>ERZ1370068.8871-contig-7691_pt1 | contig 97316 bp, 108 predicted proteins | sample MGYA00561227_ERZ1370068 | MGnify/ENA primary metagenome ERZ1370068 (study PRJEB38410, sample SAMEA6850437) | metagenome | study: Metagenomic assessment of the ecological functions of the soil: analysis of the soil microbiota associated with the...
GATAGCTGATTATCGTTACGTATTGCTCCGGCGCCTCGAAGTCCTGACCCGTGACCGGACCGATGGCGGCGCGTACGCGATCGCGCGTCCACGCCGACAGCATCCCGCGCTGCCGGAACGTCGGCGCCGTGACCTTGCTGATGCGGCACGAGCGTCGGGCTCGGCCGGAAGACCCAGGGAGCACCGCAGCCTACACGGCCGGAAGAGCCGGGCCGAGACGCGCCCGGCGGCATGAGCCTTGGCATCGCGGGCGAGATCTTGCCATCGGCGCCGACGTCGCATGGGAGGGTTCAATCCGCCGGCGACCCGCAACCGTTTGGCGATCTGGCGGAGCGCCGTCGCGGCGTCGCGGGCGGTCACGACGTCGGTCGCGCCCGTGGGGCCGCTCGAGCTGATGCTGCCAACTCGGCGACGGCGGGATCATCGAGCGGAACGCGCCGCTTGCATCGGTCGTGCTCGCGGCGGAGCTCGCGCCGGCGAGACCGACGCTGACGTCGTGGGCAGCTCGCCGCTTGCGGCGATAGCGATCGTCTCCGGCGATCGCATGCGCACCTCCGCACGGTCGGCGTCGCGAGCGGCGGCGTCGGCGTCCGCGTGGCGTGGCTGGCACGCCGCCGTCGTGCCGATCGCCCGTGGTCGTCGCGGGTCGGATCGCCGCGTCGGCGTCGTCGCGGTCACGCCCGGGGTCAGGTGCAGGCGCCCGCCGGTCCCGAGGCACGACCAGCCGGGTGATCGACGAGGCCGAGACCGTCGCGTTCACGGCGCCGCCGGCGACCGCGACGTCGGCCTCGTGCGATCGCCCGGAACGGCGGCGCTGTCAGCGATCAGCGGCTCGCCGCCGTCGCTCCGACCGCGAAGCCGGAGCGTGATCCCGCTCGTGAGCGGCGTCCCCGTCTTGTTGGCGACCATGAGGGTCCAGGCGCGCGTCGCTCCGCGCGCTCGGCGGCGTGGATCAGCGAGCTGACCTGATCCGCGCTCGTCGCATGCGCTCGTGTCGCCGAAGCGGCCGTGGCTGCCGTCGTAGTTGCGATACATGCGGAAGGCATACACGCCGGCTGCTGGCTCTGCCGTCGGCGGCAGCCCAAGCGTCGCGAGGTCGAGGCCCTCGCGGCCGAAGATGCCGAGCAAGTCAGTCTGCCTGTGTGAGGCGCCGTTCACGTGCTCGAGCCGCCCCAGTTGTACTCGGTGACCGCGGTCTTGTGCCCGGGTAGTCGGTGGCCACCCACTCGCGCGCTGCCGCGGATTGAAGCGCAGCGGCCTCGCCGATCCAGCTCGTCGACGTAGCTCGGGTCCCAGAGCGGCGCGTCGAGCGGAGGCGGAGTGCTTGCGTCGCCGACGTCTCTGGCTGACGACGACAGCACGACACGCCGGACGCTTGCGGATAGTGGTGCGGTCGACGTAGTCGAGGATGCGCCGTGCCGTGCCTGCTACCTCGTAGGCGCGCATCTGCTGCGGATACATACTCGACGAAGGGGAACGTTGCCGTGAGCGAGGCGGATCCTGCGAGGTTGTTCCACCACGATCCGCCGGCCGACCACGTCGAGGCCGACCAGAAGTACCCCGTCCACCCCAGCTGGCCGGGACCGAGCGTCAGCGCCCTGCCCGGTCGCTCGCGCTCGATCGCCGCGTACGCCAGGTTGCGTCCGCATCTCTCGTAGCCTCGTCGGCACCGGGTGCGCGTCCGCGGTGGGTGTCCGGCCAGAACATCGGCTCGTTGTCGAGGTTGTAGAGACCGGACGCCGCCGTTCGCAGCGGCGTCCCGCCAGCGGCCGTGCAGATGTCCGATCCAGGACTGCACGAACGCGCGGGGTGATGGCGGTGCTCGTGTCGGTCGGGTCGTTGCCGGTGATCGCCGCGCGCCGCCGGGCATAATGCCGTTGCCGCAATTCGGCTGCCAGGGATCGGTCGGTGTGCTGCGTGCGTACTTCGAGACCACGCAGCCGCACGCGAAGCGCGCGCGACTTCGGCGTCCACCGATCAGCGGCGTCAGCGGCGTCACATCGCCGTCCCCGTCGCGGATGCCTCGATCGGTGAACGGTCCGCGGCCGAGCCGTCGTCGGCAGCTGCGCCGGGTTGGGATTGTCGTTCGGAGAGGTTCCTCGAAATACCAGTCCGACGCGCGTGGTTGCTGGTGCCGTTCTGCCAGGTTGAAGCGTTGGTGGTGCCGTTGCCGCAGCACCGCACCGGCAACGCCAGCTCGACCGCGAGCCCTGTCGTCGGCGGAACGTTCATGCCGTAGGGATCATCGGGCTGATCGCGTGGCGCGCAGCGCCGGCGGCATCGACCGCGAGCGCCGGACCCGTACCGGGCGGCGCGGGTGTCGGCGTCGGCGCTGGCCGAGACGAAGCGCGACGTCGTCGAGCGAGAAGGCCGGCTGCGACCCGGGTCGCGTTAACCGCGACTGGATGTAGATTCGACCGGCGTGGTGATCAGGGCGCCGAGCGCCACTCGCGCGTCCACGTCCCCGCGCTCGCGCTGATGGTCTCCGCTGACCGAGGCGCCGGGCGTTGCTGCCAGCGACCACCTGGATGCCCGCTGCCCGCCCGCGAGTACCGCCGTGCACCCAGAAACGCAGGCTGTCGTAAGCGCTGGCGTCGACTGCCGACGGTCGCCGAGCTGGATCCGCTCCAGCCGTCCATGCGTGCGGTGACGCCGATCGCGGCGCTCGGCGTGCACCGGCGACGACTGCGCGAAGCTCCGCGTGACACCGCACGACCAGATCCTGCCAGCCGCTCGCGATCGCATCCGCGTGAGACCCCGACGTCGGCCGCGGCGCAGCCGCACGACATCGTCACGACGAACAGCGCAAGCCCGACCCGGAAGAGAATCCCGGCGCGCCCGCGGTCACGGTGTAGCTAGCCTCGATGTGACAAAAACTACGCCGCTTTCAGGAGTCGATCGAGGCGCTGGAAGCGGTCCGCGTACCGCCGGCGCCGATGCCGACATCGAGGGTGGCGTAGCCGTCGGGGTAGAGGAGGACGCCCGCGCGTCCGAAACAGAGGTAGCGGAGCGTGTGGATGGTCTCGAAGCGGAAGACCGTGCGCCGCTTGCGGGTCGGCGCGCGGCGCTCGGCCGTCGTGGCGAGTTGGAAGCCGCGCACGAGATTGAAGGCGAGCACGCTCAGGATCTGCCAGGCGCTGTTCGCCGCGTAGCGCATCGTCGGGACGCAGCCGAAGGCGAAGCCGTGCTTGAGCTCGCCGTAGACTTGCTCGTGCGTGCCCCGGCCACACATGAAGGCCCAGAGCGCGGCGCCGCCGAGCGTCTTGTTCGTCGTGACGGCGCTGTATTCGTAGTGCCCGTCGTCGGGATCGAAGAGATCGAGCTGGAAGTTCTTCGCCGTCACGTGCTGCACCGCGCGTGCGGTACACGACGACCCGCAGCCGCCGCCCCCATTGCGCCACGTCGAGCCAATGCTCGGCGCAGCTCACGGTGGCGGTCACGCGCGTCCAGGCCGGCGTCGCCTGCACCCGCGCCTTGAGGCCGAGCCACGGATAGAAGGGCATCTTGATCGCGTACTCGGCGCCCGCCCGGTCGAGCAGGGTGATCACGTCACGGCGGCAAAAGGCGCCATCCATGCGGAATTCGCGACGGTAGCCGGTGCCGAGCGTCGCGGTGAGCTGGGCCAGCAGCTCCCGCAGAAAGCGCCCCGCCGCTTTGCCGTCGTGGACGTTGCCCGGCCGATTCTGCACGCGCAGCACCTGGCCGCTCTGCGCCTCGTACGCCGTGATCGGATAGTAGCTCGGCACTTTGCGGTGATGCGGATTGAAGCCGCGCTGCGCCCACTGCACGCGCGGTCCGGTCGACACCACCGAGCCGTCGACGTCGATGGTGAGTCGCCGCGTGCCCGTGGCGCGGATCGCCCGCGCGACGACCGTCGCATTGAGCGCATGCAGCCGCGGCAGGTGTCGCCCGCGCAGAGGCCCGCAACCAGCGCCCGGCCGTCCGCGGGCTCGGGAGCCGCGTCAGCCCGCACAGCCGGAGCACCAGCGGATCGCCATCGAGATAGCGCAGATGGCGCAGCCGGCGGCCGCCGCTGATCAGCAAGGCGAGCAGCACGAGCACCATGCGCGGCACGCCGAAGTCGGTGCGCGGCATCCCCGGACCACGCAGCTGCCGCAGCAGCACGCCCACGCCACTGCCCGCGAGATAGCGGCGGAAGAATTCAGGCCCGCGTGCGACGTCAGCCCGGTGTGGGCAAATCGAAATGCGAGATTCCCGTTGACCCGCCCCCGCAATTCCGCTCTTCTTCGTCGCATTGGGAATGGCCTTTCGTTGTGGTGGATGTTGGATGCTCGCAACACCCGCTCTACCACGATGAAGGGCCTTCCCAGTGACCTCAGCGCCCCGCGGCTCTCGATTTTTCTGTCGATCGCGAGTTAGCTGCCAGCGTGCCAATGCGGAGGCAACCGCGCGTTCGCCAGCGCGGCGAACCACGACGCCGAGCCCCGGCGCGGGAGAATGGCACGGAGACGACGACGCTCCGACGCGGGCCCGCCACCCGGCCGACACAGCGTCCGCCAACGGCGCCGCGCGCCCGCGCTCAAGTATTTGTCGGCGTGGTCGACGAGGTGCTGCTGCGGTCCGGGTCGCGAGCGCCATGACCGTGAAGCTGCGCCGGCACGGCGACGCTCGTCGGGAACACGCTCGCGTCCGTCACGAAGAGACCACGTGCCGCGTAGGCCTCGCCGTGCGGGTCGACGACGTCCTTCCGCCGGTCGCCGCCCATCCGCAGCGGTTCCCTGCGGTTGATAAGAGATGAAGAGCGGATCGTTCGCGCGCACGCCGCGATCGCGGATCGGCTGGTAGGCGCCGCGTTTCGTGATCGTCACGACGTCGTTGTAGGGCAGGAAGACCTTCTCGGCCCCGGCGGCGAAGCTGATCTCGCACGCCTTCTCGAGGGCATCGATGAGCTGCTCCTCGTCGCTGGCCCCGAGACGGTAGCTGACGCTCGGCGGGCCGCTCTCCTCGAACTCGAGTCGGCCCCGGGTGTGATCGTGCAGCAGTACGGAGATCGCGCCGAGCCGCGGATAGAGCGCCATGAGCTCGCGGTGCTCGGTGCCGTAGCCGGGCAGCATGCTCGCCGCGGCGACCGGATGCGCGAAGGTCGGGACCAGCAGGTAGCCGGCGCCCGCCGAGCGCGGGGCGACGGTGAGGGAACTCGTCGACGACGTACCCTGCGTGGGATGCCCTTCCAGGCTTCGATGGCTTCGGCGTGCAGCGCGGTGACGACGACTTGCGGTTGCAGGCGGAGGTTGCGCCCGACGGCGTCGGCGGGATCGGGCACCTGGCTCTGGCGCCAGATACGGGGCGAGTTGATGGCGCCGGCGGCGGGACCACGACCTTCGCCTTCACCTTGAGGGTGTACGGACGGCCGCTCCGCGAGCGCTGGAACACGCCCGCGACGCCGACCGCCCGGCCCTTCTGCGTCACCACCTGCGTGACCTGGCAATCCGGGACGATCAGCGCGCCGGCGCGCGAGGCCGCGAGGCACGTAGGTGGTGAGCATGTCGCCCTTGCGGTCGTAGGTGCAGCCGAGCGCGCAATAGCCGCACCGAGGCATTCGATCCGATTGTGGAGCGGCAGGAAGCCGCGATAGCCGAGCTTCTCGCTCCCCTGCTGGAGCTTTGCCGCTGTTGCCGTTCACCTGCCTCGGCCGTGAGGCGCTGCGCCCCGATCCGCTTCTCGACCTTGCGGAAGAACGGGTGCATCGCCTCGTGCTCGAGACCGGGAGACCGAGCTGGCGCGCCCAGTAGGCGAGGAGCGGCCGCGGCGGCCGCACGCACAAGCAGAAGCTCGGCGCAGTCGAGCCGCCGACCGCGCGCCCCTGCGACACCAGCACGGTGTAGTCGGCGGTCGCCTTGGTCCCGCCCTCGCGGTAGAGGCGCGGGCGGTACATCACCTCCTCGCGTTGCACGTAGTCCTCGCCGCGGAGATACGAGCCGATCCTCGACCAGCACGACCGCGTGGCCGGCTTCGGCGAGCTCGCACGCGGCGACCGCGCCCCCGCGCCTGACCCGACGACGCACACGTCGGCGTCGAGAAGTCACGTCGGCATCGACGGTCGCGCTGTCGAGGATCCATCGGGCTCGCGCGCGCCGCGAGGCACGGTCGCGAGATCGACCGGCGCCTCGTGCGTGACGCGGGAGGTCGCCTCGATCCGACCGAGCCACGGTCCGTCGTACCCGATGCCGGCGAACGACGCCGTCTGCGCGTAGTGGCCGAGCGCGGCGAGCGTCTTGAGCGCGCGGAAGATCACCCGCCTGAGCGCCGAGCGTGCTCTCCATCCAGCCGCGAAGATAGGCGTCCTGCTCGGCCGGGCTGAGGCGTGTGAAGCGGCGCGGCTTGAGATCGAAGACGATGGGTGCCGTGCTCGACCACCCGCAGCATCATGCGCGCTTGTCCCCTGCGACGTCGGCGGCAGCTCGGCGAGGAGACCGTCGATGAACCCGCCGAGACTGTCGCGATCGTCGTCGGAGAGGCCGAGAATGCGGACCGCCGCCTGGGTCACGACCGCGTACTCCTTGCGGGTCAGAAACCGGAGCGGGCGCTCGATCGCCGAGTAGCGGGCGCAGCCGCTCGGCAACACCCAACCGAAGGCGAGCAGCGCGGCGCCGCCGGGCCCAGTTTGCAGGAGCCGCCGCCGCGTCAGGTCCACGCGCAAGGCCGCGAGCGTCGTCGCGCGGTCGTCGATCCACGGCGTCTCGCATCGGCGGCGCGCATGCTACTGCGCGCCCGCCGCGCGAGCGTCAAGACGATCGCGTCGCTTGCGCCCGGCGGCCGATCGTCGCAAGCTGCCGCTCGTCGGCCAGTGCCGCTCTACAGTACCGCTGCACGAGCCTGCAAGAAGCGCGTCACCATCCTCACCCGCTCCGCGCCAGCGAGGCGGTCGACGCCGTCTGCGACCGTTGCGGCAAACGCACGCTCGAGCGTCTGATGTCGCGCTTCGCGATGGGACGCTCGGAGAGTCGCGGCTCGAGTCGCTTTCCGGCCCGTCAGACGCTGAGGCGGGCTCGACGAGAACGACCCGGCAAAGCGTCGCGCGGCTGGATGAAAGATGAGCCGTGAGATGGGCGACGAGGTCGGCGGCGGCAGCGACGGCGTCGACGAGGATGGCGGACGAGATGGCGTCGGGGTCTTTGGAGAGACTCGGGCGGCGGTGACGACGGCGGTGGTGAGCGCCGGCGTCAGGTGTTTGAGCGGATGCCCCTATTCAACATGGGTAACACTGACTGCCCTGCGATACCGACCCCTCAGCACGCCCCGATCGAATTTAGCCTGCGATCATCTGCCCGGCGTTCAATATCGGTCTACGCAACACGCCGACAATATCAGCTTCCACGGCGCTTGCGATAACGTCCAAGTGCGGCTGACTTCAGCACCTCAGCGCGATGGATCAATCCGCGATGGCGTTAACGGCGCATTGGCTACGCGCCACCTATCGGTCGCTCAATTCATCGACGGCAAGATCCATCGCGCCTGGTCCTTTTACCGAAGCGGATTCAAGGTCAGAAAATCATGGAAATGATATCTTTGGCGCAGTCAACCATACCGGGATCTGATTTTCACGCGAATTACATAAATCAGATATCTTTGCGCAAATTCCGATCAGTTGGGATCTCTGATCACTCCAGGCTGAAAAGTGCTAAGCCATGGCTGGCGGAAGATCGATCTATCAAAATATTAATATTGACCGATCTTAATCCCAGCGAGGCCCTGGCACGGCTCCAGGCCTCTCAGTGTTTGATTGCCTGACTTGGGTTGAGTGAGACGTCCCACATGAGACCCACGTCAGCCATTGGCTCCAGTGGCTGGATCCTTCGCCACACGCCTGGGTCGGCCACTAAGCCACTGGTGGGCCATGCCATCCCACTCCCAGGCCCAGAATTCTCCCGGTTAAGCTCATTCAAGAGGGCATGTCAGCCCAGCGAGCTTGGAGGACCCAGCCTCGTCCTGCTCGACATCGCCGGCCGCCCGTCGTCTTCATGAGCCCCGGCGCCGAGGACTGACGGCCGTCTCCCGGCCAAACGCGAGCGGCAAAGCGGCGATCAAGTGTTCGCGGCGCATCATTGGCTCGCCGAGCGCATCACCGCGTTCCTCCACGGCGAGGCGCGGCGCGTGAGCTGACAGCGGCGAGCTCGCGCGCGCCGTTCGGCCGGCGCGCCGTGGTGCGCCTCACGCGTCGCCGGTGATCGACCGCGACGGCGACGACCGTCAGGCAGCATGCTTGCTCCTGCACGACGTCGTCGCGACCCGCTCCCTCACCGAGACCGGCGAGCGCGGCAGCCGGGTCGGTGAGCTCGCGCGCCGTCGCCGCCGGCCTCGCGCACGAGATCAAGAACCCGCTCGGCGGCATCAAGGGCGCGCGCGCAGCTGCTCGCCGACAACCTCTCGGCCGATCCCGAGGGTCTGCGCTTCACCTCGCTCATCACCCGCGAGGTCGACCGCGTCTCGGCGCTGCTCGAGCAGCTGCTCGAGCTGACGCGCCCGCCGCGCCTCCGGTCTCGCGGCCGTCAACGTCCACCGCGTCCTGCAGGACGTGCTGACGCTCGAGCGCGCCGCCGTCGACACGCGCTCTACCCTCCGCGCTGCAGCTTCGACCCGAGCTTGCCGGACGTCTGGGCCGACGAGGCCCAGATCCGCCAGGTGTTCCTGAACCTCGTGAAGAACGCGCCTCGAGGCCATGGAGCGCAAAGGCATCCTGACCATCACGACCCGCATGGAAACCGACTTCCACGTCCGCGCGCCAGCCAGGGCACGGAGCCGCCAGTACCTCTCGGTCGACGTCGAGGACACGCGGTCCCGGCATCGAGCCCGAGGACTACGAGCGCATCTTCACGCCCGTTCTTCACCACCAAGAACAAGGGCACCGGCCTCGGCCTGGCGGTGAGCCACCGGCTGGTGCACACAGCGGCGGCCTCCTGCGGGTCGAGAGCGAGCCCGGCGCGCTGGACGCGCTTCCGCGTGAGCCTCCCCGTCGCCACTCCCGGAGAGGCGAGCTGATGGCGCGCGTCCTGATCGCCGACGACGAAGAGTCGATCCGGCTCGTCCTCTCGACCGCGCTCTGCGCAAGCGGGTCACGAGGTCGAGATCGGCGGCGCACCGGAGGCGACGCGCTCGCCCAAATTGATCGGCGGCACCTTCGACGTCGCCATCCTCGACGTCCGCATGCCCGACATGAGCGGCCTCGACGTCCTGCGCGCGGGTTCGCGAGACGGAGACGCCGGTCATCGTGATCGTCATCACCGCCCAGAACACGATGGCGAACGCGATCGAGGCGATGAAGCGCGGCGCCTTCAACTACCTCGACCAAGCCCTTCGATCTCGACGAGGTGCGGACGCTCGTCGACGCGCGCCTCCGAGATGCATCGCCTGAAGGACACCGTCGGCCGGATTCGCACCGAAGTCGTCGGCCGCTACGAGCCGGGCGTCACGCTGATCGGCACCAGCGTCGGCGATGCAGGAGATCTTCAAGACCATCGGGCGGCTCGCCAACAGCGACGCGACCGTGCTGATCGAGGGCGAGAGCGGCACCGGCAGGGAGCTGATCGCGCGCGCCATCCACGTGCACTCGCCGCGCTGGAGCGGTCCGTTCGTCGCGCTCAATTGCTCGGCGATCCCGCGCGACCTCCTCGAAGCGAGCTCTTCGGCCACGAGCGCGGCGCGTTCACTGGCGCGAGCGAGCGCCGCGTCGGCCGCTTCGAGACCGCCGGCGGCGGCACGCTCTTCCTCGACGAGGTCGGCGACATGCCGATCGAGCTGCAGGTGAAGCTCCTGCGCGTCCTGCAAGAGCGCGAGTTCAGCCGGGTCGGCAGCACCGACCGTCATCAAGGCCGACGCCCGCATCATCGCCGCGACCAACCAGGGGCTCGAGCGCGCGGTCCGCGAGGGCCGCTTCCGCGAGGACCTCTACTTTCGCCTGAAGGTCGTGCCGATCGCCGTCCCGCCGCTCCGCGAGCGGCGCGGCGACATCCCGCAACTGATCCGCCACTTCTCGCCAAGACCAACGCCGAGATGGGTACCGACATCAGCGGGATCACGCCCGAGGCCGAGGCGCTCCTGGTGCGGCATCCCTGGCAGGGGAAACGTCCGCGAGCTCGAGAACACGCTGGTGCGCGCCGCCGTGCTGGCGCCCGGGCAGACGCTCACCGAGACCGACCTCCAGCTTGCCGAGGCGACCGCCGCCGCCCGCGCTCGCGGGCTCGCTCGCCGAGACGCTGCGGAGCGCCGTCGCGGCGCTCGTCAACGATCCGAGCCGCCCGGGGCAAGGAGCTGCACGCGGCCGTCGTCGCGGCCGTGGAACGGCCGCTGATCGAATTGGTCCTCGAGCAGACCGGCGGCAACCAGCTGCGCGCCGCCGACCTCCTCGGGATCAACCGCAACACGCTCCGGAAGAAGCTGACCAGCCCTCGGCATCCCCATCCCGCGCGGCGGCTCAGTGACCCTGCCCTCGCGGCTCTCACGCGATCGTCGACCCGCTCGACACGGGCCGCGATCCGATCGCGCTCGCGCGCGCCATGCTCGCCGGGCGGCGCCCGCCTCCTGCAGCTCCGACTCAAGACGACCGCCACCGGCGCGCTCTTCGCGGTCGCGGAGACGATCCGTGACCTGACCGCGGCCGCCGGCGCCGACCTTCATCGTCAACGACCGCGCCGACGTCGCGCGCGCGTGCGACGCCGACGGCCTCCACCTCGGGCAGGAGGATCTTCCGGTCGCGGCGGCGCGGCGCGCTGCTCGGCCGGGAAGCTGATCGGGTTCTCGACCCACAGCGAGACCCAGCTCGTCGACGCGCGCGCGGGCGCGGCGCCGACTACCTCGCGTTCGGCCCGATCTACGCGACCACCAGCAAGAGCGCCGCCGATCCCGTGCTCGGCTGCGAGCGCCTGCGCGCCGCGCGTGCGCTCACCGACGTCGCCGCTGGTCGCGATCGGCGGCGTCACCGCGGCGACCGCCCCCGCGCTGCCTCGCCGCCGGCGCCGATGCCGTCGCGGTCATCGCGGCGCTCTGTGCGCGCCCGACGTCGAGCGTGCCACCGCGGAGATCTTGTCTCTGATCAGTGAACGGGTCGAGCCGCTGACGATCGACAGCACGATGGTGCGGTTCGTAGGCGGCGACGTTGGTCGGCGAGCGGCACGTCGTGGTTACGAACGCGCGGCGATGGCGCGCCAGGTCACGCGCGCATCATGACGTTCCCGGTCGCGCCAGGAACACTACCTAGACGCTGAAGCGCATTCCTCCGGAGGCGGAGCGATGCGGGCCGCTATCGAGCGATGCTCAGCCGCCAAGGCCGACCCGATTGCACGGCTGCGCCTCCACTTGCCGGGTTGGGAAGGCTCCATTGCACGGCTGCGCCTCTGTACGACTCCCGCTCATCCCGTTCTCAATTTCGGCAATTTTTTATTTGACCCAACGAGTGTCACGCCCATAGAACTGCTGCCGCAACGGTAGTTACCGTCGTCGGTAGTTACCCGTCGTCCAACCCATCTCGCGTCGAAATTCGCGTTAGGAGATCCCCGATGCTGACGTTGCACCCGCCTCGCGCAGCAAGGCTTTCGTGCCCAGCTCCGGAGCACCGGACGTTGCGGAATCCTGATCGCTCGCAGCGATCGTCACCGCTGTTGGCGCGTCCCTCGTTCGTGGCCGCCCAAGCCACGTGCTCGTCGACGCCGGCAGGCGACTCGCATGCGGCGAGATCAGAGTCGGGGACCATCAGCGCCACCGGCGAGACCGACTGCTATACGTTCACGGGCCAAGCGGGCGAGGTCGTCCAGCTCCTGTCGAAGAACGTCGGGGCGAGCGTGCATCGAGGCCTGCGCCCAGCTCCGTGACTCTGCGGGCAACATCGTGAACGCCGGCAGCTGCAACGCTGCGAGTCGACGATCACGCTCCCGGCGAGCGACACGTACTCGATACGGCTCTTCGACCAGAGCAACAATCAAACCGGGAACTACAACGTGCAGTTGCAGGTGCTCTCGGCAACCGCGTCGAGCTCGCTCCGTCATCGACCGGTGCCGTGCGGAGCGAATTCGGCGCGCACATCCTGAGCTCGATCGTCCAGAGCGACACGTACCGTTTCGTCACGGCCGGAGCCAACGAGGTGGTGAGCATCACGAGTCGCCGACGTCATCGCAGCGCCGTTCGATTCGTGCTGGCAACTCTATGCCCCGACCGGAACGCCGATCGGCACTCAGGAGTGCAGCGGACAGGTCCAAGCGAACGCTGCCGGTCGCCGGCAACTACACCGTTCGTGCCTTCGACAGCGGTAACGACGCCACCGGATCCTATCGGATCGACATCAACGTGCTCTCGAATACGGCAACGAGTTGTCCCGACGCGACGCTCATCTTGTGCCAGGAGTTCTCGTCGAGCATCGCCTCGCTCGCCGACAACGACGCTCTATTTGTTCACGACCACGCACGGCCAAACGACTCGACATCGAGGTCACGAGGACGTCGTCGGGCACGATGAACCACGTGCTGGGAGCTCTACAACGCCGATGGGACCTCCACCCAGGCGACGATCGTCTGCGGAGACGCTAACGGTGACCCTGCGTTCGACCAGCGTGTCCTCCCGGCGGGCACGTACATGCTGCGCGTCTTCGAACAGACCTACACGGTGCCGGGCGACTACACCGTCTTCGTCGGGCCGCAAAACTGTGCGACCCCGACGCCGACCCCGACCGCCACAGCCACCCCGACGGCCGACGCCGACGCCGACGGCGACGCGCGACCAGACGGCGACGCCGACGCCGACCACTACGGCGACTCAGACGGCCACGCCGACGCCGACCGCGACGGCGACGCAGACGGCCACCACCCGACTGCGACCGACGACGCGCGACCGAAACGGCCACGCCGACGCCGACCACGACAGCCACGGTGACGCCAACCGAGACCGCGACGCCGACGACCGACCGAGACCGCGACGCCGAGTCCGACGCCGACCGAGACCGCCACGCCGACGCCGACCGAGACGGCGACCGACGCCGACCGACCGAGACGGCGACCCGACGCCGACCGACGCCGACGCCGACGCCGACCGAGACGGAAACCCCGACGCCGACGCCGACCGAGACGGAAACCCCGACGCCGACCGCCGACCGAGACGGCCGACGCCGACCGGCGACCGAAACCCCGACGCCGACTCCGACCGAGACGGAAACCCGACGCCGACGGCCACCGAGACGGAGACGCCGACGCCGACCGAGACGGCGACGCCGACCGAGACGCCGCGACGCCGACCGAGACCGCGACACCGAGCGTGCACGCCGACGGCAACCCGATCGTCGTCGGTGACCACTACCGCATCTACGTCGCCAACGGCCCGGATGCCCCGAGCGTCAACCTCGTCGACCAGTTCGGCGCGTACGCCGTCGATCCCGGCTCCCGCCACCGCCTTCGGCGTCCCGGTCGACAAGAGCTGTCGCGACGTGCGGGTTCGGCGCGATCAGCAATCCCGAGGAGCACCTCACGTTCTACCCGTTCTCGGCGCCGTTCGGGCCGACGATGATCGACGTCGACAACCAGTTCGGACCGCAGACGCTCACGATCGGCGACGCGGTGTTCCTCGCGGTGCCGAGCGAGAACGCCGTGCAACCGGACCCGCTGCCGACGCCCGGCATCGTGTTCACGATCGACCACTACGCGTGCTACGCGGCGGTCGGCGCCCCGATCGATCTCACGGTGACGCTCGCCGACCAGTTCGACACGACTTCCGCCGTGGTGGGAGCCCGTCGTTCTTCTGCAACCCGGTCGACAAGAACGATGAGGGCATCCTGAATCTGGCCACGCACCTCACGTGCTACGACATTGTGGACACGGCCACGGGTCAGGACTCGACGATCCGCAACCAATTCGGCGAGGACACGATCTCCATCCTCGGGGCGACGACGCTTTGCGTGCCGTCGTTGAAGACCCACGTCGATCCGACCCCGACTCCGGCGGAGACCGCTACGCCCGACGAGACGGCGACGCCGGACGAGACGGCAACGCCCAACGAGACGGCAACGCCCAACGAGACGGCGACGCCTGACGGACGACCGGCCGACGCCACAGCGACGACGACGGCGACGCCCGACGAGACGGCGACGCCCGACGAGACGGCGACACCCACCGAGACGGCAACACCCACCGAGACGGCAACACCGACACCCACCGAGACGGCGACGCCTGACGAGACGGCGACGCCTGACCGAGACCCCGACGCCGAGCGTCACCCCGACGGCGACGCCGATCGTCGTCGGCGACCACTACCGCATCTACGTCGCCAACGGCCCGGATGCCCCGAGCGTCAACCTCGTCGACCAATTCGGCGCGTACGCCGTCGATCCCGGCACCGCCACCGCCTTCGGCGTCCCGGTCGACAAGAGCTGTGCGACGTGCGGGTTCGGCGCGATCAGCAATCCCGAGGAGCACCTCACGTTCTACCCGTTCTCGGCGCCGTTCGGGCCGACGATGATCGACGTCGACAACCAGTTCGGACCGCAGACGCTCACGATCGGCGACGCGGTGTTCCTCGCGGTGCCGAGCGAGAACGCCGTGCAGCCGGACCCGCTGCCGACGCCCGGCATCGTGTTCACGATCGACCACTACGCGTGTTACGCGGCGGTCCGGCGCCCCGATCGATCCTCACGGTGACGCTCGCCGACCAGTTCGACACGACTTCCGCCGTGGTGGGGAGCCCGTCGTTCTTCTGCAACCCGGTCGACAAGAACGATGAGGGCATCCTGAATCCGGCCACGCACCTCACGTGCTACGACATTGTGGACACGGCCACGGGTCAGGACTCGACGATCCGCAACCAATTCGGCGAGGACACGATCTCCATCCTCGGGGCGACGACGCTTTGCGTGCCGTCGTTGAAGACCCACGTCGATCCGACCCCGACTCCGGCGGAGACCGCTACGCCCGACGAGACGGCGACGCCGGACGAGACGGCAACGCCCAACGAGACGGCAACGCCCAACGAGACGGCGACGCCCGACGAGACGGCGACGCCCGACGAGACGGCGACGCCCAACGAGACGGCGACGCCTGACGACGACGGCGACGCCCAACGAGACGGCGACGCCCGACGAGACGGCAACGCCCGACCGAGACGCGCGACACCCACCGAGACGGCAACACCCACCGAGACGGCAACACCGACACCACCGAGACGGCGACGCCTGACGAGACGGCGACGCCTGACGAGACCCCGACGCCGAGCGTCACCGCCCGACGGCGACGCCGATCGTCGTCGGCGACCACTACCGCATCTACGTCGCCAACGGCCCGGATGCCCCGAGCGTCAACCTCGTCGACCAATTCGGCGCGTACGCCGTCGATCCCGGCCCCGCCACCGCCTTCGGCGTCCCGGTCGACAAGAGCTGTGCGACGTGCGGGTTCGGCGCGATCAGCAATCCCGAGGAGCACCTCACGTTCTACCCGTTCTCGGCGCCGTTCGGGCCGACGATGATCGACGTCGACAACCAGTTCGGACCGCAAACGCTCACGATCGGCGACGCGGTGTTCCTTGCGGTGCCGAGCGAGAACGCCGTGCAACCGGACCCGCTGCCGACGCCCGGCATCGTGTTCACGATCAACCACTACGCGTGTTACGTCGCGGTCGGCGCCCCGATCGATCTCACGGTGACGCTCGCCGACCAGTTCGACACGACTTCCGCCGTGGTGGGGAGCCCGTCGTTCTTCTGCAACCCGGTCGACAAGAACGATGAGGGCATCCTGAATCTGGCCACGCACCTCACGTGCTACGACATTGTGGACACGGCCACGGGTCAGGACTCGACGATCCGTAACCAATTCGGCGAGGACACGATCTCCATCCTCGGGGCGACAACGCTTTGCGTGCCGTCGTTGAAGACCCACGTCGATCCGACCCCGACTCCGGCGGAGACCGAGAGCCCGACGCCCACGCCGGTCGAGACCGCGACTCCCGACGCGACCGCCACACCGGACGAGACGGCGACTCCCGACGCCACCGCCCCGCCGGTCGAGACCGCGACTCCCGACGCGACCGCCACGCCGGTCGAGACGGCGACTCCCGACGCGACCGCCACGCCGGTCGAGACGGCGACTCCCGACGCGACCGCCACGCCGGTCGAGACGGCGACTCCCGACGCGACCGCCACGCCGGTCGAGATCGCCGACACCGACGGAGACCGCCACGCCGGACGAATCGCCGACACCGACGGAGACCGCCACGCCGGACGAATCGCCGACACCGACGGAGACATCGAGCCCCGACGAGACGCCGACGCTCCTCGGAGTCGCCGACGCCCTCGGAGGCGCCGACGGCCACTGAATCGCCGACGCCCATCGCGACGCCCGACCTGTGCGGCAACGGCATCGTCGATGTTGGCGAGGCCTGCGATCCCACTGCGGTTGGCTCGTGTACGAACGGTGAGATCTGTGCGGCGGACTGTAGCGCGTGCCAGCTCGGGGTCGCCGCCGCCCAGCGGGTCGTCGTCAAATGCCAGCCGGCGATCGCCACCAACACGCGCTCGCTGGTCGTGAAACGTCTGCAAGTCCTATCGAAGTGCGGCGCAGCGCTCCTCAATTGCGCGCAGAAGAAACCCGGCGATCCCTGCGCGGCCAAGGCCAAAGCGAAGTGCTCGAAGGATCTGGGCAAGCTGTCCGGGACGACCGAGAAGTTCGTGGCGGCCGTCCAGAAGGGCTGCGCGAACGTACCGCAGACGACGATGCTCTCGGCACAGGGGCTCGACTTCGCGCAGATCGCGGACCAATGCATCGTAGACTTTCGGGCTCGGTCGCCAGCCTCGAAGGTATTGCCCGCTGTATCGCGGCACAGCACGTCTGTCTTGGTGGAGGAGCTCGTGACGAGCGCGATGCCGCGGGTTCGGGAGCTGGCCGAGCAGGTCCAGCTGACACTCGGGGCAGGCAACCGCCTTGGCGACTTCTCGAAGGCGCGAATCCCGTACGCCGATCCCGGCGTAGATGGGAAGCCTCTGGTTGCGTGCCAGAAGGCAATCACCAAGGCGGGAGGTCGCTACGTGTCCACGGTGCTCACGCGCCTCGACGGCTGTGTCGGAAAGGTTCTCAGTTGCCTCCAGCTCAGCCGGGCGATAACGGCTGCCTGGCGAAGGCGGAGAGACAATGCGCGAAGCAGATCAAGGTCCTGCCGACGCTCGCGGAGAAGCTCGAGCACGGCATCGGCAAGGGTGCACTCTACCCTTCACCGCGTTGGCAGCCGAGCAGGGTTGGGCCTCGCTCAGCTCGAAGAGCTCTGCCGGGCGGTCGACGTCGACGAGCTCAGCAGTGTGGCTGACTATCAGACATGCCTAGCCCGGCAGCACGAATGTCTCGTCCGCGACCTCCTGCAGTTTGGGACGCCACGTGCGGGCGAGGTGCTGCGGCTCGTGGGTGACGCGCCCCCGAGCTTCTGTCATTGACCGTCACGAACGCGGCCTCCTGACGCCATCTCGAGGTCGTCCGCACCGGGCCCGGCGCGGACGACCTCGAGGCGATGGATCCTCGAGTGGTCCAGCCTGGCATTTCCGTCCGCGTGAAGCACCTCGCGAACTCGCGGCGCCACTCCTCCATGGCTCGAGGGCCGACGCTCCGGGCGCCTCGAGCTGGCTCCGGCACGACTCGCAGCGCGCCAGGTGACGAGCGACCAACTCGGCCGTCACGTCGGGGTCGATCGTGTCGGGGTTCGTGCCGTCGCTGGATGCGTCACGCCTCCCCGTCGGCGCGCGCCATTCAGACTTCGGGGACGTCGTAGTCGCGCTCGCTGAACGGCGAGCTGTGCTCGTACGCCTCGTCGCTCGGCAGCGCCCGGTCGGCGAACCGCATGAACTCCTTCCGGAAGGTGACGTTGACCGTCCCGGTCGGACCGTTGCGTTGCTTGCCGATGATGATCTCGGCCTCGCGCTCCTCCTCGGGACTGAGCTCGCGGTTGTACGCCGCCTCGCGGTACACGAAGAGGATGACGTCGGCGTCCTGCTCGATCGCGCCCGATTCGCGGAGGTGCGCCATCACCGGCCGCCGATCGGTCGCGCCTTTTTCCTCGACGCGGCGGTTCAACTGCGAGAGCGCGATCACCGGCAGCTCGAGCTCCTTGGCGAGCGCCTTCAGCGAGCGCGAGATCTCCGAGATCTCCTGCTCGCGCGAGTCGCTGCGACCCGAGCCGCGCATCAATTGGAGGTAGTCGATCACGATCAGGCCGAGACGGCTGCCGCGGGCGTGGATCTCGCGTTTCAGGCGGCGGGCCTTGGCGCGGAGCTCGAGGATCGAGAGACCCGCGGCGTCGTCGATGTAGATGACCGCCTGGTGGAGCGCACCGGCGGCGCTCGCGAGCTTGGCGAAGTCCCGCTCGTGCAGGCGGCCGGAGCGGACGTCCTGGTAGTTGACGAGCGCTTCCGAGCACAGCATGCGGAGCACGAGCTGCTCCTTCGACATTTCCAGCGAGAAGATGGCGACCCCGATGCTCGCCTGCTGGGCCGCCAACGTGCCGATGTTGAGCGCGAGCGCCGTCTTTCCCATGCCGGGGCGGCCGGCGACGATGACCAGGTCGCCGCTGTGCATGCCGGCCGTCATCCGGTCGAGGTCGTGGAAGCCGGTCGGGACGCCGGTGACCATCTCCTTCCGGTCGAAGAGCTTCTCGATCTCCTTGATCGCCGGCGCGAGCAGGTCGCCGATCGGATAGAACTCGGTCGTGATCTTCTGCTCGGCGATCGCGAAGATCTTCGACTCGGCGACGTCGACGAAGCGCTCGACGTCGCTCTGGCTGCCGTAGGCCTCGGTCGCGATCTCGGTGGCGGTCGTGATGAGCCCGCGGAGGATCGCCTTCTCGCGCACGATCTTGCGCGTAGTACTCGGCGTTGGCGGCCGTCGGCACGCGGTTGGCGAGCTCGGCGATGAAGGTGGCGCCGCCGACGTCCTGCAATTGGCCGCGCTGCCGGAGAGCCTCGGTGAGCGTCACGATGTCGACCGGCGACCCGTGCTCGTTCAGCCCGACCATGCGCCGCGAAGATCTTGCGGTGCGCGTCGCGGTAGAAATGCTCGGGGCGCAGGATCGGCAGCACGAGGTTGCAGGCGTGGTTGTCGAGCAGCACGCCGCCGAGGACCGATTCCTCGGCCTCGAGGTTCTGCGGCGGGACCTTGCGGAGGTTTTCTTCGATCGAGGCCATCATCACCACCCCGGGGAGGGAGTGTATAGACCTCGCTCGCGCAGAAAGTCATCACGAATCGTCAGCGCGTGTCGCCGAAGCGCGCTCGATCGCGAAGATCGCCGCGAAGCGCGCGAGACCGTCGGCGATGCGCGGCCCGTACCACGCGAGTGCTTTCCCGTCGACGAAGTGGACGCGACCGTGGCGGAGCGCCGGCGTGTCGCGCCGAGCGGCGTCGAGCGCCGGCGCGATCCTTCTCGGTGAAGCGGTACGGCTCGTCGGGCAGGAGCACGACCTCCGGTGCCGCAGCCGCGATTGCTTCGAGCGTCGACGGTCGGATAGCGCTCGGGCGCCGCGGCGCACACGTTCGCGCCGCCGGCGGCGCGCAGCATGTCGTGCGCGTAGGTATCGGCGTTGAAGGTCATCCAGGGCTTCCGCCAGATCGGACAGAAGTAGCGGACGGGCGTACGGTTGCCGACCTGTCTGCCAGGGTGGCACGCACGCGCGCCTCCTGCTCCGGCCGCGAGGGCTTCGCCTTCCGCGCGGCATCCCGCGATCGCGCCGAGCTGCGCGATGCCGCGAACGCCGTCGATGATGGTTTTCGGCTCGGTCACGAACACCGCGAGCCCTGCGGTGGCGAGCGCGTCGAAGTCCTCGCGCCGGTTCTCCTCGGCGTTCATGATCGACGAGATCAGGGGCGAGCGCGCGGATCGCGCCGATGATCGGGATTCTTCGTGCCGCCGACTTTCGGCAGGGCCGCGACGGCGGCGGCAGGCTCCTCGCAATAGCGCGTCACCGCGACCACTCGTGGTCCCGCGCCGAGCGCGAAGAGCGTCTCGGTGTGGCTCGGGACGAGCGAGACTATCCGCGCGGGCGTGGTCGCGACGTCGACGGTCCTGGCCGATGTCGTCGACGACGCGCACGGTGCTCGGGCTATTCTCCGGGCGCCTTCGCGCCGGGCTCGCGCGCTCCGGCCGCCGTTCTGCGCGGCACCGCCCTTCGGAGCGCCGCCTTTGAATGATGCGCTCGAGGTCGGCCTTTTCCTCGCCGGTGATCTCGTCGTGCGCATGCTCGGGGCGAGTCGGGCGGCGCCGAGAGCGCTCGCGCGCCCGGTTGGCTCGCCGGCAGACCCGGGGTCTCGGCGCGCCGTGCGCTCAGCCACCACACGAGAAAGAGCGCCGCGATCACGGTCAGCGCGATCATCCACGCATTGGAGGTTTGCGATTTCCGCGCACGCTTGGCCATGATCACGCCTCGCCGGGACTGATCTGCATGACGTTCCAGCCGCGCCGCCGCGCCTCGCGGCGGAGGCGCGGATCGGGGTTCACGATCTCGGGATGGCCGACGATCTCGAGCATCGGCAGGTCGGTCACGGAATCGGTATAGAACCAGCTCGCGCCGAGGTCGACGTCGTGCTCGGCGGCGAAGCGCTTCGCCCAGTGGATCTTGCCGGCGCCGTAGCAGATCGGGCGATGGACGTCGCCGGTGAAGCGGCCGTCCTCGATCACGAGTCGCGACACCAGGAGGTGCTCGATCCCGAGCTCCTCGGCGAGCGGCGGTCGCGAGGTAGGGCGTCGAGCTCGAGAGCAGCGCGACCACGTGTCCTTGCGCTTGATGCTCGCGCACACGCCGCACCATCTCGGGTTGGAGATACTGGCGCACCACGTCTCGGTACCACACCCGACAATGCTGGGCGACGGCCTCCTCGCTCTTTGCCCCCGGATCCACCCGCTCGTGCTCGCGGCGGCGCGCTCGATGTCGAGGAGCCGAGCTTGTAGCGCATGTAGAGATAAATCGTCCGCGCCGCGTCGCGCCTGCGGATCTCGCCGCGCTGCGCGCGAGGAACCGCATGTAGCAGCGGCCCGGTGTTCTTCGAGATCAACGTGCCGTCGATGTCGAAGAACGCCGCGACCGCCACGAACCGCTCAGCGCCCGACTATCGCTCCACGATCATCGCAATGCCCTGACCGCCGCCGATGCAGAGCGACGCGAGCCCGAGCTTGGCGTCGCGGTCCTTCATCGCGTGCAGCAGGGTGACCAGGATGCGAGCGCCGCTCGCGCCGATCGGGTGGCCGAGAGCGATCGCACCGCCGTTCACGTTGACGCGGTTCTTCGGGATGCGGAGCTCGCGGAGCACGCCGAGCGACTGCGCGGCGAAGGCCTCGTTCAGCTCCCAGAGATCGATCTCTTCCTTCCGGAGGCCGGCCTTCTGAGCGCCTTCTCCGACGCCGGCCACGGGCCCATGCCCATGATCGCGGGATCGACACCCGCCGACGCGGACGCGCGGATGCTGGCGAGGATCGGAAGGCCGAGCGTCTTCGCGCGGTCCTCCGACATGATGACCAGCGCCGCCGCACCGTCGTTGATGCCGGACGCGCTCGCCGCCGTGACCGAGCCGTCCTTCTTGAACGCGGGCTTGAGGGCCGCGACCTTGTCAGGCGCGCTCTCGCGCGGGTGCTCGTCGGTCTCGAACTTGATCGGATCGCCCTTCTTGGCCGGGATCTCGACCGCGACGATCTCCGCCTTGAACTTGCCGCCCTTGATCGCCGCCGCGGCCTTCGCCTGGCTCTCGATCGCGAACTCGTCCTGCTCGCCCCGTGGGATCTCGTACTTGGCCGCGACGTTCTCGGCGGTGATACCCATGTGGGTGAAAGTGATCGGGCACGTGAGACCGTCGGCGATCATCGAGTCGATGATCTGGTCGTGGCCCATGCGGTAGCCGGTACGTGCCTTCGTGAGCAGGTAGGGCGCGGCGCTCATGTTCTCCATGCCGCCCGCGACGACGATCTCGGCGTCGCCGGCCGCGATCGACTGGGCCGCGAGCGCGACCGCCTTCAAGCCCGAGCCGCACGCCTTGCTGATGCCGTAGCCGGGGACCTCTTTGGGATGCCGGCCTTCAGCAGGCGACGCGCGCCGGGTTCAGCCGAGGCCCGCGGCGAGCACGTTGCCGAGGATGACCTCGTCGACCTGGTCACCCGGGAGGTTGCCAGCGCGGCGGAGGGCCTCGCGGATGACGATCGCGCCGAGCTCGGGCGCGGGGGTCTGGGCGAGCGTTCCGCCGAACGTTCCGATGGCCGTCCGAGTGGCGGCGACGATCACTGGCTTCTGCATTTGAGGCCTCCTCCGAAGCGTGGGTGTGGGGATTCGAGCCGTCTCTTATTGCACCAGCGCGCCGCGGCCAGGCAACCAGCGTTTCCCGCAGCCTACGAGCCGGCGGGCGGCGAGAAGCGACCAGCGGAGCGCGGTCCGAAACGCGTCCCAGCCGCTCCGCCGATCGAAGCCGTCGACGCCGTTGTACCAGCGGAGCCCGACCTCCTGGGCGCCCGGCCAGCGTGCCGCGAGGCCGAGCCAGAGACGGGCACCGGGACCGTAGAACATGGTCGCCGCCTCGTCCGAGACGGCGGAGCTTCCGGCCGACCCAACTGCGGCGAAAGCGCCCTCGGCGCCGTCGAACGCATAGTCGCCGCGATCCCGAGCCGCGAGGATCTCGGCCGGCCGCCCAGCGGCCGTACTCGAGCGCGAAAGAAATGCCCTCGCCCATGAGCGGCTCGACGCCGGCCGCGTCGCCGACCAGCAGCACGTGCGGCGCGACGAACGGCGTGCGCGAATGACAGCGAATGGGAGCGGCCTGATGGCGGACTGTCGCCCCGCCGAGCTCGCCTTGAGCTCGCGCAGGAGGGCGACCAGGTCGACTCCGGGACGGCGCCGCCAGGCGTAGACGCCGGCGTTCACGTGCGGTGCCCCGTCGATCAGGCAGGGGAACGCCCACGCGTAGCCCGCGAGGCCGCGCGGCACGGCGCGGAAGTCGAAGTCGTAGCGGGCGCGGGCGTGACCGTCCCAGGTACATCCGTCCTGCCCGACCGGATGTCGGCCATCACCGCCCGGGCGATCTCCTCGTGCGTGCCGCCGCGATCGAGCAAGCGGCGGCGGACGAGGCTCCCGGAGCCGTCGGCGCCGACGACGACCGGCGCCGTGTAGGTGTCCCGCGCCCGTCGCGAGCGCGATCCCGCCGCACCCGCTCGAGCGCGCTCGACGCCGACGACCTTCTCGTCCTCGCGCACCTCGACGCCGCGCGCCCGCGCCGCAGCGACGAGCGAGGCGTCGAGCTCGGCGCGCCGGACGACCGCACAGAAGCGCGCCCCGTCGACCTGACGCGCTCCGCTGGCACCTCGACGCGGGCGCGGTCGACCATGACGTGCGGCACCGTGAGCCCGACGCCGAGCTCGTCGAGGCAGTCGAGGCTGTGCGGGATGAGCCCGCCGGCACACACCTTGGGACGGGGTGGCGCGCCTTCTCGAGGATCAGGATGCGCTCCGCGAGCGCCGGGATCGTGACGCGCGAGGAAGAGCGCGGTCGCCGCACCGCCCGGCCCGCCCCCGACGATGATGATCTCGCGTCGCTCCACGCGCGCGGAAGCTAAGAGAAGGCGCCTGGCAGGCGCAAGCGCCATGCGGGTTGCGCCCCGGCCCGTGTCCGGGTCGTCGGCGGCGTCCGGGAAGCCGCTGACGGGGTGTCGTCGAGCGGCGTCCGCATGCGCGGTTTCCCGCACGCCACGAGACGTGTCTCGAGCCGGAACGCTCGAGCGCGCGCTCTCCACGCGTCGCGTCGTGCATTGCGACGCGCTTTCGCTGCGACGCGCTTTCCCATGGTTCGGAGCCATCGACGTCGCTATTGTCGAGTCAGCGTCACGACGAATGGACACGCGCTGTCATCCCGCGCCACCACGGCGAACTCGAGCGTGCCCCCGCACTCGCGAGGAAGGCGCGCCTCCTCCATCACGTGATCAGCATCGCTTCCGTGAGGTGCTTGCATGCTCGGCGTCGTGCTCGGTCTCGCTCGTCGTCACGACGACCGCCGACGCCGACGGGCTCGAGCGACGCATCGACGAATCGCTCGCGCTCTGCAGCGCCGCCGACCGCGTCGCCCCGGAGGCGGCGGCTGTCGCTGCTCTCGCGCGGACTCGATCTCGCGGAAGCCGCCGTCGCGCTCGACGGCCAGTCCGCGCGCGCGCACCTCGCCGTCGTTCTGCAATCTCGGCAAGGCGACCTGTCTCGGCGGTATCGGCTTCGGCACGTTCGGCGCCGTCGATCGACTGCGGCGCGAAATCGACGTGACCCTCGCGCTGGCACCCGACGATGCCGAGGCCCTCGCCGCCAAGGGTGTCTTGCTGATGAAACTGCCGCACTGGCTCGGCGGCGATCACCGCGAAGCCGAGCTGTGGCTCCGCCGCGCGCTCGCCGTCGACCCGCTGAACGCGACCGCCCGCGCGTATCTCGACGAGGTCGGCGCCACTGCGCCGCCCTTCGTCGCGCCCGCCGCCGACAGCCGCGTCACGCGCTGACGCCCGCGGAGCGGCACGTCGCCGTTCGCGTGGGCGCTCCTACGCCGCGCACACGTAGTCGCGCGTCTCGGTGAGCCCCATCGCGTCGAGCGCTTCGCGGATCAGACGCCGTGGTCCGCTCCGCGCGACCGAGACGACGATCGGCAGCGGCGCGAGCGTCGGGAGGATCTCGGGCCCGACGACGGGCGCGCCGTGGATCACGTTCCCGAGCCGACCCGGGTGCACCTCGATCACGTGCGTCGCCCGTTTGCCGTACGTCGCGAGCGCGCGCCGGAGTGCTCGGCCCGCGCCGCCGTAGCCCCAGAGCACGTAGCGGTCCGTGCCGGCGAGGAACCCGTCGGCGAGGAAGGCCGCCTTGATGGCCGTGAAGCGCGGCAGCGCATACGCGTCGCCCGTCCGCGAGAGCCGCCCGGGCCGATCGCGCCACGCCAGGAGACGCCGCGGCACGATCCCGATCGCGAGCCTCGCGGGCGAGCGCGCGAGCACGAGGTCGTAGTCCTCCGGCCAGCCGGCCTCGCGATAGCCGAGCTCGGCGAGCGGCGCGCGGCGCAGCATCAGGGTCGGATGGACGACCGGGCACTCGACGAAGGCCTCGGCGCGGACGCGCGCCGCCGAGTCGATGCCGTTCACCCAGCGCTCGTAGGCACGCCAGCCCGCGGCCAGTTGGTCGCGCGGGAAGATGCGCACGTGGGTCCCGACCGCGAAGAGCTCCGGCGCCGCCGCGAGGCGCGTCGACCTGCGCGCGGAGGCGATCGCGGTGCATCACGTCGTCGGCATCCATGCGGGCGACGAGCGCCCCGCGGCACGCGGCGAGCCCGGCGTTCAGTGCGGCGACCAACCCGCGGCGCGGCGTCGGTACCACGACGATGCGGGCGTCGGATGCGGCGAACGCGCGGGCGTGCGCGAGCGTGTCGTCCTCGGACCCGTCGTCGACGACGACGCATTCCCAATCGCCGAAGCGCTGGCGGCGGACGCTCCGGAGGCTCGCGGCGAGCGTCGCGGCGGCGTCGCGCGCCGGCACCAGCACCGAGACGAGCGGTCTGGCTATGCGGGCGCGCTCAGACGAGCGCGGCTGGCGCCTGCGGCATGGTCGCCCACGATTCGGGATCGTGGCCGTAGACGATGCGCGTCCCGACGGCGGCGAGCGCGCGCAGGCGCTGCAACGACGCCAACATCGCGGCGGGATCGTGCACCACGAGCGGCAGCCGGAGCTCCTCGAGCGTCTCGCGGAAGTAACACGCATCCGCGGCGAGCACGACGTCTCCCCGTCCAAGCGTACCAGCAGGGACTGATGCCCGGGCGTGTGCCCGTAGGTCGGCAGAGCACATCACCCGGCCGTCGCCGAAGAGATCGTGCTCGCCGTCGACCTCGAGGCGCGGCTGGCCGGTGTCGAAGTCGGCGGGGTGTAGCTGTTGGCGACGATGCCGGCCTCGTCGTGCGCCGCCTGCCACTCGCGGCGTTGCACCACGACGGTCGCGTTCGGGACCGCGACGTTGCCGCCCGCATGGTCGAAATGGAGATGCGAGTTCACGAGGTACTGCACGTCGCCGACGTCGATCGCGGCCGCGGCGAGCCGGCCGGCGACGTCCTCACCCGCGCCGAAATCGGGCGTGAACACCGCGGCGGCGGCACCGAGACGCGTCGCCGGATCGTCCTGCAGCTCGCGATGGAGGCCGCTGTCGAAGAGCACGCGCCCGCGCGGGTGCTCGATCACGAAGACCGGAACGGGGACGCGGACGCTGCCCTTCCCGCCCTCGATGAAGAGCGCGCGCGGCCCGCGCAGCCATCCGCAAGTGAGCGCGAGCAGCCGAACTGCCATGGCGCTCGCATAGCGTACCCCACCCACGTGCGCTAGGAACGAGCGTCGCTTCACGCCCGTCGTTCGAGGAGGTCCCCGTGCAGCTCGAGTTCGTCCGCTACGAGAAACGCGATCGCATCGCGGTCGTCACCCTCGATCGTCCCGACGTCATGAACGCGCTCCATCCGCCCGCGGGCGCGGAGCTCGACCGGGTGTGGAACGACTTCGCCGCCGATCCGGAGGTGTGGGTCGCAATCTTGACCGGCAGCGGCGCGCGCGTTCTCGGCCGGGAACGACCTCAAGTGGACGGCGGCGAACGCGGTGGCGCGTTGGCCGAAGAGCGGCTTCGGCGGGCTCACGTCGCGCACCGACCTCGTGAAGCCCTTGATCGCGGCCGTGAACGGCGTCGCGCTCGGCGGCGGGCTCGAGCTCGCCCTCGCCTGCGACCTCATCGTCGCCGCCGAGCACGCGACCCTCGGACTGCCGGAGCCGCGCGTCGGCCTGCTCGCGGCCGCCGGCGGCGTGCATCGCCTGCCGCGGAGCATCCCGCTCAAGATCGCGATGGGCATGCTGCTCACGGGCAAGGCGATCGACGCCGCCGAGGCCGCCCGCCTCGGCCTCGTGAACGAGGTGGTGCCGCTCGCCGAGCTCATGCCGACCGCCGAGCGCTGGGCGGACGCCATCTGCGAGTGCTCGCCGCTCTCGGTGCAGGCGACCAAGCAGTGCGTCTACGACGGACTCGGCAAGACACTCGACGAGGCCATGGGAGCGCGCTACCCGCTCGCCGGACGCCTCTACAAGAGCGATGACTTCAAGGAAGGCCCGCGGGCCTTCGCGCAGAAGCGGAAGCCGGTCTGGCAAGGACGATGACGCGAAAGGACGAACCACGATGCAGGCAGTGACCTTTCAAGCTCCCGGCGAGGTGCGCGTCGAAGAGCGTCCCGATCCCGTGCTCGCCGCCCCGACGACGCCATCGTGAAGATCGCGGCGAGCGGCATCTGCGGCTCCGATCTGCACCTCTACCACGGCCGCATCCCGCTCGAGGCGGGCTTCATCCTCGGCCACGAGTTCGTCGGCACCGTGACCGCCGCCGGCCCCGACGTCACCGACGTCGCCGTCGGCGACCGCGTGCTCGGCTGTTTCGTCACCGCGTGCGGGCGCTGCTTCTTCTGCCGCCGTCGCGACTTTCACAAGTGCACCGAGGCGCGGGTGTTCGGTCACGGCAAGGCGCTCGGCGGCCTGCAGGGTGCGCAGGCCGAGCAGGTGCTGGTGCCGCACGCCAACCTGACCCTCCGCCGCGTGCCGCCCGGACTCTCGAACGACGCGGCGCTCTTCGCGGGCGACGTCATGGGCACCGGCTTCCATGCCGTGCGCGGCGCCGACGTCGCGCCCGGCGACGTGGTCGTGGTCCTCGGGCTCGGTCCCGTCGGGCTCTGCGCCGTGCAGGCCGCGCGTGCGCTCGGCGCCGGGCAGATCATCGCCGTCGACACCGTGGCCGAGCGTCTCGCGATGGCGGAGCGCTTCGAGCGACGGCGGTCCACTCGACCGAGCAGGACCCGAAGGCGGCGGTGCGGAAAGCCACCAGCGGACGGGGCGCCGACGCCTGCATCGACGCCGTCGGCCACCCCGACGCGCTCGACCTCGCGTGTCGCCTCGCGCGGAACGGCGGCACGATCTCCGTGACCGGCGTCTACCCGAGCGCTGCCAGGTCCACATGGGCATCGTGTGGATCAAAGCGCTCACGCTGAAGACCGGCCAGGCGAACGTCATCGGCCACGTCGATGCCGTCCTCGCGATGATGACGGCGGGCCTCCTCGATCCGACTCCACTCGTGAGCCGCCACGCCGCGCTCGCGGAGGCCCCGGAAGCCTACGCCGCGTACGCGCGGCGCGAGGCGCTCAAGATCGTGCTCACGCCCTGAACACTTGCTGACGAAAGTGCGGTGGCGGGCGTCTTCGGGCGCTGACCGCACCACCGTGGGTCGTCGTGGCGGCGCGGCTTCGCGTCCTTCACGCGGCGCGTCCAAGTACGTTGCGCCGAAGCCCGACCGGTCCGCACCGGTCACCGTGCCAATTCGAGGCAGCGATGCGCCAGCCGCGAGATTCGAATTGACAGGGAGTCCGTCGCCAACGTACGAATCGGGCCCGCAGTCCTGTTTCGATCTCACGGAAGAAAGGCGACGCCCATGGCCCCCTATTCTCCAACGAGGATTCTCCACGTACCGGTATCGGCATCGCGGCAACGCTGGCGTGCCTGGTCTGGACGTCGGTCGCCGCCGCCCAACTGCCGTCGATCGCGATTTCGCTCGGCAGCAGCGCGACGCTCGGCAGTGTCGTCGTCAAAGACGAGGACATCGTCGTCTGCGATGCGACCTCGTACGGCGAGGGCACGACCTCGTGCTCGTGGCGATTGCTCTTCGACGGCAGCGCCTCGGGTCTGAACTCGAGCGTCAAGGCGCTCGACGTCCTGCCGAACGGCAACCTCGTGATCCGGGTCAACGCGGACAGCTCGATTCCGGATCTCTCTGCGATCAAGACCAAGGACCTGGCGCTCTTCATCCCGACCAATCCCGGCGAGCCCGCCCTACACGGACGGGGAATGGCGCCTGTATCTCGACGGCGACGCGGTGAACGGTGCCAGCGACGCGCGCAATTGGGACGCCGTCGACGTGCTCACGGACGGGACCTGCGAGAACAACTCGCCGCCCACCTGCGATGTCCTGTTGTCGCTTCCGAGCGGCGCTCCGCTCGGCGGCGTCACCTTCGACGACGAGGACATCCTGCGCTGTCACCCGACCTCGTTCAGCGTCGGCGGAGCCATCACGTCCTGCGACTACTCGCTCTTCCTCGACGCGAGCGCCATCAACGGCGGCGGCACGGGAAGCTTCACCGGCAACCTGCAGGGCATCGACGTGACGGCGTCCGACACGCTGATCTTCCGTGCCAATGCGCAGCCGACCTTACCCTCCATGAAGCGGCGCGCGACCTGCTGCGCTACGTCGGGACCTTCGGCACCAGCCCGGCCGGCACGGTCGACATCTTCTTCGACGGCGGCGGCGCGGGCGGCGCCGGTCTCGACGGCAAGACCATCCAGGGCTTCGCCTTCATCCCGGACGGCGACGGCGACCTCGTGGGGGACGGCATCGACAACTGTCCCGACATCCCGAATCCAGGCCAGGAAAACGCGGACGGCGACAACCTCGGTGACGTGTGCGACTACTGCCCGTTCCGCGCCGATCCCACGTGCCGCTGCGGTGACGCGGTCATCGACGCGCCGGCCGAGGAATGCGACCTCGGTGACGCCGCCAACGGGGTCCCCGACAGTCCGTGCTCGGCCACCTGCGAGATCCTCGGCCAATGCACCGTGAGCGCCACGCCATGCGACGACGCGGGCGATTGCCCCTCGGGTGAGGGCTGCTTGCGGCAACGCGATCGTCGAGGGCGACGAGGAATGCGACGACGGCAACAACATCCCCGACGATCTCTGTGACGGCTCGTGCGTTCTCACGCCCCAGGGCATTCCGATCCTCGGGTGCGAGGACGTCGCCGGCCCGCACCTGATGCCGGCCTTCGTGAAGACGGCGAGCTTCCAAGACACCAAGGACAACCCGGGCTACGGGCTCGACAAGTGGAAAATCAAGGGCGAGTTCAACTCTCTCGACCGGTGTACACATCGATCCCGACAGCGAAGCGGTCAAGGTCATCTTGAACCAGGCCGGACCCGCACCGCTCTACGAAGCGGATCTCACCGCCGGGAGCTTCGTGCAGAAGGGGTCGACGACCAAGCCGAACTGGCGCTTCAAGGACAAGGAAGGCGACGTCCCGGGTGCCGTCGGTCTCCGCAAGGGTGCAAGCCAAGCTCCAGCTGAACAAGATCTTCGTTCTCCGATCGACGGGCGGAAGGTCGTCATCCCGATCGACCTCTTCGCCCTCGGGGCGCCGCCGACACCGCGTGCGGCAGACGCTTCGCACCGGCGACGACTGTACGACGTCGGTTCCTGCGCTGCGCGCTGACCGCGAACGGCAGCCTCAGTGCACCTCGGCGCCGTGATCCACTGACGAGCGGCGGGGGCGTGCGACGCCTCCGCGCCGCTCGGAACGCCTTCGCGGAACGCCTCAGCCGCGCGGCTGCACGTTGGTACGCACCCAGCCGACGATCTGGTCGGTCGTCGCCCCGGCGCTGAAGATCTCGCGGACGCCCCGCCTGCTTGAGCGTCGCGATGTCCTCCTCGTGAATGATGCACTGCTGTTTGCGACAGAAGCCACCCCCGCATCGACAACATGCGAAGCGTCGTAGCGCCGACCGTGCGGTGCCGGTCCTCTAAAGCCCTGAGTTGCGAGATAGTGGGAGCGGATTTTGGCGCGTAATGTCCTGGTTTGGCGTGTCGAACCATGTCAACTTAAATTTTGACTACTGTCGGGGCGCGATTCTACGGTTCCCAGGGCGAGCGTGTGTTCCCCCCCTCGCACCCCGCGCGGGACGCCCGCGTGAGTTGAATCAAAGGAGGAAGATCATGATGAAGCTCGGTTGGATTCTCGGTGTTGCGCTGCTCGCCAGCGCCGGACCTGCGTTCGCGCAGTCGGCCTGCCCAAGCGACGGCAGTTGCCCTGTGGACGTCGGTGCCTGTCTCGCTGAGTCGTGCCCGTGCGCGCCGACCACGGTGGAAACGCGTGGAAGAACCACGGCCAGTACGTGAAGTGCGTCGTGCATCTGCGGAACGATCTCCGAAAGGCAGGCTGTCTCGATGCGGCGGCCAAGCGCACGATCGCGAGCTGCTCGGCGCGCTCGACCTGCGGCAAGGAGGGCGCGGTGCTCTGCTGCGTGTACGACACCAGCGCGACCTGCAGCGACACGGTTCCGAACGGCGTCCAGGAAGCGCGTCTGTAGCGACGACGGCAGCCCGTGCGACACCGCGACGGATTGCATCCGCGTGGTGAGCGGACCGAAGGTGAAACGGCATGCCGAGACCTGCACCGGATCACGGCGGCACGGACGTCGGTGGCGGCAGCGTCTGCGGCGGGTGCCCGCTACCCCCGCCTGCGCCTTAGTATCGCATCTAGGACGGCTCGGCGTGGGTGTCCCGCTCCGCCGTTCGTTCGCTCCGCGCTTAACCGTTCGTCGTCGGCGCAGCGGAGACCGGCAGGTACAAGGTGGTTCCAATCGGAACCATAGGGACACTGACTTGCGCGCGTCGTGCGAGCGGGAGTGTGTCAGTTCCGTGAGCGCTGACGTCGCTCAGGGGCACGCATCGGTGCGATGGATCCGGCCGTTCGCGCCGCAGACGCGCACGACGGTGTAACTCGGGAGGCCGTTCACGTGTCCTTTCGGGATCGGCGGCGCGACGTGCCCGCCGGTGGCGAAGACCGCTCCGGTCCCGTCCACGGCCACCCCGACCGCGGAGCCGCCGTTGTAGGAATTGCCGCGGAGCTTTCGCCGCCAGCGCCAGGTCGTCGCTCGCGCGAACCTTCTGGAGGGCGAAGAGCACGCGTTGTTGTCCCCCATGATGAGATCGCCCGCAGGGTCGAACACGATTCCATAGCTCCCTTGCGGAAACTTTCGGCGCCACACGAGCGTCCTGAGTGGCGGTGGACAGCTTGTCCAGGGGTGTACCGGCCGTCGACGTCCGCCGCGACGTACAGCGAACCGGCGCCGTCGAGCGCGAGCACCGGGAAGCCGGCGTAGGCACCCGGCGGCGTGTGGCTGTATCGCCAGAGCAACGCTGCCGGTGGCACCGGAGAGCTTATAGACGACGACACCCCCTGCCGTGGGTCGTGCCCGCGACGTAGTAGTCGCCGGCCGCATCGATCGCCGCGGTGGTCGCGTCGTCGAGGTCCGAGGCGGCGTTCCCGTCGCTCAGGTCGTTCGCCAGAGCTCGTTGCCGGTGGCGCCATCGAGCTTCATCGCGACGGCATCCGAGCCCGTGGGGATGCTGACATCGCCGAATGCCATGACGTTGCCGGCTGCATCGAAGTCGACCGCGAGGCCGCGGGAGCGCGGCGTTCCCGGCACGTCGTGCTGCCGACAGCGGAGCTCCTGTGGCCCGGAGAGGCGTACGACGGAGAAGAGGTAGGGGGTCGGAGGTGAAACCGAATATCCCCGTCAAGGCGACGTCGCCGCCGGGTTGGACCGTCATGTCGGCGAGGAAATCATTCCCGTGGATGGCCGAGTCGACCTGTCGCGACCAGACGGGTACCGTCCGGGGGCGAGCTTCACGACTTGCACGTCCAGATTGGTGCCCGTGTTGCGCGTCGACCCGCCGGCGAGGATGTCTCCGCCCGCGTCGAGCGCGACCTGCTCCGCGAAGTCGTTGTAGCCCCGACCTCCGGACCGGAGCCGTCCAGCGCGTACTTCCAGATGCTCGGTGCCGTCGATGGGATTCTGCAACCGGACGGTGAAGGTGCCGCCGTCGGGCGTGTAGGATTCGCCCGCGGAGACGATGTCTCCCGCCGCCGTGAGCGCGATGCCGTGGCCATACCCGAGCTCAGGCGCGACCATCCAGGCACCGGCCGCGGGGAGCGCGAGCAACGACCAGGCCGCGAGAGCGCCGCAGTGAGCCACCGAGAGGTATGCGTCATGGGGGCGTCCTCCGTCTCAGTTCGTAGCGTCGTAGAATACGTCGGTCAACGCGAGAATGTCGGGACACCAGTCGAGGACGCAGCACCACTTCGCGGCGGACGGCACGGCGACACTTCCCACCAGCGACGTCGCGCTGGGAAAGAGGCCCTGGTGACGCGGCTCCGAGCGCCTGCGCTTTCCTCCGCCGACGGGCGTCAATCCGACTTGGCGATGAACCTCTCCGCGTCGCTCTTCACCGCAGTCGAGAACGTCGCGCCCCAGCATTGCCCGGAAGCCCAGCGGATCTGGGCGATAACCGAGGATCCTTCTGGAGCGGGAACGGCGCGAGCGCGAGGTTGCCGGCGGCCTGCACCTGCGCGCTTCGACCTCGTGGGCGACTCCTTCAGCTTGATCGCGACCTTCTTGATGCCGTCGGGCACAGCTCGTCTTGCTGATGTATTTGATCGACACGTTGGTCGTCCCGCTGGACTTCCAGACGCCGTTCGGATCGTTCGGCGAGCCTTGGTACGCGGCCGTGTAACCGCCTCCCGAGCGATCGTAGACGCAGAGCCGCAGCGTTTGGGGTCGACGGGGGAGGTCGGATTGCCCTTGGCCCACTTGAACTGCACGCGATCCTTCCCGGCGTCGGCGGAGGAACGCATCTTGAGCGACGCCTTGCCCGCCGCCGACGGCTGATCGCATACCGGCGCGGGCTCGAAGGGATGGAGACACGCCCCCGCCGCGTCGCAGACGTCGCTGGTGCAGATGTTGCCCTCGTCCGGTGCAGGCAACGCCCGCCGGGCCGGCCGGATGGAGACAGGTGCCGGCGCCGTCGCAGCCTTCGGTCGTGCAGGTGTTGCCGTCATCCGGACACCTGTCATCGACCGGCGCGGCTTCGCAGCCGGCAAGGCCGCAGGTTTCGCAGACGCCGCATTCGACGCACGGCCCGCCGGTGCAGCAGAAGCCGCTCTCGTAAGCGACGACGGCAGCACGCGCGGCGCCGCGGTGCCGACCGCGACGATGCGGCCGTCCGGCTCGAACAATACGCCCCGGGCGAGATCGGCGGAGCCGGAGGGCTGCTGACGCGCGTGGTCTGCACGCCGCCGTCGCCGAAGGTGAGGTCGAGCGTGCCGTCCGGCTGCCAGCGTATCACCGCGATCTTCGTGAGGTCGTCGACCACGAGATGCGCGGCCATCACCAGCTTGCCGTTCGGCTGCTCGGCGAGCCCAACCTGGGTGTCGTAGCGCGCATCGGGAACCTGCGCGATCCCGTCGGTGCCGAAGGTAGCGTCGAGCACGCCCGCCGCGTCGTAGCGCACCAACACGAGGCTCAAGTCGCTGTTGGTGGAGTCGTCCCACCTCCAGCCGCCGACCACGAACCCGCCGTCGGCCTGCCGCACGATTGCCGATGCGTGGTCGCGCTGGACGCTAATCGACGTCGACACCATGCCGCCCGTGCCGAAGCTCGGGTCGGGGCTACCGTCGGCCTCGTACCGGAAGACCGCAAAGTGTGGAAAGAAGGCGACGCCCGGTTGGTAATAGCCGGCGGCGACGAGGCTTGCCGTCCGGTTGCTGCAGGATCGCGTCGATCTGGGAGCCGGACCGTATGACCACGCCGCCGGTGCCGAACGTCGCATCGAGGCGTTCCATCGGTGTCGAAGCGGGCGAGCACGGACCGCCAGTCGGCGGTCGCTCGGCTCGAATCCCGCGCCGGCGGCCACGAGCTTGCCGTCCGACTGCAGCACCAGAGCATAAAGCATATTGGATCGTCCGGGGCCGGCCAACGTGACGATGCCGCCGCTGCCGAAGCGTCGCATCGAGGCTGCCGTCGGTCTCGTAGCGTGCCAGAACGAGGACGACGTCACCGCCTGAAGGGCATAGCCGGCAACCACGATCTTCCCATCGGGCTGCAGCACCACCTCGTCGGCAACCGCAATTTGCCCGGTGCCGGCGGCGGTTTCGACCATGCCCTCCGGTGCCGAAGGTAGCATCGAGCGTCCCGTCGGTCTCGAAGCGCGCGACCAGGAAGGTGTTTCGGCGTCAGGGTGCGGTAGCCGGCGACCACCAGCTTGCCGTCCGGCTGTCGCACCACGTCGAAGAACTGGGATCCGGTCGGACCGAGCGCGAGCACCTCCGGTTCCGAAGCTCGGGTCGAGATCACCCGGTGCGGCGAGCACCGGCGACGCGACCGACAGCAGGAACAGGATCGAGTAAGCACTCAGACGACGGGCCATTGTGAGGGCTCCTTATTCATCAGGCCGGCCGGAGCCCGGCTGGTGGCTACCGGGCGAGGGGACGACCTCCGGTCCTACCACGCGTCCGACGGCCGCAAAGAGCAATTTCGTCGTTCGTCAGCGGGAAGCACCATTGCACGGATCGCCTCCGCATCGAGCCGCATTTCTCCTAGCGACTTTTCGCAATCGAGTGAACGCTGCGCGCCACGTGCAGTGCCGGCGTATGATGTCGCGGCTCGCGCCGAGCCGGGATGCCCAGGGCGAAGTGGTTGAGCGAGCCCTACGCGAATGTCCCTTGGGGTTGCGCCGCATCGCTGCGCGGTCTCACTGGTCGGAGCCACTTACGCGAGCGCGTCGCAGATCGTCGTTGACTACCCAATAGCGCGTGCCCTACCATCGACCGACATCCCCCACACCCTCTTCAAAGAAGGAGAACACCCATGAAGCTCAGTTGGATTCTGGTGGCGGTCCTGATCGCCAGCACCGGACCCGCATTCGCGCAGTCGGCGTGCCCCACCGATGGAAGCTGCCCCGCAGACGTAGGCGCGTGCCTGGCTGAATCGTGCCCGTGCGCGGCCGATCACGGCAACCATGCGTGGAAGAATCATGGACAGTACGTGAAGTGCGTCGTCCACCTCCGAAACGATCTGCGCAAGGCAGGCTGTCTCGATGCGGCGGCCAAGCGCACGATCGCGAGCTGTGCGGCGCGCTCGACCTGCGGCAAGGAGGGCGCGGTGCTCTGCTGCGTGTACGACACCAGCGCGACCTGCAGCGACACGGTTCCGAACGGCGTCCAGGAAGGCGTCTGTAGCGACGACGGCAGCCCGTGCGACACCGCGACGGATTGCATCCGCGTGGTGAGCGGACCGAAGGTGAAACGGCACGCCGAGACCTGCACCGGATCACGGCGGCACGGACGTCGGTGGCGGCAGTGTCTGCGGTGGGTGCCCGCTTCCCCGCCCGCGCCTTAACGAATCGGCGTGTGGAGGCGACGCTCCAGGGACGTCGCCTCCACAGTCCATCCGCCACACCTCTCTCTGGAGGAGGAACTACAATGTGCCGCCCAACTGCGACGCTTGCCGTCACCGCGGCGATCGTCTTCGCGATCGGAGATTGCTTCCGCCCGCGCGGCCGCCGATCCCAACGTGCTGTGTCACAAGACGCGTCGTGAATCAGCTCGAGAAGTACAAGAAGACGCACCTGAAGCTCTACCGAAATTGTCTCGACAAGGAGAACGCCGGCGACATTTCCAGCGTGCCTCGACACGCGTGTCGGGAGCGAAGCTCACGCTCACCGCCGCCAAGGTCAAGGCCGGCGATCGCGCAAGAAGTGCTCGCTCGCGAACCTCACCAACGTCGGGTTTCTGAGCGACTGCCACTATGGCGCGGCGACCGCGGGCATCGGCGGCACCTGCTTCAATCTGCCGGTGACGACTGCTGAAGAGTTCGCCGCGTGCATGATGTGCTGGAAGGGCGCCGAGTTCGCCCGGCTCGAGGGCACGCTCTACGCTTCGCACGCGCAGGAGGTCTGCGGCACGGCCCTCGACGACACGTCGACGACGTGCTCGGCCGTCGGGTGCACCACGCCGCTTCCGGACCAGCACGCCCTCGGCTCGACGGGTGAGAACGACTGCCAGCGCATGCTTTCGAAGGCCACGATGAACTACCTGCTCAAGCGCGAGCACATCCTCGAGAAGTGCCTCCTGAAGCTCGGTACGCTCGGCGCCGTGTCTCGCCGACGGCAAGGTCCAGACTCCAGCTCGCCAAGGCGGAGACGCAGAAGGACACGCTGATCCACAAGAAGTGCGGGAACCGGAAGCCGGTCGCGAGTCCGCCCTTCTGCTGCAACACGGGTCCAATGCAGATGTGCGTGGCGGCCGCGAGCCGCGGACGATTGCACGATGAACCTCGGCGGCTCGGTGAAGGAAGGAAAGACCTGCACCGCCGGCACCTGCGATCCCGGTCGGCGGGCCGAACCAGCCCATCACGTGGTGGGAGTCCTGCCCGAACAACCAGCCATGTCCCGGCCCGACGCTCGGCGATCTGGACGGTGTGGTCGGCTGCGTCGATTCACTGGCCGACGGCGCGGTCAACAAGCTGCTCTGTCTGCAGTTCCCGAACGGCAACACGTGCCCGACGCCGGTTGCGACACCGACTCCAACGCCAACCTCCACCCCGTAAGGGGCATCGTGGGAAGGCAAAGGGCGGGCGGAAGAAATTCCGTCCGCCCTTTTGCGTTTGAGGCGCTAGTCTGGCACCGATAGGTGAGCGCAAGCGCCCGTCCTGACTACCTGCGACCGGGCTCCGGTTCAGCCGGTGCGGAAGCAGACGCATAGGAAACGGCGGGATGTCGTCCGACAGATCGCGAGATTACTCGTGGAGCTAAGTCGAAACGCGAAGGAGGGTTCTCCAATGATGAATGTGTCGTTGAGAATGTTCGCATGCGCAGCGCTCCTCGGTGGCGTGCTGCTACTCGGCAAGCCCGGCGTCGGCTTCGCGAGCTGCGCCGACGACGATCCGGACGGATCACTCGTAGCCGCAGCCCGTCTGACCGCCGAACAGAACTGCGCCGCCGAAGGAGCCGGCTGCGCCAACGCGCCGAGCCACGGGAAGTACGTCAGCTGCATCGCTCATCAAGCGAAGGCGCTTTCGAGCGGCGAGGCACCGACGTTGCCGAGGACCTGCAAGGGCGCCGTCAAGAAATGCGCCGCCCGGTCCGTGTGCGGCAAGCAAGCCAAAGGTTTCGCGACGTGCTGCGTGACAAACGGCGCGGGCGAGGTGACCTGCAAGACAGGCCGCAGCGAGAGCTGCAGTGGCGTCCTCGGCACCTGCGGCAGCTGCTGCGAGCGCGTGCAATGGCGGCACCGGCCCGACGTGCCCGGCCGGCTGACGACGAGCACGAGCTCTCATCCCACCGGCTGACCCTTGGGAGCGGCGCGTGACGCCGCTCCCTCGAGTATCAGTCGCTCTTCGCCTCGAACTGCGCCGGCTCGTTCTTGTCCGCCGTGCTGTAGACCACCTGCCAGCACTCGCCGTTCTGGGTGTTCTTCACCTGCACGGTGACCGGCAGCGTGCCGCTCGGGATGGAGCCGGGATCCGGCAGCTCGAGCTCAGAATCGTGGCTTCTCGCCGACCAACCGTGTGCTACGCTCCGTTCTCTCTCCGCGCACTGCCCACCCACCCCCGAAAGGAACCCTGCAATGACGACACGTTTGGCAATCGCGATCGGCCTTCTCTTGTTCGCAACTTCGGTCGCATGCCGAGCGCATTACCGAGTTGAACGGCCGGCACATCCAACTGTATCCGCCGAAGGGCCGAGCGGCCGGACTCGGGAAAGTAAAGGGCGCGAACGTCACCTACCACAACGGTCCGGTCATCAAGCAGGCGAAGGTGGTGCCGATCTTCTGGGGCCCGGCGCCGTCTGGGGCACGAGCGCGACCCGGAGCCCGCTGGCGCAGCACATCATCGACTTCTTCGTGCAGTTCGGAACCAATCCTCAGTACAACGTGATCACGCAGTACTACGATACCGGCGGCAGCATTCAGCTCGCTAACCTCACGACGACCTACGTCGTCGACAACTCGACGACGCCGACCAACGTGAGCGACGCTACGCTGCAGGGAGAGGTCGCGAAGATCGCCAGCCAGATCGGTGCCGATGCGCGAACCGTGTACGAGGTATTCCTGCCGCCGACGTCGTACGCGTCCTACGGCAGCGCGAATTCATGCGGTGGGCCAAATCTGCAGTTCTGCGCGTATCACAGCAACTTCACGGCAGTCCGGCGTCGACCTGAAGTACGCTTCGATGCCGTATCCGAGCTGCGGCGGATGTCGCTGGAGCGGATGGACCGACGCGCAGAACTTCGATCACTTCTCGTCGCACGAGACGCGCGAGGCGGTGACAGATCCCGACGGCAGCGCCTGGTACGATCGCCAGGGATACGAGGCCGACGACAAGTGCGCGTGGTCGCCGTCGCCCTTCATCGCGAACGGCTTCGGGTACCAGTACGAGTGGTCGAACCTGCAAGGCGGGTGCGTCACCAGTCGCTGATCGCGGAGGGAGAAGCGGACCGGGCTCCGTCTCGCCTCGGCGATGGGGCGGCGGTCACGCGATCACGGTCTCCGAACCTGTGTCGGCGGCCGAGCGCGGGTCGAACCGAGACGAGGAGCAGTCCCCCTCGTCTCGTGCTCTCGGGCCGGGTCCCATCAAGGGCCGCCGCTATAGCTAGCGCCCCGGCAAGGCGTCGGGCGCAGTCCGTCGATCGCGATCGGCGTGCACTGCGTGCGCCGTATTCGGCATAAGCTCTCGATATCGATGACCGACAGATCTTCTCACGGTGATTTGGTCGCGTCGATGAACTCACCTGCGCCAAACGTGATCAGGTCGCGGACGATTCCACGATAGGCAAACGTCACGCGGTCCATCACGCACGAGCTATGGCCCGCCTGCCTCTGACGTTGGCTCCCCGGACGAGGAGAACGTCTGCGTCTCGGGCACTCGCAGCGGAACCTTCCGAGACGAATTGCGGAGATCAGCGATGATCGGAGAGCGTGCGCGCCGAAGGACCCAAGCCCGCGCGACTGGCGTCTTGACGGCCCGCAACTCCGTTCGCAACGCGTTCCGCGCCCGCTTCACCGCGAATCGCGTCATGCAGCCGATCGTCGCGACCTATCACGTCACGAGCTACTGCAATCTGAATTGCACCTACTGCGAGGATTTCGGGCTCGCGAAGAACGCGCAGATGAAAAACGCGCTGCTGTCGCGAGAGCAGGCGATGAAAGTGGTGCGCGTCATTCGCACGGGCGTCGAGAACATCATCTTCACCGGCGGCGAGACGCTGCTCCATCCCGCGATCGACGACGTGGTCGCATACGCGGCGCGTCTGCGATTCCGGCACATTTCACTCATTACGAACGGTGTGCTTCTGCCGAAGCACGAAGCCCTCCTGCCGCACCTCTCCCGCCTCGTGATCAGCCTCGATTCGCTGGATACCGCCGCATGGGACGAGATCCTTGCGGTGCGTCCGGGAATGGCCGCGAGGATCGTCGCGATCGTCGAACACTACGCACGTTTGCAGAGCACGCACGGATACCGACTCGGCGTGAACTGCGTGGTCACGCCGACAACGATCGGGATGGCGCGCGCCGTGATGGAGTTCTGCGTGCGCCACCGCGTCGGCTTCTCGATGTCACCGCAGGGCGTGAACGATCACCCCCACCCCGAGCTCGTCGACAACGTCGGATATCGGGCGCTGATCGAGGACGTGCTCCGCATGAAGCGCGCGGGTCACGACGCCGTCGGCAGCGCCGTCTACCTCGAGCACATGCTCCGGTTCGACGAGTTCCAGTGCTACCCACGCTGAACGTCCGGGTCATGCAGAACGGCGACCTCGTCTATCCGTGTCGGCCGATCGCGGACCGCGACGACGGGCGTGGCGGCGTCGCGGCGAACCTCCTCGACTTCGAACGTTTCGAGGACGCGTTCGCGCTCGCCGTCCGTCGCTACGGGCAACCACCGAAAGGCTGCCGCAGCTGTTTCCAACAGTGCTTCGCGGAGCCGAGTTTGCTCGTTCGGCGCCCACTCCGTGCGCTCATGGAGCTCCGGCGCTACGGCGCCCCGCCGGCCCGACCGGCCACGGAGCCGACGTGAGGAACGCGTCGGGAACCGGACGACGCCGGCCGCGGGTCGGCGTCGTCGATCTGATCGCGCGGAAGGCCACGCGCTCACCGTACGCGCGGCTCATGAACGCGAACTACGCGTCGATCATGCCGCAGGTGATCGCCACGTGGGCCGAGGAGCTCGGCTGTGAAGTGCAGTACGATACGTTCACCGGTTTCGAGGACCTGCCGCGTACGCTTCCGCGCGACGTCGACATCCTGTTCCTCAGCGCTTTCACGCCCGCCGCCTATCTCGCCTATGGCATTGCGAATCTCTATCGCCGGCGCGGCGTCGTCACCGTGTTGGGCGGGCCGCACGCTCGCGCCTACCCGCAGGATGCCCGCCGGCACTTCGACTACGTCGCGGGTTTCACCGACAAGCCGCTGGTCCGCGAGCTGCTCTCCCATGGCGAACCGCAGCCGCTCGGCGGAGTGCGCGTGAGCGCGGCACGTCAGCCGCGCGAGCTTCCGGGCGTCCGCGAGCGTTGGCGGTTCGCCCGCCAGGCGCTCGCGAAGAGCCGCCTGATTGCCTCGGTCCCGATGCTCGGAAGCCTCGGCTGCCCGTACGATTGCAGCTTCTGCATCGATGCCACCGTCGCGTACCAGACGCTGCCGTACGAGCAGATCCGCGAGGATCTCGTGTTTCTCACGCAGCAGCTCGAGCGGCCGGTCGTCGGGTGGCACGATCCCAACTTCGGCGTCCGCTTCGACGAGTACATGGCGGCGATCGATGCCGCGGTCCGTCCCGGCGCCGTCCGCTTCGTCGCGGAAAGCAGCCTGTCACTCCTCACCGAGCCGCACCTGAAGGCGCTGGCGGCACGCGGCTTCCAGGGGCTCATCGTCGGCATCGAGAGCTGGTTCGGCTTCGGCGCAAAAGCGCGCCAACGGGCGAACGTCGGCATGGTGAAGGCCGAAGCCGTCGGCCGGCACGTCGATGTCGTCACCCGCCACATCCCTCACGTGCAGACGAACTTCGTCTGGGGCCTCGACGACGACGTCGGCACCGAGCCGTTCGAGCTCACGCGGCGCTTCATGGAGCTCGCGCCGGCGGCGTTTCCCGTGCACAGCCTCTTCACCGCGTTCGGCGAGTCGGCTCCGCTCTCGACCGAGCTCGCACGCGGCGGTCGCGTCCTCGACGTCCCGTACCATTGCCAAGACACGTCCGCCATTCACAACGTGCGGCTGAAGCACTACTCCGCCGCCGAGCTCTACGGCCTCCTCGCCGACCTGGCATACGAATGCTACTCGCCGGCGACGACGTTGAATCGCTACCGGCGAAATCCCCATTCGTGGGCGAGCGGATCGCGATGGATGGGGATCGTCCGGGCGATGGGCTCGGCGTGGCGCGGTCCGTACTATGCGAAGCTCCGCAACCTGTTCTCGACCGATCCCGAGTTCATCGCCTTCGCCGCGGGCGTGGCGCGCGCACCACGCTCGTTCCGCGCCGGCGTCGCCGCGGAGCTCGGACCGTTCTTCTACGAGCAGCTCCCGCGCGAGGTCGTCGAGGATCTCGAAGGGGAACGGGCCCCCTGCACGGACGTCGGAACCGACACGTTCGGTGGGATGACGAGAGCGATCGCCGTGAGCTCTGCCGTGTCGCGCTGCGCGCGCGAGAACCCCGAAGGGATGAGCTTCTGCGTGAGCTGCGCGGCGCCGCTCACGCGTACGTGTGCGCGCTGTGGATGCGAGAACCCGCCGGACGCGCTCTTCTGCGGGAAGTGCGCGACCCTGCGTCGCTCGGCCGGCGCCGGCGACCGGCGAGGACACGCGCGCAACCTCGTCGGACGGCGCGCGCCGCGGCCCTTCGCGACGACCACGCCTCTGCCGCGGTCCGCGCCGATCTCCGACGCCGAGCGACGGCAGCTGACTGGTGATGTTTTGCGACCTCGTCGGCTCGACGGAACTCTCGGAGCAGATCGACCCCGAAGAGCTGTGCGACGTGGTCCGCGCCTACCAGGAGACGTGCGGAGCCATCATCCGGACCTTCGACGGCCACGTCGCGCAATATTCCGGCGACGGCATTCTCGCCTATTTCGGATATCCCCGGGCCCACGAGGACGACGCCGTTCGGGGCGTCAGCGCGGCGCTCGCCATTCTCGACGCGCTCCCCTCCGTGCACACGCGCGTCGCCCACGGAAGCGCGGTGGCGCACGCGCGCTCCCTCGAGGTCCGCATCGGCCTTCACACCGGCATGGCCGTGGTCGGCGTGATCGGCAACGACCCCAGTCGCGACCAACAGGCGCTCGGACACTCGTTGAACGTCGCAGCGCGGCTGCAAACGGTCGCGGATCCCGGCACCGCGGTCGTCAGCGCGGCGACCCGCCACCTGATCGGTGACGCGTTCGTCCTCGAGGACCTCGGGACCCGCGCGCTCAAGGGCATCGCTGATCCGGTGTCGCTCTTTCGCGTCCTCCGCGCGAGCGCGATGCCTCGTCGCCGCGGGCGTGAAGGCGCCGCGCGTTCGCCGCTCGTCGGCCGCGAACAGGAGCTCTCGCTCATGCTCGATCGCTGGGAGCACGTCGTCGAAGGACACGGGCAAGTGATGATCCTGAGCGGCGAGGCGGGCATGGGAAAATCGCGGCTGGTACAGGCGCTCCGCGAGCACCTGGCGGGGACGGTGCACGCCTGGATCGAGGGTGGGTGTTCACCCTATCACGAGAACAGCGCGTTCCATCCCGTCGTCGAGTGCCTGGCGCATGGCCTCGCGCTCGGTCGCGACGATCCGCCCGAGACGAGCATCGCGAAGATCGAGGCGGTGCTGCGCCCGACCGGGATCGCGCTCGACGAAGGCGTCCCCCTCATCGCGACCCTGCTCTCCGTGCCGATTCCCGCTCGGTATCCGTCGCTCCAGCAGCTTGAGCGCGGAGGCACAGCGCCGGAAGACGCTCGAAGCGTTGGCGGCGTGGCTCTTCGCGATCGGCGAGGAGCGTCCGGTCGTGATGCTCATCGAGGACCTCCACTGGATCGACCCGTCGAGCCTCGAGCTCCTGGAGGCGCTCGTCGAGCAGGTGCCGACGGCGCGCGTGTTCATGGTGGTCACGCATCGTCCCGGCGTCGACGTCTCCTGGGCGACGCAATCGCACGTCGTCCACCTCGCGCTCCACCCGCTGACGCAGAAACAGGTCGCCGCGATCGTCGATCGCGTGACCGGCGGGAAGCCCCTCCCACGGGTCGTGTTGGACCAGGTCGTCGCCAAGACCGACGGTGTCCCGCTCTTCGTCGAGGAGCTCACGAAGGCGATCCTCGAGTCCGACCTCCTCGTCGAGCAGGACCGCCAATTCGAGCGTGCCGATCCGCTTCCGGGATCCGCGATCCCGGCGACGCTGCAGGATTCGCTCATGGCGCGACTCGATCGGCTGGGACCCGCGAAGGAGGTGGCGCAGCTCGCGTCGGTGATCGGCCGCGAGTTCCCGCACGATCTTCTCGCCGCCGTGGCACCTCACGACCCCGTCGCGCTGTCGGCGGCGCTCGAGGAGCTCGCCGGCGCCGAGCTCGTCCACCGCCGCGGCACGCCGCCGCGCGCCGTGTACACGTTCAAGCACGCGCTCGTCCAGGAAGCCGCCTATCAATCGCTGCTGAAGAAGAAATGTCAGAAATACCACGCACGCATCGCACGGACGCTCGAGCAGCGCTTTCCCGAGCGCGTCGGCGTCGGACCGGAGGTCGCCGCGCCGCCACTACGAGGAAGCGGGCGTCGCCGCCCGAGCGATTCCGTTGTACGAGCGGGCGGGCGAGCACGCGGCCCAGCGATCGGCGCACCGCGGGGCGATCAGCCACCTCCGCCGCGGACTCGCGCTCCTCGCGACGATGCCGCCGTGTCCCGACCGTGATCGGCAGGAGCTCCGGCTGCAGGTAAAGCTCGGCGCGCCGCTGCTCGAGTCGCGCGGCTACGGCAACGCCGAGGTCGAGCGCGCATACACAGCGCGCGCGAGCTTTGCGATCTCGTCGGCGACGTCCCCGAGAGGTTCCGGGTGGTCTGGGGCCTCGCGGTCTTCTACCACGCGCGAAACGAGCTCGAGAAAGCGATCGAGATGGGACGCTCCCTCGTGGACGTCGCCGAACGGGCCAGAGATCCCGCCCTGCTGATAGCGGCGTCGATCTCCGTCGGCTGTCCGCAGCTGTGGCAGGGCGAGTTCGCGGCCTGTCTCGAGTGGATGGAGCGCGCCATCGCGCTGTACGATTCGGAACAGCACCGCGGACTCGCGTATGTGTACGGCGAAAGCCCCGGCGTCGCGGCGCGCGTGTATGCCGCGATGGCGCTTTGGCACCTGGGATTTCCCGATCGCGCGCTCCGGATGATCGAGAACGCCGTCGCGGTGGCGGAGGACGCGGTCCATCCGTTCAGCCGCGCATACGCGCTGTGCTTCAATGCGGCGATCCATCACATGCGGCGGGAGCGCGCGGCCGTCCGCCATGCGGCCGATGCCGCGATCGCATTCGCCGAGGCGCAGCATCTCGCGTTCTGGCTCGACATCGGCCGTTTCCATCGTGCCTGGGCGCTCGCGGAACCCGAGACGGGGCCTGCCGCGCTCGAAGCGATGGAATCGGCGGTCGCTCGCCTGGCCAGCAACGGGACCGAGGTCGGAGCGCCGTCGATGCTGGAGATCTTCGCCGACGCGTATGGGGCGTTCGGCCGGATCGACGACGCGCTGCGGACGATCGACAACGCGCTCGCCTTGGCCGACCTGCGTCAGTGCCCATTCTGGAACGCCGAGCTCTTGCGCTCCAAAGGCGAGCTCCTGCTCCGTCGCGACGGTGCGAAGGCTCGAGGGGATGCGGAAGAGCTCTTTCGCCGAGCACTCGCGACCGCGCGTGGGCAGGAAGCACGCTCGTTCGAGCTCCGAACGGCCGTGAGCCTGGCTCGGCTGCTGCGGCAGCAAGGCCGGACCGCCGACGCGCGCGCGCTGCTCGCGCCGGCGTACGCGTGGTTCACCGAGGGGCACGACACCGCCGATCTGCGAGACGCACGATCGCTCCTGGACGAGCTGTCGTGACCCCACATTCGCCCTTGTCGCGGCAGCCGGCAGCGTGCAAGATGACCGTGAGCGGGCTCGGCAGGGGTTCATCACCAATATGTCGACAGCGTCGAGCACATCGCATCACCGGTCAAAGGTCGCGCAGTGGAAGGCGATCGTGGCCCGCTACCAACGACCTAGTCTGGGGCGAGCGCTGTGGCAGATCCTGAACACCCACGGCTCCTACGTCGTCGTGTGGTGTCTCATGTACCGCACGCTCGGCGTGTCCTGGTGGCTGACGCTGCCGCTGGCCATCTTGGCAGGCTCGCTCTTGGTGCGGATCTTCATCATCTTCCACGACTGCGGCCACGGTTCCTTCTTCGCGTCGCGAACCGCCAATAGCGTCCTCGGATTCGTCTCGGGTGTGCTGACGTTCACGCCGTATTACCAGTGGCGCGGCGACCACGCCCTCCACCACAAGACCGCCGGTGACCTCGACCGGCGGGGCATCGGCGACGTCTGGACGATGACGGTCCAGGAATACCTCGAAGCCTCGCGCTGGAAGCGCTTTGCGTATCGACTGGCGCGCAACCCGTTCGTGCTGTTCGTGCTGGCGCCGCTCTTCTTGTTCGTGGTCATGCAGCGTTTTCCGTCCACGAGGGCGACCGACCGTGAGCGGCGCTCCTATGGTGGATGAACCTCACGGTGCTCGCCATGGCGGCGGCGATGAGCTGGATCTTCGGTGTGGCGCGCTACGTCATTCTGCAGACGATCGTGCTGAGCGTCGCCGGCACCGGCGGGGTCTGGCTGTTCTACATTCAGCACCAGTTCGAGGACGTCTACTGGGCGCGCGGAGAGGACTGGGACTACACGGCCGCCGCGCTCCGCGGCAGCTCCTTCTACAAGCTTCCCAGAGTACTGCAGTGGTTCTCGGGCAACATTGGATTTCACCACATCCATCATCTCAGCCCGCGCATCCCGAACTACAATCTCGAAGCCTGTCACCGTTCCGACCCGCTGTTTCGGGACGTGAAGCCGATGACGCTGGTCTCGAGCTTGCGATCGTTCCCGCTGCGCCTCTGGGACGAGTCGGCGAAACGAGCTGGTCGGCTATCGGCACCTGCGAGACCTCCGCAAGCGACACGGACGGAACGAAAGCAACGACGACCGCCGTACCGACTGACGCACGTGCGACGGCGAGCGCGGAAGGTTTCACGGCGAGCCCCGTCGACGATCGACACCGAGGTGGGACGCTGGTCCGACAGCCCGACGTCCCTGCCGACCCGGAGCGCCGTCCCCTCGTATTTGCGTCATGGCGATCTCGACTGCGGGGCGGGCGGCCATGGTTGCGAGCCAGCGTGACACGCTCGTGAGCTCGCCGGATTCCGCCTGCTCTCGGAGCCGCGCGTACGCGCCGTGCAGAGGCTTGATCCACGGAGTAGAGCGCAATGTCGGCGATCGAGTAGTCGCCCGCCACGTACTCGTTGCCCTCGAGCTCGGCCTCGAGCACCTCGAGGAGTCGGACGCACTCCACCCCGATAGCGGTCGATGGCGAACGGCACACGTTCCGGTGCGTCGTTCGCGAAGTACGAGAAGCTGTCCGGCCATCGGTCCGACGCTCCCCGACCTGCCAGAAAAGCCACTGCAAGACGCGCGCGCGCTTCGGACCGCTCGTGGGCAGGAACCGTCCTGTGGCCTCGGCGAGGTAGATCAGGATCGCCCCCGACTCTCCGAACGCCAGTCCGCCCGGCACCCCGTGGTCGACGATCGCGGGGATCTTGCAGTTCCGATTGATCGCCCGATACCAGGGCTCATACTGCTCGTTCTTCTTGAGATCGACGTAGTGCACGACGTGCTCCACGCCGGTCTCGGCCAGCATGATACTGACCTTCCGGCCGTTCCCGCCGAGAATCTTCGCTGTGTAGTAGTCGATCACGAGGCCTCCCTTGATGGCGACGGCACGGTAGGCCGGAAACGTCCGTACGGCAATTTCGATTCTGGGATGTGCCTGTGCAACGATGCACGGCATGGATTGGGACGACGTCCGATTGTTCTTGGCCGTGACGCGCAACGGGACGCTGGTACAGGCCTCTGCGCGGCTCGGCACCAGCCATTCGACGGTGTCGCGGCGCCTCGCGGCGTTGCAAGCGCGAATCAAGGTGCCGTTGTTCGATCGCTCGCGCGGCGGCTATGCCCGCACCGAGGCCGGCGAGGCGTTCTACGAGCGCGCTCCGCATGGAAGCCGAGTTTCTCGGGCTGATGCGGACGCTGGCGGGGCGCGACGCTCGACGCGCAGACGGTGCAGGTGAAGGCGTGCCGGGCGTTTTGGCGAACCACCTCGCACCGCATCTCGCGGCCTTTCGCCGGCGCGAGCCGCGGATCCGGCTCGAGATCGGCGTCGACAATTCTCCCGTCGACCTCGATCGCAGGGAAGCCGACATCGTGCTGCGCGCGAGCCGCGGCCCGCAACCGCATCTCGTCGGCACGCGCGTCGAGGCAAACCGCGTGGGCCGTCTACGCGGCGCGGTCGCGGCGGCCACGCACCGTCGACGACGCCGACCTACCGTGGATCGGCTACGCGAAGAGCCTCGCCGCCCTGCCAGTCGCGCAGTGGATGCGCGAGCACGTCCCGGAGGAGCGCATCGCGCTCAGGACGGACTCGTCGGTCGCGGCGGAGGCCTACGCCGCGCCGGTCTCGGCGCCGCGTGCCTCTGGTGCCTCGCCGGCGATCGCGATCGCCAACTGGTGCGCCTCACCCCACCGCTTCCTGACGTGGCATCCGATCTCTGGCTGCTGACCCATCCCGACCTCCGCCGCTCGGAACGCGTCGGGAGAGTTCGATCCTTCCTCGCCCGCACCCTGCGCACCGCCCGCAACCGGCTGGAGGGCAAGCGAAGGTAAGCCGACGCGGCACGCGGCCAGCTGTCGAGAACCATTTTGCTCAGTTCCTGGGAAAGTTGACGATTGGGAAGACGGGTAAGAAGCCGTTGTCCGCCATGTTGAGAAATCCGAACTGGAAGCTCTTGATCCGGTCCGTGATGTTCAGGAACCCGATCTGAGCGGTCGAGCTCCTGGACATGTTGAATCCCCGAGGTCGACTGCGGTTCCGCCATCGGCGACATTCACGAACCCGAGGTTGAAGGCGCCTTGGGTATCGTTGAGGATGTTGACGAAGGCCCCGTTCATTCCGGAATCGCGGCCGCTGTGCCAGTTCACGAAACTGAAAGCCGCGCCGCCGGACATCTCCCGCGTCACCCGGCTGATGCCAAATATGAGGGCGAGCCCGGAAAAATTCGATGTCTCGCTCATGGACAACAGGCCGAGATCAAGGCCGTGCTGACCTTGGTTCTTCCCGTGGATGATTGAGAACCGCACGCCGTTTACCGTGTTGCTCTCGGGGACGCGAAAATTGGGCACGGCGAGCTGGAACGCGGCGTCGGCGTACGCCTGAGTGGCGAAGAGGACGAGACCGAGGGTGAGAGTGATGGCCATCGAACGCATTTTGGCTCCCTTCTGCGAGTTGCGGTGGCGTTCATTGGCGCGGTATGCGGCGTGCCACCGCCTGCACTCCCAGGTCAGAGTCCCGTCATCGTGCCATCTCGGGCCGCGGCCATCGCCACCACGGAGGTGTCTATGGTCGAGCCGTCGAAGCGGAACAGAGGAAGCGCCCGGCGGCGATGCCCACGGCGTTGCCCGTCGTGCGGCCGCGGGTGGCCGGCATCGATATCGGCAGTGCCGAGCACTGGGTCTGTGGTCCCGCCCGCACCGATGCGACGCCCAATGTCCGCGCGTTTGGCACGACGACCGACGAACGGCACGCCCTCGCCGCGTGGCTCGTCGCGCAACGTGTGGAGTCGGTGGCCATGGAGAGCACCTCGGTTCTACTGGATCCCCGTCTACGAGTCGCTCGCGTCTCGGCGGGATCGCGGTCGTCCTGGTCAACGCCCGCCAGTTGCACCACGTACCGGGGCGGAAGACCGATGTCCGCGATTGCCAAGGGCTGCAGCTGCTCCATCGCTGCGGGCTGCTGCGCGAGGATCCTTCCGGCCCGCCGACGCCATGGTCCGGCTCCGGGCGCTGCCAGTGCCAGGTGGCCAATCTCGGGGCTGAGCGCCCGGAGCGCGTCGTCATCCACGCCGAGCGGCGCCCCCTCGCACTCGCCATGTACGGTGCGACCCGGCTGTGACGACGTTCTCTGGGGGTATTCCGCCCCAGAATACGAAGGCGGACCGGCAGGGCGGATTACCTTGACTCTTCGAGAAAACCCGTGAGACGGTCGATCTTGAACGCAGGAACCGGACCCTTCTCCGCAGGTCCCCAGGAGCAGCTCGATGCGTCATTCTCACGGAGTCCAGCACGCGGTTTTGGGCGTCGTCTCGCGCAATCCCGAAGGCATCCATGGCTATGCGGTCCGGCGTCAGGGCGAACGGTTGCTCGGCCACTTCTGGCGGCTCAATTTCGGCGAGGTCTACCGCATCCTCGACCGCCTCGCGGCCGACGGCCTGATCGAGCAGGTCGCCGACGGCGGCGAGTCGGCGCGGAAGGTCTACCGCATCACCAATCGCGGCCAGCGGAGCCTGGACGACTACGTCCTGAGCCCCCAGACTGACGCACCGCGTCCGCTCCGCCAGGAGCTCGCCGTGAAGCTCCTGTTCGCGAGCCCGGAGCACCTCCCGGAGCTCCTCCGCCTGGTGGCCCGCCAGCGTGACGCCTACATGCAGGAGCTCCACAAGCTCGGCAGCGAGCGCCGCAAGATGCGCCGTGCGCCCTTCGACGCGTTCGTCACCCATCTCCTGATCGACGGTGCCGAGCTTTCGGCGCCGCGCCGAGCTCGCGCTGGCTGGATGAGGTGGCGAAACGGCTGGCAAGAACGCTACGGCATCGAGCGCCAACGCATGATCGAGTATCGCGACGTCACCAAGGTCTTCGGCGCGGGCGACACCGCCGTCAAAGCCGTCAACAATCTCTCCTTTACGATCGAGCGCGGCGATTTCTGGTCGCTCATGGGTCCGAGCGGCTCGGGCAAGAGCACCGTACTGCATCTGATCGCCGGCCTCACACCGCCGACGAGCGGCGCGGTGCTCGTCGAAGGGCGCGACGTCGCCAAGATGGCGAGCAAGCAAGCCGCCGAGCTCCGTCGCCGCAGGGTCGGCTACGTATTGCAGACCTTCAACCTCCTTCCCTTCCTCACCGCCGAGGAAAACGTCCGGCATGCCGCTCGTGCTCGACAATCTGCCGCAGCGCGAAGTCGACGTTCGAGTCGCCGAGGCCCTCGAAACCGTGAAGATGGCCCATCGCGCCAAGCACCACCCGACGACGCTCTCGGGCGGTGAGCAGCAGCAGGTCGCCATCGCCCGCGCCCTCGTGATCAAGCCCGCGATCGTGCTCGCCGACGAGCCAACCGGCAATCTCGATCGAGCCAACGGACGGGCGGTCATGGACCTGATGGCCGACCTCAACGACCGGCTGGCCGTCACCATCTTGCTCGTCACCCACGACCCCGTGTTCGCGGCGATGGCCAAGCGCGTGCTGCGGTTGGTCGATGGCTCGCTCGAGCAAGCGATGGCGTTCGACGACGACGATACGGCGCTGGCCGCTAGCGATCGCGGGCTCGCCGGCTAGACGCCCAGCGCGACGGGCCCGGCACCCGTTCTCTTTGACCGCTTCGCCATGCAGCCCTATGGTCTGCCCGTGCTGCGGCTCCTTCGCCTGATCAGCTATCCCCAGCTCCGCGCGAGTTGGGGTCGGACCATCCTGGTCATCGGCGGTATCACCACCGGCGTCGCCCTGATGGTGGCCATCGCCGTGATCAACACGAGCGTTCTCGACAACCTCCTCAAGACGATCGATCTCATCGCCGGACCGGCCCAGCTCGAGGTCACGCTCGGCATCGGCGAGATCGGTTTCGACGAAGCCATCGCCGAGCGCGTCCGAGCCGACCCGGACGTCGCCGCCGCGGTCCCCTTGGTGCGCGGCTTCATTGCGCTGGCAGACGATACGGCGGCCTCCCTCCAGCTGTTCGGCGCCGACCTGACGATGGAGGACACCATCGGCCGGTATCACGTGTCGACACGGGACCGGCAGGGCGTCCTCGGGCCTTCGCGGATCCTCGGTCGGTCCTGCTCACCACGGAATTCGCCGCTCAGTACGGTTTGAAGGTCGGCGATGACGTGCGGATGTCGACTCCGCAGGGCATCAAGCCGCTGGTCATCAGCGGCCTTCTCGAAACGTCGGGTCTCGCCTCCGCGCTGAACGGCCGCCTCGCGGTCATGGATCTACCGGCCGTGCAACAGTTGCTGCACAAGGAGCATCGCCTCGATCAGATCGACGTCGTCCTCCGGCCCCGGCGTCGAGACGAATGCGGTCCGGGACCGGCTCCAGAAGGCCCTGGGGCCGACGCTGGCCGTCGTCCGTCCGGAACAGCGGGGCGCGCAATACGAGCGCATCGTAAACGCCTTCCAGGTGATGTTGACCGGCCTGAGCGCACTCTGCCTCGTCGCAGGGGTCTTTATCATTTACAACACCACGTCGACCGCAGCCGTGCGGCGGGCGACGGTCATGGGCGAGCTTCGGCTGATGGGTGCCGACCAAGGAGTCCTGTTTCGCCTGCTGCTCGCCGAAGCCGGTGTGCTCGGAACCATCGGAGCCTTCATCGGCGTCGGCTACGGAATTCTGCTGGCGCACTTTCTCGTGGGCATGGTTTCCGAGTCCATGGGCGTCATCTTCCAGCTCTCGTTTCCCGTACAAGATCTGAGTCTCGGCTTTCGCCAGCAAGCACCCATCGCGTTCCTCGGCATCGGGACTGCCCTCTTCGCCTCCTCCTTCGCGGCGTTTCGCGCGCCGCGGACCGAACCGTTGGATCTCCTTCGCAAGGAAAGCCGCAACACGACGCCCCGTTCACGATCCGCGATCTTGGTCGTTGCGTGGCTCGGGATGCTGGCGGTCGCGGCGCTGGGCCTCTTCCTGCAGCGGGAACTGAAGTCGTTCCTGTGGGGCAACTTCGGCTCGACGATGTGGAATTCCTCGGTGCTCGTGATCGCCATTCCGATCGTCGGCTGGTCCGTGGCACTGTGGGCGCGGCTCCTGCCGAGGATCTTCGGTCGGAAGGTCGCTTTGCAGCCGACAGCCTCGCCCGGTCGCGCGTCCGGTCCGGCGTGACGGTTGCGGCCGTAGCGCTCGTCCTGGCCGTCGCCGTGACAGTGACGACGCTCGCGTTGAGCTTTCGGCGTTCGGTCGCGAGGCTACTCGAAGCTGGGGGTTTCTGCTCGGCGATTTGGTTGCGAAGCTCGATGACGACCGCTGGCGGCTGGCTCGAATCGCCGCTGCCGGCGGAAGTGGGCGACCGCATTCGCGAGGTTCCCGGCGTCCAGGACGTCCAAGCCGTGGCGGGTCATCTTCGGCCAGATGTACCGTGGTGAGCGCATCGCCCTCTTTGCACTCGACGACGGATTTCTCGACGCGGCACGCTTCAGAGCGCGATGGTACCGCGCAGGGGATGCGCGACTCGCTGCCGCGGCAATTCGTGACGGGAAAGGTGTCAACATCTCGACGGCCTTGGCCGACCAGTTCGATCTCGCGATCGGCGACTCCATCGATCTCGACACCCCGACCGGGTCCGCGAGCCTGCCGATCGTCGGCATCGTGCACGACTACCTCTCGGATCGCGGAAACGTGATGTTGAGCCGACGCCTGCTGAAGGAGCGCTGGCAAGAAGGCGGGCGTATCGCGATTCCACGTGTTTCTGAGCCCGCAGCAAATGCATCCGAGGTCAGGCGAGCATCGCCCGCGCAGTGCAAACCCAGCACCGCATCAAGGTTCTGCCGCTGCGAGACGTCGTCGAGTATCAAGCCTCGGCGATCGACCGCGCCTTCGCCTTCACGGATGCGATCCAGCTCCTCATCGCCATCATCACGGTCGCCGGCATCTTCGACCTCTTGCTCACGGCCATCGCCGAACGCCGCCGTGAGCTCGCGCTGTGGCGGGTGATCGGCGCCGAAGATCGCGTCGTTCGTCGATCGGTCGTCATCGAGTCGGCGACGATCGGCCTACTCGGCTCGATCCTCGGATTGGCCGTCGGCATCGTTACGGCCGCCATTTGGATCTACCTCAACTTCCCGTACCTGCTGGGGTTTCAGCTCGAGTACCATTTCCGCATGGTGGTCGGTCGCCTGGTACCTCGTGCTCGTCACCTAGCCATGACGGTCGCCTCAGGATACCTTGCGGCCCGGGACGCGACCAGCGAGCCGATCGTCGACTCGCTGCGACCCGAGTGAGCCGACTCCAACGCGACTCCCCATGCTCCCCCTTCACGAGCCGCGATGAAGATTCTGAGTATTGAACACGCCCTGCCCGCCCGGCGCATCACCAACGACTGGGTGCTCGAGCAGGTCCGGATCCACAATCGCGAGACGCTCTCGCCCTCCGAGCTCGAGCTCGTCGAGGCACGCCTGACGCGCTTTCTCGCCAGCGCCGGCACCGAGGTTCGCTACGCCGTCGAGAAGGACGAGCGGGCTTTGGACCTTTGCCTGAACGCCGGACGTGCTGCCCTCGCAACGGCGGGCGTCGGCCCCAACGAGATCGATTTCGTCCTCTACGTCGGGGTGTGTCGCGGCTGGACGGAGCCGGCGATGGCCAACGTCGTCCAAGCCGAGCTCGGCCTCGGCAACGCCACCTGCTTCGACATCGTCGATGCATGCGCCAGCTGGCTACAGGCGCTGCACGTCGCTCACGCATATCTGCGCGGCGGCATCTACCGCCGCGGCCTCATCGTAAACTGCAGAATGCGCCTTCGTGCCCTACCACCGGGATTGGACGCTCGCGACGGTCGACGAACTCGACTATCGCGCCGCCGGCTGGACGGCAGGCGAAGCCGCCACGGCCACCGTCGTGAGCGACGACATCACCGACGACGACTTCTACTTCACGTTCAAAATTTCGGCGAGCACTACGCGCTCTGCATGTTTCCGCTCGCGATGGCGCCACAGTTCGGGACGGACGCCGTCGACGAACGCCACTGCACCCATGCAGGTTCTTCGCACAGTCCCACGAGCTCCTGGGTGTGACTTCGCGGAAGGTCATGCCGAGACCTACAAGGCGAGATCCCGTGCTCCAGCATCGGCAGCACGACATCGGGTTTGGACACGAAGCCAGCAAGAAAGCCGTGCAGCTCATCGCACGCCAGCTGGGGCTGCCCTACGATCACTACGTGTCGACCCACGCCCGCTTCGGCAACACCGTGTCGGCGTCAGTGCCCCTGGGAATGAGCATCGCCTCAAAGAGGGCCGACTGCACCGCGGCGATCGCGTGCTCGTGCTCGTTGGGGCGTCGGGAATCACCGTGGGGCTCGCATCGTTCACCTTCTGAGCGATCCCATTTCCCAACGCTTACTTTGTGTTGAGATTCATCGCCGTGCACTGCCGTTCGCCACAGCTCGGCCCCGCTCCGGCGGTCAATTCATTTCGAGCCGTGACCCGTACGTGGCTCGAGCGCCTACGGCGCCGTGCACGTCACGACGTTGGCCTGGAACCGCGCCCCGTCGCTGCCATCTTTGCCGGGCACCGGCGCGCAACGAACCGTCATGATGGAGCCGCCGCTCGTGAGTCGAGCCTCGATCGTATCCTCGTCGACGCCCGTCTCGAGATCGTAGTCGAGCGCCGAGGGCCCCTTCCCCGAGAGCAGCACCTTGAGCTGCTTCCCCTTCTGCCAGGTCACGATGTGCACCGTCCCGTCGGTGAGCGCGTTGTCCTTGTAACGGTAACCCTTGAGATGCGCCGCCGATCCGGTGAGCGACCAATGCTGGCACGGGAGCGCGGTGGTATGCGCGTGACCGGACGTCGCGCTCTCGATGACGAGCGTCGCCTTCACGGTTCCGGGCGGGTCGTCACCGCAGCGAGGATCGCTCGCGCTCCCGGGACTGGCGCCGTGATCGTTGCGTCCTTGGCGACGAGCGTGATCCGGTTCCTCGACTCGTCGTCGGGACACGGTTGGTGATCAGGAGCTTCGTGCCGTTCAGCAGCTGGTTCGCGCCCGGCGAGCTGGCGGGATCGGCCGGATCGGTCCCGGCGTCGAGCTCGTCGCGGTCGTAGAAGCCGTCGTCGTCACGGTCGAGGCCGCCGCGCTGACTCTGACCCCGCGGGGACACAGAGGTACGTGATGGCCTGACCGGGTGAAGTCGCGAGCTGTCGCAAGGTGGCGTCCGACAGCGCCGGCTCGTCGGCACGGTCGCTCTGGAAGGCCGAGCCTTGCAGCAGCCATCCGCGCAGGCCTCGCCGTTCACGACGCCCTTGGCGACCAGCTCGCACGCGCCTTCCGCGGCGCGCGCGACGAGCAGGTCGATCCGCGCCCCGACCTGCGCACCGTTCGTGCTCGTGCGCGTGATCTGCTGGCCGACGAGCGGGTCGAGGTTACTGTCGAAGGCGAAGAGGAAGGACTCCACTTGCCGGCGTAGCGGATCGCCGGCGGCCCCGACGGAAACCCGGTCGGATTGAAGGGCGACGCGTTGAACACGAGAGGCGTTCACGAAGCGGAACGGCGTATCGACGCTGCCGTCGTGGAGGAAGCCGAAGCCGCGGATCTGCTCGCCCTTGTGCCCGTTGTCGCCGGGATTGATGCCCGGGACGATCGGCAGACCGAACATGCCGACCTTCTGGTAGAGGTTCCGCAGGTGGGCCACCTTGAAGAACTGTGGCTCCGCCCTCGAAGCTCGTCATGCCGGCGGTGCCGAAGAAGCCCGCGGCGCGGTCGAGCACGTGGCAGCCGTCGCAGCGCTCGGCCGAGTCGCTGATGGGGCCCGTGAAGAAGTCGCGGCCGGCCTGCTGGTCGGCGGTCAGCGTGTCGTCGAGCCGGCGAATCGGGTTCGGCGGATACGTGACCTGCAGGATGAAGTCGGTGAACGCCTGCATCTCCTGCGCCGTCAGCGTGCTGCCGCGGCCGAGCAGTGCCGTCGAACGCCGGCGTTGAACTGCGCGAAGGCCGCGATCTCGTCGAGCGCGCTGCCGCCGGGTCGTGACTTCCGGTGCGATCGCCGCGCCAGTGCATCGGACCGTGCGCTCGCCATGCCGCGCAGGCTCTGCGTCGTCATCGGACCCTTCAGCGGGTGGAAGTTCTTGCCGGTCGCGCCGGGAGGACCGTCCACGATGATCGGATTCAGGTTCGAGCGAACGACGTCGTCGGGATTGCCGAGGTCCCACGCCAGGCTGTCGAGGTCGCCGAAGATGTGGCAGCTCGCGCACGCTCGCCTCGCCGTTGCTGGACGTGAGGCGGCGTCGTACAGGAACCGGCGGCCGGCACGGACGCTCGCCGGCTCGGGATTGTGCAGCGCCACGTGCGCGATCTCGAGCCGGCTCGTGACGATCGATCACCGAGACGGCGTTGTCGAAGCGCGTCAGCACGTAGAGCACGCCGTTGCGCTTCGTCGAGCGCGATGCCGGTCGGACCGCCGCCGGTGAGCATCGTATGGTCGGCGGCACTCGCGGCGAACGTGCCGTTCTCGAGCGCGCTCGTATCGATCCCGCGCGACCGCACCGGAGCCGAAGGCGGCGACCCAGAGCGTCGCGCCGTCGCGCGGTCACGGCCATGCCGAGCGGCGTCGCCAGGCTCGCGTCCTTCACGCCGGGCGGGCTCGGCACCACGTCGTAGTCGATGTGCGGGTTCAAGCGCCGCGGTGTCACGGTCGCGCCGTCGAGCACGGTGATGCGCGCTTCGGCGAGATGCCCGCGTAAGCTCGAGCCCGCGAAAATCCCGGGTCCTTCGAAGCGCTGGCGGTTGTTCGCGTCGGTGTTGCTGCGCGTACACGACGCCGCTCACGGGGTTCACCGCCAGGTTGAACACGACCGTCCCCACCGAGGCGAAGCTCCCCGTCGCGACCGGCGGGTCGGCGCTGGCGGCGATCGCGAACACGTCGCGGTCGGGGAGGTCGAAGCGCACGAGGTTCGACCAGTCGCGCCCGAGCTCGTCGCGCCAGCTCGCCGTGCCGGCGTCATAGCCGACGATCAAGCCGGTCTCGGGGCCGGGCACCCCCGCGGAAGTTGGTGTTGGGCGCCGGCAATCCGCCGGCCATCGTTTGCCCCACGAGCTCGCAAGGCGGGACCGACGCGCCGCCGTTGCAGATGAGCGGCTCGGGAATGGTCGTCGTGCGGTTGCCGGAGAGGAATACCGCCGCGTAGACGGTCGCGCCGTCGGGGCTCGCGGCGAGCGCGCGCGGCGTGTCGCCGAAGAGCGCGAGCCGCGTGAGCGGCGTGCCGCCGAGGCTCGCGCCGAGGTTGGTCGCGTCGAAGACCCAGACATCGGCCCGCCCGATACCCGCGGTCGTGAGCTGCGGATCGAAGCGCGCGTTCTGCCCGCGGTGCGCCGCGGTCACGAACGCCCGCGTCCGTCCCGGCCCCGCGAAGACGATGTCGCGCGGCTCGTCGCCGACCAGCAGTGTCCGCACGACGCGCGGGGATCCGCCGCGACGTCCACCACGCTGACACTGTCCGAGAGATGGTTCACGACCCACACCTCCGCGTCGCTGCGCGCCGCCACCGCCACCGGCTCGAGCCCGACGGGCACCGAGTCGAGGTGGACGAGACCACCGCCACCGACGGCGAAGACCTCGAGGCAGGCATCGGGCGTGTTGACCGCGAACAAGCGCGTCCCGTCGGGAGAGAGCGCGAGGGCCGGACCTGACCGCTCTCGAACGTCGTGAACCCCGCCAGCGCCGCCGAGATCCAGCCGAAGAGGCCGACCGCGCAGGCGATGGCGCGCGCACCGGCGACGAGGAAGGGGGTGGACGGACGTCACATGGCGACTCGGGGACGCGTCGTTGCGGCACCGCTTGAGCACACTCGGGTCGCGCCGTGCGCGCGACGTCGCTCGCCGGAATCGTCCCGCTCACGGCGCGACGGAATCGTCGTCCCGCCCATGCGCCCAGCGCGGCGACGACGAGGATCGGCAGGGATGTGTCCGAGCAGGACGTGCGGAACGAACGCCACTGGGCACCACAGATCGACGAGCGTGCCCGCGGCGACCCTGCCGCGACGCCGAGCGCGGCGCCCGCCAGCCCGGGATGCACCGGATCGCTGCGGCGACGGACGGCGACGAATGTCACGAGCAGCGGGACGGCCATCGCCAGCGACAACCAGAGGCAGCGGAAGCCTGGCCGCTCGGGCCAGGGCGCCAGCATCTGCGGACCGAACGGGACCGTCACGCCGACCTTCCACGCGAGGAGCACGAGCGGAGCGGCGACGATCAACCGGAGCAGAGACGCCGTCGATCGCCCCAGCGTCGAGCCTCCCGGCGCACGCCGATCCATACGGCGGCGCTCGCGATCACGCTCCAGCCGAGGCTGGATGCCACGACGAGCATCGTCGGCCGGTCGTACTGCCGGAGGCCGCCGAGCTGCACGAAGATGGCGCCGGCGACCGTGCTACCGACGGCGATCAGCCACCACGCGTGCCGGTGCATCCGTTGGCGCGTCGGCGCCGGTTCGGTGCGTACCGCCGCCAACACGCGCCGTCTGAGCGCGTGCGCTGGATCGTGAGACGGTTCGACGAATGTCATGAGCGTGAGGGTTTCCGGGAGATCGCCCAGGTGGTCGCGGAGGGTCCCGCGAAGCGACACGTATGCCCGATGGGCGCGCAGCTTGACGGCCGTCACAGTGACGCCGAGGATCGCCGCGGCCTCGGCAAGCGTCAATCCCTCGCGCTTGAGCAGATCGAACGCGGCGCGCTGCGAATCCGGCAACCGTGCGAGCGTGGCCGCCAGACGATCCCGCGAGCTCACCGGCTCCGATGACTTGGTCAGGGCGGCCGGTGGGGCTGACGGCCGGCGGCGGACCAGGCATCGGCGTCGCTCACGACCCGTGGAGCGCGGCGGTCGCGGCGGAACTGGTCGAGCATGAGGCGTCGCGCGATGGCGAACGCCCACGGCAGCACGGCACCGCCCGTCAGGAAGGTCCCACGTGCCCGGTGCATACGCAGAAAGGTCTCCTGGACCAGGTCGTCACACTGCTGCACGTCCCACACGTGGCGACGGAGATACCCGCGAACTCTGTCCGCGAGCGCGTCGTAGACGAGCTCGAACGCGTCGTCCTCACCGGCGGCGTACCGCTCCATTGGCGAGGTCGGCCGCGGTCCGCGTGCCGGTCGCGTCGTGCGCGTCTCCACCACGATCGGCGCCGAGGGTCGCGGACGCGATCGCACGATCACCAGACCTGGCCTTCATGATCCGGACGCCTGCGACCGCACGCGCCGAAGGAAGCGGCGGGCGTTCTCGATCGAGATGCTGCATGCCGTCACCTTCTGTCTGCGCAGCCGGCTCGTCATGAAGTCGATCAGCTGCGCGAGGGAGCGGAACCGGATGGCGTCGTGGATTCGTCCGGATTGCGCGCTCATGGCTGCATGGGATAGCGCGCGACACTCGGGCGGTCCTTCGAGCTCGGTTAGAAGCCAGTTAGAAGTGGGTCGCCCGCTACGGCCGATGATCCTTCACTTCGACTGCTTCCGATTCGATGGACCCAACCGCCAGCTCCTCGGAGACGCCGGTGCCATCCGGCTGAACCCCAAGGCTTTCGACGTGCTGCTGGCGCTCATCGAGCGCGCCGGAGAGTTCGTCTCGAAGGACGAGCTCCTCGATCGCGTCTGGCCCGGGACGCACGTGGCCGACGGAGTGCTCAAGGTCTGCGTGGCGGAGATCCGCCGAGCGCTCGGCGACTCGCCGACGGCGCCTCGCTTCATCGAGACCGTTCACCGTCGCGGCTATCGCTTCGTCGCGACGACCACCGTGGTGCATGCGGACGAGACGCGACCGGCGCGCGTCGACGCCGCCCCGCTCCGCACGCGCTCCCTGCTCGCCTGGCCGCCGAGCTCGGCGGTGGACAGGCCGGCCGCACTGGTGGGGCGCGGAGCCGGGAGCTCGACCTGCCTCGCCGAGCGCCTCGGCCGAGCGCTCGACGGCGAGCGCCAGGTCGTCGTTCGTCACGGGCGAGCCCGGCGCGGGCAAGACGGCGCTCGTCGAGTATTTCGTCGCGCGCGGCGCGCGCGGCCGGAGCCCTCGCGATCACGGGCAGCCAGTGTCTCGAGCAGTTCGGCTCGGCGGAAGCCGTACATGCCGGTGCTGGACGCGATCGGCCGGCTCGTACGCGCGGACGGAACGGTCAGCGCGCCGCTCCGCCGCTATGCTCCCACGTGGTTCGCGCAGCTGCCCTGGCTGATCGAGGAGCACGACCGCGAGCGGCTCGGACGCGAGCTACTCGGCGCGACGCGCGAGCGCATGCTGCGTGAGATGGCGGAGTTCGTCGAGGCGCTGACGCGCGAGATCCCGCTCGTGCTCGTCATCGAGGATCTCCACTGGTGCGACCCGTCGACCGTGGACCTGCTCTCGCTGATCGCCGTACGACGCGAACCGGCTCGGCCTCCTCGTGCTCGCCACCTACCGTCCCGTGGAGCTCATCCTCGCGTGTCACCCGTTGCGCGAGGTCGCGCGACGATTGGCGGCGGGTCGGCGTTGCACCGTGATCGCCCTCGACGAGCTCCCGGTCGAAGCGGTAGCGGAGTACCTGCGGCAACGCTTCGCGCAGAGCCGGTTCCCTCCCGACGTGGCAGCGCTGCTTCGCGAGCGCACCGGTGGCAACCCGCTCTTCCTGGTGACCCTCGTCGATCATCTGGTTTCGCGCGGCGCGATCGTCGCAGCGTGATCAGCAATGGACGGTGACCGCCGACTTCCGGCGTGAGCTCGCCGACGGTGCCCGAGAGCCTCGCGACTCGTCGATCGAGCAGGAGCTCGATCGTCTGGACGTCGAGGACCGCCGCCTCCTCGAGTCGGCGAGCGTGGCAGGCGTGGAGTTCGCGTCCGTTCTCGCGGCCATCGGCGCCGAGTGCTCGGCGGCGGAGGCGGAGGACCGCTGCGCTCGCCTGGCCGGACGCCGGTCGTTTCGCTGCGCACCGCGGGACGCGCTGACATGGCCGAGACGGGACGGTCGTCGGCGCTTCGCGTTCCGGCATCCGCTGTACCGTGAGGCGCTCACGGAGCGAGTGCCTCGACATCGACGCGAGCATCTGCACTCCGCGCATCGGGGACGGTGCTCGAGCGAGTCTTCGGCGAGCGCTCAGTCCGAGCCTCGCGGCCGAGCTGGCCGCTGCACTTCCAGGAGGGCGGCGATCCAGCCCGCGCGGCGTCGCTATCGGCGGGCCGCCGCGCAGATCGCGGCCGCCCGCCATGCCTTCGCCGAGGCGCAGGCCCATCTCGAGCAGGGCCTGGCGCTCGCTCACGGACGTCGTGCCCTCATCCGACCGGGATCGCCTCGAGCTGTCGCTGCAGAGCGCGCTCGGTGCCGGTGCTGACGACGACACGGGGCTACGCCGCGCCGGAGGTGGAGCACGCCTACACGCGAGCGCTCGAGCTCTCGGAGCCGGAGCCCGCAGGAGGCGTCGGCCTTCCCGGAGCTCTGGGGACATCCACGTTCTGCACATCACTCGTGGACAGCTCGACTCCGCGTTGGAGATCGCCGAGCGCATCCGGACGATCGCCGACGCCGGCGGGGACCGCCTCATGCGACTGCAGGCGCATCATCGCCCTGTGGACCGTCCATCTACGTCCGTGGCGACTTCGCGCAGGCGCTCCAGCACATCGACCAGGGAGCCGCTCTACGATGCCGACGCGGATCGGATGTCGGCGCTGGTCTATCTGCACGACGCGAGAGTGACGGCGATGTCCGTTCGCTCGCTGCTCCTGTGGAACTTCGGCCGCATCGATCAGGCGCTCGAGGTGAACCGTCGGTCCGTCGAGTATGCGCGGACGCTCGGGCATCCGGTCAGCTTCGCCTACGTCCTGGTCCACGCCGGCTGGCTCCGCGCGCTTCGCCGCGAGCCCGAGGCGTGCGCTACGGAAGGCCGGGCCGCGATCGCCTACGCGACGGAGCACGAACTCGAGTACTGGATCGCGCGCGGCCTCCTGTTGCGTGGCTGGGCCCTCGCGGAACGCAGCGTCCTCGACGACGGCATCGCGCGACATGGAGCGCGGGCTCGCGGCGCTCACCGCGCTCGGAACGCACATCGGGCAGACGACGTACCTTGCGCAGCTCGTCTCCGGCGTTGGCGCGCCGGACGCTTCGACGACGCGCGTGCGCTCATCGAGCGGACGAAGACGTTGGTCGCGTCGACGGCCGAGCGCCACTACGAAGCAGATCCACCGCCTCGACGCCGAGCTGGTCGTCGCCGAGGCCGGCGGCGCGGACGGCGCACCATCCGTCGCCTGCGCACGCGCGACGGAGCTGCTCGAAAAGGCCATCGAGTGCGCCACGCGCCAGAACGCCGTCACGCTCGCCTTGCGCGCGACGACGACGCTCGCGCGTCTCCATGCTCGGGGACGCCAGGTGCGCAGGCCCGCGCTCGGCTCGCGACGCTGCTCGCCACCTTCACCGAGGGGCTTCGACACGGCGGATGTTCAGGACGCTCGGCGCCTCAGGCTGCCGGACGGGCTCGCACCCGGCGATCGGCGAAGGCGGAAGAGAAACCGTCGTAAGCGGCATCCGCGATCAGTGCCCGGCGGGGTCGGACACCATGGCCGAGCCCCGTGTGCCGTCCCGCGGCCGCTCCTTCCCGAGCCGGCACCCGCGCCGCCGAAACCCGACGCGTCGCCCGACGTATCCGCAACCACGAGGAGAAAACCAGTGGTGAATCTGCAAGCATGTCTGATCAACGTCGGCGCGAGCGTAGTGCCGCTGCTGGTAATGGCGGCGCTGAACGGCGCGCAACCCGCGCACGCCGCGGAATCGAACGCGACCGGCCGTCCACAAGATCGTCGTGGGCAACACGCCCGCCTGCCGTGACGCGACCTTCACTCTCCATCCAGGCCGCCATCACTGCGGCCCCGGCAACCGACGCGACGATCTCGGTGTGCGCCGGAACGCGCGCGGGGAAAGTCCTGCGTCACCTCCAAGACCAACCTCAAGCTGGTCGGTCAGAAAGGAGCAACGATCGTTCCGGAAGGGGATTCGTTCAGTGGCGACCTCGTCGAGGTTGCCAACTCGACCAACGTCACGTTCGAGGGCTTCACCATCGATGGGCGCGGGAACGCTGAACCCCGCCGTCCCTGCGACGGGCATCCTGTACAGCGAGTCCTCAGGGACGATCGCCAAGAACACCGGTCGTCAACTGGACCACGCCCCGACTCGGCAACCGAGGCTGAGCGCATCGTCGCCATTCAGGTCCTGGCGAGCGGAAGTCCTGCGGTCGCCATCAAGAGCAATGCGATCATCGGGTTCCAGGACACCGCCGTGGACGTGGAGGCAGGCGCGCTGCTCACCATCAGCGGCAACACCGTCACCACGACCGCGAACGACGTTCAGGACATCACGGGGATCACCATCGCGCCGTCACCGACGGCGCTCGGCCCACGGAAGATCAGCGGCAACACGCTGAGCGTGATCGGGTCCTCGGACGAGACATCGTCCGAGGCGATCGTGATCGCCGAGGCCAGCCCGTTCGCGATCAGCGGCAACAAGACCCTGAATTTCAGGGTGGGTATCGGCATCCAGAGCGAGTGCGCGAGCATCGACGACACGCAGATCACGCACAACCGGGTGACCGACAGCGGCCTGGTCGGCATCTTCCGTGGTCGTTCTCGCGCCGGACGATACGTGCGGCCCGCTGCACGCCGACAACTACCGCATCATCGGCAACACGGTCGTCAACACGGGCGCGCCGGCCGAGGTCGGCATCGCGCTGCTGCGCCAATACTGGGGACACGGGCCACGCCTTCATCCGCAATGCATTGGTGAAGAACAACACCGTCATCGGCTTCTGATGACGGGATCGCCTCCCGTGACCGGCGGCAGGGGCGTGGTCGAGGGCGTGTTCGCGCCGAACAAGGTGCGCTAGGCACCGGGCCTCTCGCACGCCGCGTTCTCGGCCACCGCGTGCGCGTACGAGTGCGGAGGCGCGACGAGCGTCTCGACTCGTTCGCCGTGGCGGCTGCCGCATGCCGCCTCATGGCAGCGTCCACGTCGTCGTCGGCGCGAGCTCGGCGCGGAACGTTTCGGCGTCGCGACGTCTCGCGCCCTCGCCGGGGCACCGAGCCGGTTGGCTCGCGGACGAGGCAGCGAAACTCCGCCACGCCGGCTCGCCGTATCCCTGGAGCAGATCGGAACTGCGTCCGAGACGCGGGAGAGGAGAGAATCATGGAAGACGGATCGAACGAGAGTGGGAGAGCGGCGGCGGTATTGCTGCTCGTGGGCACCCTGGCGTCGATGCTCACCGCGTCAGCGGGACCGCAGCCGCGGCTGCGAGCGCGGCGTTGACGTGCGAGGGCAAGGCTCCAGCGCGCTGGCGAATACGAGGCGTGCCTGCTCACGGCGGGAAGCGAGTGGCGACCAAGACCGGCCGCCCACTGGACTTCTCACGAAGTGCAATACGAAGTTCACACAACGTTGGCTGACCGCCGAGACGCGCGGCGGATGGCGCGCTGTCCGACGTCCGGCGACGACGGCTCACGCGCCTGCAGGTGCTTCGAGACGCGAATTCCATCGCGTTGAAGCTCACGGGTCTGCGGTTCCTCAACAACGCGCAGACGGCACGCTGACTGATCTGCAAAGCGGGTTGATGTGGGAGCTGAAGCATCCCTTCAACAGCCCGCCGAATCCGGCCGACCCGCAGAACCCGTCGAACACGTACACTTGGAGTGCCTACCGGTTCCGTGCCGGACGGGACGGTCTTCACGAGCTTCCTGTCACGGCTCAACAACTGCGTTGTCGACGGCCGCGCGTCGACCCGGTCGGCGGCGGCTTCTGCAGGGCTATTGCGACTGGCGTTTGCGACGACGGTCGAGGGAGCTCGCAGACCGTCGCTGTCCCGCCGAACTGCGGCGGCACGCATCCCGTGCATCTTCCTGGATTTCGGGCCGAGCGTCTCCGACTTCTGCTGGTCCTCCATGACCGCGGTGACCAGTGGCAACACTCGGATGCTTCATGAACTTCCAGAACGGTCGCGACGGCTTCGAAGCGCAAAAACTCCCTCGCCTTCCAGCTCGCGCGGTCCGCACCGTCCACTGATCACGCCCGGATCCGAAACGACGGAGCAGGAATGACTACGAACGCCGACGTCAGACTCCACGGGCATCGCATCACATAACGCTTCGGTCGACGCCCAGCGCGCGCACCGTGCTGGCCTAATCTCGCCCACGCCGCAAGCACCGACACTCCTCAAGGGCATTGCGCCGCAAGTGACAATTTGAGCCGGCTGCCGAACGATGCAAGGCTCGGCAGGCCGAGGTTGCTCAGCGACCGGTGCCGAGTGCGTCATCTGTTCGATGAGAAAGGGCTCTTGCTCGTGAGCGCGATGGTCCTCGAGCAATTGGCGCGCGCCCGGCTCGAACTCTGCGCCAGTGCTTTCACTCGCCACCTGCCGCATCAGTGGATCTGAAGCCGCCAAGACGCTCGAGGATCGGCATTACGGCCTCGCGGCATGTCGCGGGTCGCGAGCGCGAGCAATGCGGCACGGCGGAGAGACCCTGGGGGGCGGTGGCATCCGCCGCCCATGTCGAAAGTTTGCAGCGCGCGCAGATCTGAAGCATCCCAGGGCGGTGAGCGCCCGCACGCGGAACGAAATTTCTTCCCCGTCGCCGACGATCCCACTCAGGGATCGGAACCGCCCCGTCACCCAACGCCAGCCACTCGTCCCGTGAGTGGCATCGATTCGTACGCTGACAGCATGCCGATGACTCGAGCGTCTTGAATTGGATCGTCGGCCATTGCCCGGACCCGCACAAGCTGCAGGCGAGACCAGCGACGAGAGCCGCTGTCGTTTTCATTTTGAGCCGCCCGTCCTGACCAACAGACGTTGCAAAGATCGAACGCCTGATCAGAGGTCAGCACTACTGATCAACCGATGCAACTTGGGGGAACATCAAGTCGCTCACGTCAGGGCATGCCTCGTTAGGAAGAAATCCGATGGTGGTGCAGAATGGCGTATCTACCAATGGATCTCCCCGTGGCACCGCCAGCGTGGGATCTCGGTTGTATGGTACAGCCAAGGTAATGCCCAGTCTCATGCACGATGGTGTGAGCTGGGCGCGCCAAGCGTCTTGGGGCTGTCCGGGGGAGGACTCGCAACCACGCCCGTTTGGATCGAGGGTGGCGCTGGGGCCGGCCCCGGGAATTGCCCCGGAGTGGCCAATGACCAGCCCACTTGCCCCGATGATCTCGGTCAATAGGAACACATCGAGTGTTCGCTTGACCCATCGGCCTGGGCAGTGAAAATCTCTTCCATCTGATCGGGAACTCCGTTCCCATTGCCGTCGCGGTCGAGATCGACAACCGTCAACGCCGTGGCGGTCCTGGGGATAATCCTGAAGCGTGATGGTTCCCAGTTGCCCTGCGGCCCCGAGCGTGCGGTTGAATTCGTCGATGATCGTCTGAACGGGATCGTCTAGGCCCGCGATGCCAACAAAGAATATCCGGAGGTCGAGACGGCCAACGCGTTGAGGTTCGAGCTGCCGCGTACGGATGACCGTTCCGTTTATGGTAGCTGCAGTCGGCGGGACATTGGCGACGAATACCTGATAGTTCCCAGATTCCAGCGGCAGCACCGGGGAGTTTGGGATCGGAACGATAGACACCGGAGCCGGTACCAAGCCGACGCGATACGGTGGCGGAACGGATTGCGGGCTAAAGCGTCCGTCGTAATCCAGCAAGACCTCCCCGCTGGGAAATAACAGCCCGTCTGGGCCGATAAGGGATTGCCCGCTATTGAACTGTAGCACCAGAGAATCCGTAGAGGCGCGTCAGCAGAGACCCTCGAACGGAGCAGGGAGCCAGGCGCACCGTTGCGGGAGGGAAGGGAGAAAAATTCTTCGAGCGTCGGCCGGACCGGGACGAAGAAATCCTTGCTGGCAAGACGATGTTCGCGATGAAGCTGTACGACGACCCGCACGGCGTGGGAGGTTGGAAGAAGCTGGGCGGCAACTCGATGTTGGCGATGAAGGCGTACTGATCGACGCAGCGATCCGTTGAGCAGTCATCCGCCCCCGTAGCAAGCGAAGTGGTTCGCGTCCGGAAGTGGATCGCACGAGGAATGAGGGCGGGCTCCATCCGATCGAAATATCGTTACCGAGGGCGTCGCCGCTATTCAGCGTGATCGCCCAGCGTCTGCGCCGTCCTGTTGACGAGGATGCGCCGGGTCCGTCAAACCCCTTTGAATCCCGCGCTGACGCTCTCGGAACTGCATGCGTCGGCACCGGCTAAAGCCGCTGAACGCATTTGCGCCAGGAGGCAATGGACTGCAGAAGACAAACGACGAGGGCCGCCGTCGAACGAAACACGTTGCCCGTTGCGGTTCCATCCTCGTTGAGGCCGATGGCCCATCGCTCGCGCCGACGTCTTTGCTGACAGAACAATGCCTGCGTCGCGAGTGAGCTGGGTACCCCGGTTTTGGGAGCGTGGGCCGGTGCGGGATCAACGCCATACTGGCGAGGGTCCCCAGAAGGGCCAGCCCAAGCAGTCGTCACACTCACGACAATGCCTCCCTCTGTGAAAAAAGAAGGTTGCCGTCAAGGGATCGCCACGCGTTGCGGGTGCCGAATGCTGCTCTGCCGAATGGTGTCTCAGGTCGTCATGTGCGCTGGTGGAGGCAGTTTGCGGAAACCCGAGTGCTCGTGGCGGCATCGAAGCGCCATGACATCCGGCATGACCCGCATCGTCATTTTGGGCGGTGGCTTCGGCGGCGTGTACACGGCGCGGCACCTCGAGAGGTCACTGACCCGCGCCGAGCACGGACGGGTGGAGATCACGCTCGTCTCGAAAGAGAACTACGTCGTGTTCCAGCCGCTCTCGCCGGAGGTGATCTCGGGCTCCGTGGACATGTTGCACGTGATCAGTCCCATTCGGCGGTTCGCCAAGCGCACGCGCCTCGTCACGCGCGAGGTCGAGGCGATCGACCTCGACCGCAAGGTCGTGACGGCTCGCACCCGGGCATCGACCGCACTCGCTCGAGCTGCCCTACGATCATCTGGTCATCGCCATGGGAAATCGCCTCCGACGGATCGAAGATTCCGGGCGTCCCCGAGCATGCCATTCCGTTCAAGTATCTCGGCGATGCGCTGCGTCTGCGGAATCACGTCGTCGGCTGTCTCGAAGAGAGGCCGCCATCGAGAACGACCTCGGAGCGAGCGCCGCCGGCTGCTGACGTTCGTCGTCGCGGGCGGCGGCTTCTCGGGCGTCGAGTGCATCGCCGAGCTGCAGGACTTCCTGCGTGACGCGGTGCCGCGCCTATCCGTCGATCGACCGCGCATGGGATCCGGCTCGATCCTCCTGCAACGCGACGCGCGGATCCTGCCCGAGCTGACCGAGATCGCTGCCCGCATGCTCGCAGAAGGTGCTGGCGAAGCGCGGCATCGACATCCGCTTGAACGTCGGCTTGCGGTCGATGTCGGCGCGCAGCGTGACGCTCGAGCACAAGACGACCAAGGAGACGGAAACGATCGCGGCGGCGACGTGCGTCGCGACGGTTCCGGCAGGACCGCACCCGGTCGTCGCCACGCTGCCCGTCGCCGAGCATGGCCGCATTCCGGTGCAACGAGCACCTGGAATCCGCAGCGCAATGGCGTATGGGCGCTCGGTGACTGCGCCCTGGTCAGCCTCGCAGACGGGACGACGTCGCCCCCGACCGCCCAGCACGCGCTTCGCCAAGCCAAGACCTGTGCCGCGAACATCCTGGCGGCGCTCCGCGGCGGCACGCCCAGCGCGTTCACCTTCTCGGGGCTCGGGAAGTTGGCCTCGCTCGGCCGCCGCAATGCGGTCGCCGAGATCCTCGGCGTCCGCATCACCGGGCTGCCCGCGTGGCTTGCTCTGGCGCGGCGTGTACGCGTCGAAGTTTCCGGATTCGACGGCCAGGCCCGCCTCCTGGTCGACTCGGATGCTCGACGCTTTCCTGCCTCGCAACATCACGCAGCTCTGGATTGCGCACGCCGAGGCGGTCGAACGCGAGCATTTTCAGCCGGGGAGAGCGTGTTTGCGGCGGGCGACGTGGGCGACAAAGGTCTATTTCTGTGGTGCGCGGCGCATTGGACGCCATCCGCGATGGGCACAACCGTCGGCGCCCTCGGGGCAGGGGACGTGTTCGGCGAGACGGCGCTGTCTCGCGATGTCGACCCGAAACGCGACGGTTCGCGCCACCGCCGCGACCGACGTCATCAGCGTCTCCCGCGACGCGTTCGAGGCGATCCTCCGCCACGTCCCCGGCGTCGCGCCGGCCATGGAGCGGATCGTGGCCGCTCGCGTCCGGCCGTGCCGAGTCGCGAACTCATAGCGAGAAACGCACATCGGGATCGGCTTCGTCGCGTTGGCCGCGTCGTCCCGTCTTCTTGACGGCCTGGCCGGTCCGGCGTAGCCATCGTGCGACCGCGGTACGGCCGATGACACGTCAGCCGGGTCGGAGCGGTACGCCTGACCGCACCAGCGGGAACGACACGTGGCGAGCCGATCCATCGACGAGCAACGGCCCAACCCAACCGGGGAGCGCCTCGAAATCGCCCTCGCCCGACACCTCGCCCGACTGCGCCTCGCCCTGACGGCGACCTGGCGGTGCTGAGCCGCCTGGTCGAAGGGACCGTCCGATCCACGGGCGCGCAGTTCTTTCACAACCTGGTGCGGAATCTCGAGCCTGGCGCTCGACGCCGACGCACGCGATCGTCGCCGGAGTTCGCCGACAGCCAGGCGCGCGTCCGTTCGCTGGCATTCTGGGGTAACGGCGCGCTCCTTCCCGACATCGAGTACGATCTCGCCGGAACCCCGTGCGAGGACGTCGCGGCGGACAGTTGTGCCACTACCCGAGCGGCGTGCAGCAGCGTTTTTCCGAAAGACCACGCGCTGGTCGACATTGCGGGCGTGGAGAGTACATCGGCGTACCGCTGCTGGACGGCACGCAACGAGATTCTCGGCCATCTCGCCGTCTTCGACGTCGCGCCCAGCCGCGACGACATGCGTCGCCTCGCAATTCTTACAGATCTTCGCGGCGCGCGCCGCGGCCGAGCTCGAGCGCTTGCGGGCGGAGCAGTTGTTGCGCGCGTCCGAACCGACGCTTTCGGGACCTCTACGAAGAAGCGCCGATTGCCTACGTCTACGAGGACACGGAGACACGCTTCGTCAGCGCCAACCGCGCCGCGATCAGTCTGCTCGGGCTCATAGCCCGAAGAGGTGGTGGGCACGATCGGGCGCGAGCTGCTGGCGCCGACCGAAGCTGCGCACCAGCGCGTCGACGACGCATTTCGCGACCTCAAGCAGGGCAAGGCGCACGGACAGGTCGAGTTCGAGCTCCGGCGCAAGGACGACGGCCGCCCGGTCTGGGTGCAGTTTTGGTCGAAGCCCGATCCGGACGGCAAGTTCACGTCGGACGATGATGATCGACATCACTGCCCGCGTGTTGGCCGAACAGGATCGCGAGCGGCTCGCAGCAACAGAACCGCTACCTGCAAGAGGAGATCAAGAGCGAGTACAACTTCGAGGAGATCATCGGCGACTCGCCGGCATTGCGCGCCACGCTCGAGAAGGTGCGGCACGTCGCGCCGACGGACTCGAGCGTGCTCATCCTCGGCGAGACCGGCACGGGCAAGGAGCTCGTCGCGCGGGCGATCCACAACATCTCCGGAGCGCCGGGACCAGCCGCTCATCAAGGTCAATTGCGCGGCGCTACCGACCGGCCTGATCGAGAGCGAGCTCTTCGGTCACGAGAAGGGCGCGTTCACCGGCGCGACGCAGAAGCGCGAACGGCCGCTTCGCCCTCGCCGATCGGCGGCACGATCTTTCTGGACGAGATCGGCGACGCTGCAGCCCGAGGTGCAGATCCGGCTGTTGCGCGTGCTCCAGGAGCACGAGTTCGAGCCCGTCGGCTCCTCGAAGACCGTCAAGGTGGATGTGCGGGTCATCGCCGCCACCAACCGGAATCTCGAAAGGCGGTCGCGGACGGCTCGTTCCGCGCCGATTTGTTCTATCGGCTGCACGTGTTTCCGATTCACATGCCGACGCTGCGCGAGCGCCGTGAGGATCTCCCCGATGCTCACGCACTATTTCATGGAGAAACACGGAGCGCGGATCGGCTCGCCGTCTGGATGCGGTCGAGGAGACGACGATGCAACGGCTGCTCGCGTATCCATGGCCGGGCAACGTGCGCGAGCTCGAGAACGTCATCGAGCGGGCGGTGATTCTGTCCTCCGGGCCCGCGCTCGAGGTGGGAGGCACACGCCCTCCGCCCGCCGAGCACGGAGCCGGCGCGCCTCACCGGCATCCTGGGCCGCACGCCGCTGACGACCGCTCGGATCCCTCGCCGCGGCCCAGCAGCGCCATACCCTTCCGGGCCTGTGCAGCAGTGCGGATGGGTGATCGAGGGTCCCCGCGGTGCCGCGACGATGCTCGGCTTGCATCCGAATACGTTGCGGAGCCGGATGAAGAAGCTCGGCATCACGCGTCACGTGATAGAGGCCGCCGCGCGGCTGGCGGATCACCGCATGGTGGCGACGAACGAGCCGACGGGCGGCCTCGGCGTCGCGGGCTCGCGCCGTTCGACCTGACGCACCAGCAGATGGTCTACGGAGAGCGGTCCACCACCACTGATCCCGAGCCAGAGCAACAACACGATATAGAGATATTCGGTGAGTCCGAACAGGTCGCCGAGCGCGGCGACGTTCTCCCGCTGCGCCGTCACGATCGCGACCACCATCGTCACGATCAGCGGCACGCTCGCGATTCTGGTGAACAGCCCACAGCAAGAGCGTCCCGCACACCAGCTCGGTCGCAGACGCGAAGGGAGCTTGCAGCTCCGGATGCGGGATTCCGAGCGAACCGAAGAACTCGATGACGCCGTCGAGATTGTGGAGCTTTCCCCACCCCGACCAGAGAAAGATCCACCCCAGCGTGAAGCGCGCGAGGGTTGGTGGCAGCCATTGCCGCGCCGCAATCGCCAGGACGAGGCGACGAACCCCGAGCATGCCGTCGAAAATCGTATCCATGTGAGCTTCCTTTCCGCTGCGAATCGTCAACAACGTTCGGTCGTGGCCGATGCCGATGTCGGTGTCAGCCGCTGCAGGAGCAACGTGTCGGAGCGCCTGTCGCCCGCGGTGCAGACGCGTCTTCACCGCCGCGACGCTCATGCCGAGCGAGGCGGCCGTCTCGTCGGTATCGTGAGCTCCTCGATGTCACGCAGCACCACCACGCTGCGGTAGGAGTCCGGCAGTCGATCGATGACACTCCGTGCACGACGGCGCGCGTTTCGGACTGTTCCAGCAGCTCGGAGGGCGTCCGGCAGGGCTGCTCGCCGTCCGACCAACTGCCGCGCCTCGTCGAAATGCGGAAGCAGCTCGTCGATCGACTCTTCGGGCTTCCGCCGCTGCCGGCGAAAGCGCGCATCAAGGCCGCGTTGACGACGATGCGATGCAGCCATGTCGAGAGGCGCGCATCTCCCCTGAAGTCGGCGCAGATCGCCTTGAAGGCCGAGATGAAGGCTGTCCTGGACCGCGTCGCGCGCGTCGTCCTCGCTGCGGAGCATGCGGCGTGCGACGGCGCAGCATGCGACCACCAGTGGAGTCGTACCACGCCCTCGAAGGCGACCTCGTCGCCCCGCCGCAACGCCGCGACGAGGCTCTGTCGTCGCTCGTGGGCGTGTGCTTCGCTGGCGGCGGCAGCGCGCAGGATTTCCATCGACGAACGCTGAGCAGCCGACGACGATCGCACCATCGCGCGCCAACGCGTGACGGCGCGCGCCGCAACGGCGTCGATGAAGCCGACGCCGCTGAGGTCGAGCATCGACGGTTGGTCAGCGCTGAGCCTCGAGACGGAAGCGCTCACTCAGCTCGGCGGCCTCGTCGCCGACGATCCGGCCTTCGATGCGGAGACACGGTTTGCTCGATTCCTCGGCTGGGACGATCGTAATTTCATCATGCCGAGCGATAGAGCAACGCCCATGCCCACGGCTCGCCGTCGGCACGAAGAGCGTAAGTGCGCGTCCGACACGATGGGTGCCTCTGCCGATCACCCACGAGACCTCACGAGGATCCTCCGAAATCTCAGGGTCCCACGAAGCATCGTGGGCAGCGGACCGTTCATTCACCGCGGCGTTCCAGGGGCAGCATGGCAATCGACCCGACGCCGCCGGCATCGAAGACCACGATGGAATCAAAGATGAGCTGCCGCCAGCTGATCGATGCTACTCGCCAGACTACTTCGGCCGCCACGCTCGAGCTTGGCGAACGGGAACGGTGCGACGCGCACCTTGCCAGTTGTGCTCGATGTGTCGCCTACTTGCGCGGGTACCGCGAAGACGATTCGCCTCACCAAGGTGAGCGGCGCGCCGAGCACCGACGTTGCCGAGCCGATGCCGGCGGAGCTCGTCGACGCCATCCTCGCCGCGACGACGCGGCGACCACGCTGAAGCGAACGCGAAAACGCGGAGAAAGCTCGGGGTGACTGGTTCACCCGCCGCGCTCCGACGCGGCGCCATCGAGGATCCCGCGAGCCGTATCTAACTACGCGGCTGCACGTTGGTGGCACCCAGGCGACGATCTGGTCGGTCGTCGCGCCCCGGCGTGAAGATCTCGCGGACACCGGCCTGCTTGAGCGTCGCGATGTCCTCCTCGGGGATGATGCCGCCTCCGAAGATCGCGACGTCGTCGCCGCCCTCCTCTCGCGCATCAGCCGGATGATCGCGGGGAAGAGCGTGTTGTGAGCTCCCGAGAGGATCGAGAGCCCGATCGCGTCGACGTCCTCCTGGATCGCCGCCTCGGCGATCATCTCGGGCGTCTGGTGCAGGCCCGTGTAGATCACCTCGACGCCGGCGTCGCGGGAGCGCACGGGCGATGATCTTGGCGCCGCGATCATGGCCGTCGAGGCCGGGCTTGGCGACGAGGATGCGGAGGCGCGGGCGTGCCGCTCAGATCCACGCCGGGTCGCGGTAGACGCCGAACTCGTCGCGATAGACGTCGCAGATCTCGCCGAGCGTGACGCCGTCCTTCACCGCCGTCGATCAGGAGCGGCATGAGGTTCCGGCCGTCACGACACGCCGCCCGCACGTCGGCGAGCCGCGCCGTCACCCGTGCCGTGATCGCGCGCCGCCTTGAACGCCTTGACGCGCGCGACCTGCGTGTCCTCGACCTCGCGCGTGGATGCGCGAGGAGGTCGATCGCGGCTTCCCGTCGACCTGGTAGCGGTTGACGCCGACCATCACCTTCTCGCCGCGGTCGAGCTGCTGCTGGAAGCGATACGCCGCCTCGGCGATCTCCTTCTGCGGGAAGCCGAGCTCGATCGCGCGGACGACGCCGCCCATGCGCGTCGATCTGCTCGATGTAGTCACGCGCCTCGGCCTCGATGCGGTCGGTGAGCGCCTCGATCGCGTAGCTGCCGCCGAGCGGGTCGGCCGTGTTGGTGACGCCGCTCTCCTCGGCGATGATCTGCTGCGTGCGGAGCGCCACCATGCGCGGCGCTGCTCGCTCGGCAGCGCGAGCGTCTCGTCCATCGAGTTGGTGTGCAGCGACTGCACGCCGCCGAGCACGCCCGCGAGCGCCTGGATCGCGACCCGCGACGACGTTGTTGACCGGCTGCTGCGCGGTCAGCGAGCAGCCCGCCGTCTGCGCGTGGGTGCGCAGCATCATCGAGCGCGGATTCTTCGCGCCGAAGCGGTCGCGCATGAGGCGCGCCCACAGCCGGCGCGCCGCGCGGAGCTTCGCGATCTCCTCGAGGAAGTCGTTGTGCAGGTTGAAGAAGAACGAGAGCCGCGGCGCGAAGTCGTCGACCGCGAGACCCGCGCGCGATCGCCGCCTCGACGTAGCCGATGCCCGTCGGCGAGGGTGAACGCGACCTCCTGCACCGCCGTCGAGCCGGCCTCGCGGATGTGGTAGCCGGAGATCGAGACCGGGTGGAAGCGCGGCGCGTGCTGCGTGCAGAACTCGATCATGTCGACGATGACCCGCACCGAGGGCAGCGGCGGCGAGATCCACTCCTTCTGCGCGATGAACTCCTTCAGCATGTCGTTCTGGATGGTGCCGCCGAGCTGCGCTCATCGGGATGCCCGCGGCGCTCGGCGACCGCGAAATACATCGCGAGGATGATGCTCGCCGAGCAGTTCACCGTCATCGACGTGGTGACCTCGTCGAGCGCGATGCCGTCGAAGAGCGCGCGCCATGTCGTCGATGGTCGAGACCGCCGTGCCCCTCGCGCCCGACCTCGCCGAGCGCGCGCTCGTGGTCGGCGTCGTAGCCCATGAGGGTCGGCATATCGAAGGCGGTCGAGAGCCCGGTCTGGCCGCTGGGCGAGGAGGAACTTGAAGCGCTCGTTGGTGTCGCGCGGCGTGCCGAAGCCGGCGAACTGGCGCATCGTCCACGGCCGCCCGCGGTACATCGTCGGGTAGACGCCGCGCGTGTACGGGAACTCGCCCGGGCCGGCCGATGTCGGCGTCCGTGGCATCGCTGCCGGCGACGTCTCGTCGGCCATGTAGCACTCTTTGATCTCCATGTCGGAGACCGTCGAGAACGCGGCAGCGGCGGCTCGCTCGGGGTCGGTGCCAGGCTTGGGGCCGTAGCGCTCAGTGCCGGTCGTTTTATCGCGTTCGCCCCCGCTAGTGCGAGGGCGCGTCCTGGGACTCGGTTCGGCCGGACCGGGGCGGCGAGCCGGGCTGCGACGACGGCGCTGGAAATCGACGGCGATCACACCGCGACGTCGGTTGCCGGGGTCGGGCGCGCGGCGTGCGGTGCGAGATCAGCTTCGCCGCGACCGGCACCCATTCCTCGGGCACCAGGATGCGGATCGTGCCGAGACTCCCGGTTCGGACCGGATCCATCTCGAACGCGACGACTCTCGAGCAGGCACGGAATGCCCTGATGCTCGAGGAATCCTTTCACGAGATGCGCTTCGGGCTCGAATGCCGTGGCGTGGCAGACTTTCCAGGACATGGCGGGTCTTCGGCATAAGATGATCGGTTCGTACTCTGCCAAGGGCGCGCGCGGCCGCATTCGACCGCCGGTGCTCCGCCGCCCGACGATTTTCCTCGACTCCGCCGCACGCCAAAACGTGCGAGCGCGTGCCGGCGCCTGGCTGCGTCGGCGAGGCAGCGAGAGTCGCCGGTCACGGCGCTCTGCTCGAGACCCCCATCCCCGAGGAGGAAACACCATGATGTCCCGCCGATTCCACGTCCCGTTCGTCCATGCAGCGCTCGCCATCGCGCTCGCCATGACGCGGTCGCGTTCGCCACGCCGGCCGTCGCCGTGACGACCATCACGAGCCTGCGGCCAAGAGCTCAAACGGGCAGCGCGGCGTGCTCGGCTGCCGATCCTCGATTGCACGGGCGTCAACGACAACGCCGTCCTCATCCACAACGGCACGCTCTCCTCGGTGGCTTCACCACATCACCGGCGGCTGGGGCGTCTTCTGCGACGGCCCGTGCAAGGTCTATGGCCCCGGCACCGTCACCGGCAGCGTCTACTTCTGGCATCAACGGCTTCGGGAAGTCGCTGCAGGTGAAGAACGTTCACGATCACCAACAACGGGCAGCACGGCATTCAAAGCGCCGGAACCTGCAAGGTCACAGGCCCGATGGTCATCAGCGGCAACCTCGGCGGCGGCATTCGCGCCGCGGCCAAGCCTGCAGCCGTGCGCAACGTCTCGATCATCAACAATTCCTCACGAAGCAATCAACGCCGCCAACGGCCGGCGTCGTCGAGCGTCGACCTCCGCGAGGTCGTCGCGACTGGCAACGATTTCGGGGTGTCCGCGCAGTCACGCGCGAAGATCCTGCTACACGACGATCAGCGGCAACGCCTGCGGCGGCTTCGTCGGTCGGCAGCTACCAGTGTCCTCGAAGACCGCTGTCGGCATCCAAGGGCTCGACCATCAGCAACAACGCCAACGACGCCTCCGGCGGCGTCACCCGGGCTCTGCGCCGACATCGACCCGTGCGACCTGCCGCCGAGGGTCGGCTGATGCGAGCTGCGACCACAGCCACGACCTCGACTCGCGGCATCCCCGGCACCGACTGGGACGTCTGCGCGTCTCGACCGACTTGAGACGCTTCGTCCGAACCGCTACCCCTCGGGCATCGGCGCCCGCCGATCCCGAGAGGAGGTTCGTTCACATGGCGAAGCTGCCGAACGCGGACGAGGTCCGCACACCCGATCGGCCGATCCGAGCCGATCTTCCTCCGGCGCTGGTCGCCGCGCGCGATGACCGGAGCGCGGCCGTCAGCGCCGACGATCTGGCGACCGTCTTCGAGGCCGCGCACGCTGGGCGCCCTCGACCTACAACGAGCAGGAATGGCGCTTCCTCTATGCGCATCGTGAGGGCCCGCACTGGCAGACCTTCTTCGACCTCCTCGGGCGAGGGGAACCGCGCCTGGTGTCGACCGGGCGGGCGTGCTCGTGGTCGTCCTGTCGCACACGGTCTTCGCCCGAAACGGCAAGCCGAATCGCGTCCACACCTTCGACGCCGGCGCTGGCGTTCGAGAACCTGGCGCTGCAGGGCTGCAGCATGGGCCTCGTCGTCCACGGCATGATGGGCTTCGACTACGACCGTGCGAAGACCGCCCTCGCGCGTCCCGGACGACTACGCGGTCGAGGCCATGGTCGCGATCGGCCACCCCGGGCGACCCGGCCGACCTCCCGAGGCGCTCCGCAAGATCGAGAGCGCCGTCGCAGCGGAAAGCCGGTCGCGCGAGCTCGCCCGCGAGGGAACAATTCAGCCTTCTGACGCGGTACCTTGACCGCGCACCCGAAACGCGGGCAAGCGGAAGCCCAACTCAAACCCCACAGGAGGCATCAATGAACCGACTGGCATCGCGTTTCGCCGTGGCTGGCCTGCTCGTGATGACGAGCGCGAGCCTGGCACTCGCCCAGAGCGAGGACGCTCTGATCAAAGTATTTTCGCAAGAAGAACAACCTGCCCCTGACGGCCACGGTCACCGTCCAAGGTCTCAAGGACTCGACCACCTTCAAGGGCTCGAAGGAAGGCACGCTCAACATCGCGGGCCCGCAGGGCAACAAGGCGGTGCAGTTCATCGCCTCGCCCGACCTCAAGTACGTCGTCGTCGGCGAGATCCTCGACACCATCGGTCGATCCCGCCAAGGCGGTGATGGCGAAGATCAACGTCGCAGGGCGAGCCCTTCAAGGGTGCCAAGGACGCCAAGGTCACGATCGTCGAGTACTCGGACTTCCAGTGCCCGTTCTGCAAGCGCGGCTACGACACGATCGAGACGCAGGTGCTCAAGCAGTACGAGGGCAAGGTGAAGTTCTACTTCCGCAGCTTCCCGCTGCCCTTCCATCCGTGGGCGATGCCGGGCGCGATCGCGGCCGAGTGCGCCAAGATGCAGAAGCCCGAGGCCTACTGGACGCTCTACCGACGCGTACTTCGACGCACCAGGGCGAGGTGAACCCGCAGAACGTGAAGGACAAGGCGCATCGAGTACCTGAAGGACAGCGGGCATCGACATGGCGAAGTGGGGCGACTGCTTCGACGACAAGGAGACGCTCGACCAAGGTCAACCGCGCAGCACGACGAGGGCGCAGGCCTCGGCGTCACCGGCACGCCGGCGCTTCTTCATCAACGGCCGCATGCTGGTCGGCGCGCAGCCGTTCGAGCAGTTCAAGAACATGATTTCGACGACGACGCTTCGCCTCGGCGCAAGTGAGTTCTCTCAAGAGGGCAGCCGCCCGGGGCGGCGCGCTCCATCTGCCGAGCGGCGGTGACCTCTCGCTTCCGGCACGAGGCGCGTGGCGCCGCGTCAGGCGGCGTCGTTGCCGGCGCCGAGGCAGCTCGTCTTCAGGCCGCAACGACACCGCGCTGCGGCGGTCGAACGCGGGAAAGAGGTGCTCTGACGGCTCGCAGGCCGGCACGTGACCCTGCGAAGGAGACCTTGAGCGGTGCTCGTGCCGGGTCGTGAGCCGGCAGAGCACCATCCCACCCCCACGACCCACCGGCTCTAGCGCAGCGGCGAACTTCAGTACGTCGGGCTTGAAGTCGAAGTGGTGCGTCGTCTGGAGGTAGCGGACGGTGCGCGTTTGGGAGCGCATGACGACGGAGTTGCGTCGTCGCGCCGCCGCGGAAGAAACGCACGCCGTTCGAGGAAGTCGCCCGTCGTGACGCCGGTCGCCGCGAACATCACGTCGCCGCGCACCAGGTCGTCGAGCTTGTAGATCGCTTCAGATCGCTGATGCCGCGCCGCGTAGCAGCGTCGGCGCTCGTCGTGCGTGAGCGGAGCGCAGGCGCGCCTGCATGTCGCCGCCGGCGCAGCGCAGCGCCGCCGCCGCGAGCACGCCCTGGTGGCCGCCGCCGATGCCGATCAGCATGTCGACGCCCGACGTCGGGCCGACATGGTCGCGAGCGCCGCGGAGAGGTCGCCGGCGCCGAGGAGCTTGATGCGCGCGCACCGGCGTTCCGCACCTCGCGGATCAGCTTCGCGTGACGCGGACGCTCGAGGACGACGACCGTCAGGTCCTCGACGTACACGCCCTTGGCCTCGGCGAGCGCCTTCAGGTTGTCGGTCGGCGAGCGCGAGATGTCGATCACGCCGCGCCCCTCCGGCCCGACGGCGATCTTGTCCATGTAGCTGTCGGGGCACCGGAAGAAGACGCCGGGCTCGGCGATGGCGACGATCGAGAGCGCGCCCGGCCCGCCGGTCGCCGTGATGCTGGCGCCCTCGAGCGCGTCGAGCGCGACCTCGGTCGCGACGTCCCCGCCGCCGATCTCTTCGCCGACGTAGAGCGCTTGTCGTCTGCTCGCGGCTGCCCTCGCCGATCACGACCGTGCCGCCGACCGCGATCGCGTTGAAGGCGCGGCGCATGGCCTCGACCGCGGCCTGGTCGGCGCCGGCCTCGTCGCCGCGCCCCATGAAGCGCGCCGACGCGAGCGCCGCCGCCTCCGTCACCCGTGCTACCTCGAGAGCGAGGTTCCGATCCATCAGGCTCCTCCGAGATCGTCGGCGATGCGCAGGCAGACCGGCGCGCCTCTGACACCGGCGCGGCGACGAATCCGGCCGAGAGCGGCCTGCAGATCGCGCTCGCGGGCTTCGTGGGTGCGGATCACGACCGGCACCGTCCCGCCGCGCTGCGTCCCTTCTGAATCACGGTCGCGATACTAATCCCGTGACGCCCGAGGATGGAAGCGATGTTTCCGAGAATGCCGGGCCGGTCGCGCACCATGATGCGCAGGTAGTATGCCGTGCGGAGATCCCCATCGGCACGCGGCTTCGGCCGCCGCAGCGCGGCGATGCCGAGCGGCGGCACCCGCGCCGACGTATCCTGGAGACGGTTGCGCGCGATCTCGATCAGGTCGCGCGACGACCGCCGTCGCCGTCGGCATCATGCCGGCGCCGAGCCCGTAGTACATGCTCGAGCCGAGGGCCTCGCCCTCGACGTAGATCGCGTTGAACGCGCCGCGCGACGCCCGCCAGCACGTGGGTCGCCGGCACGAGCGTCGGGTGGACGCGCACCGCGACGTCGTCGCCCGTGCAGCGAGCCGATCGCGAGCAGCTTGATCTCGTAGCCGAGCTCGCGCGCGTAGCCGACGTCCATCTGCGCCACGTGGCGGATGCCCTCGGTGTGGATGTCCTTCAGGTGCAGCTCGGTGCCGAAGGCGAGCGCGGTCAGGATCACGAGCTTGTGGGCCGAGTCGATGCCGTCGATGTCGAAGCTCGGGTCGGCCTCGGCGAGGCCGCGCGCCTGCGCCTCCTGCAACACTCCGTCGAACTGGGCGCCCTCGGCGCTCATCTTCGAGAGGATGTAATTGCAGGTGCCGTTCACGATGCCGCGGACGCCGACGGTGCGGTCGGCGACCACGCCGTCACGGAGCACGCGCACGATCGGGATGCCGCCGCCGACGCTCGCCTCGAAGCCGATGTCGACGCGCTGCCGGCGCCGCCGCCCCGAACACCTCACGACCGTGCACCGCGAGGAGCGCCTTGTTGGCGGTCACGATGCTCTTGCCGTTGCCGATCGCGGCGAGCACGAAGCGGCGCGCCGGCTCGTAGCCGCCCATGAGCTCGATCACGACGTCGACGTCGTCGGCCGCGTAGCACGCGCGCCGCGTCGGCGAACCAGCATGCTCCTTCGAGCAGCGCGCACGCCGCGGTCGCGCGTCGTGTCGACGTCGGCGATCCGGACCAGCCGCAGCCGCGCTCCCGAGCATGGCGTCGATCGCGGCGCGCCGGCGCTGCAGGAGCTTGACGACGCCGGTGCCGATGGTGCCGAAGCCGATCAGCCCGGCGCGGATCTCTTCGCACCGGCGCGTACGCGCGCCTGCCCGCATCGGCGCGCACGCGGCCTTCGACCGCCGCCACGCGCCTACGCCGTGCCCGCGTCGGAGCCGCCGAGCGCCTTCCGAATGCCGCGCACCGCCTGCCGCGTACGGTGCTCGTTCTCGATGAGCGCGAAGCGCACGTACTCGTCGCCGTACTCGCCGAAGCCGATGCCCGGGGACACTGCCACCTTCGCCTCCTGCAGCAGGAACTTCGAGAACTCGATCGAGCCCATCGCGCGATGCGGCTCGGGGATGCGGCCCCACACGAACATCGTCGCCTTGGGCTTCGGGATCGTCCCAGCCGGCGCGCGCGAGGCCGTCGCAGAGCACGTCGCGGCGCACCCGATAGCGTTCGACGCGTCTCGCCGACGCAATCCTGCGGGCCGTTCAACGCCGCGATCGCCGCGATCTGCACCGGCTGGAACATGCCGTAGTCGAGGTAGCTCTTCATGCGCGCGAGGGCGTGGATCATCTCGCGATTGCCGACCGCGAACCCGACCCGCCAGCCCGGCATGTTGTAGCTCTTCGAGAGCGAGAAGAACTCGACCCCGATGTCCTTCGCGCCCGGGCACCTGCATGAAGCTCGGCGCCACGTAGCCGTCGAAGACGATGTCGGCGTAGGCGAGGTCGTGCACCACCAGCAGCTCGTGCTCGCGCGCGAACTCGTACGACCTGCGTGGAAGAAGTCGAGCGTCGACGACCTCGGTCGTCGGGTTGTGCGGGTAGTTGAGGATCAGGAGCTTCGGCTTCGGCCAGCTCTGCTTCGCGGCCTCTATCAGGCGGTCGAGGAACCCGTCGCCCGGGAGGAGCGGCACCGAGCGCAGGTCGCCGCCCGCGATGATCACCGAGTACTGATGGATCGGATACGTCGGGCTCGGGCAGAGCACGACGTCGCCCGGGTCCGAGGATCGCGAGCGCCAGGTGGCCGAGGCCTTCCTTCGAGCCGATCGGTCGCGATCGCCTCCGTGTCGGGATCGAGGTCGACGTCGTAGCGCCGCTTGTACCAATCGGCGATCGCGACCCGGAGCTTGTAGATGCCCTTCGACACCGAGTAGCGGTGGTTCGGCGGCTTGCCCGCCGCCTCGACGAGCTTCTGCACCACGTGCGGCGGGGTCGGCGCGTCGGGATTGCCCATGCCGAGGTCGATGATGTCCTCGCCGGCACGGCGCGCCGCGAGCTTCAGGTCGCCGATGATGTTGAAGACGTACGGCGGAAGCCGCTTGATGCGGGGAAGTCCATGCGCCGCAGAGCTGCGGCGACGCTAGAAGCGGAAGCCGAGCGACCCCATCGTGGTCAGGAACTCGCGATCCGGGCGGCCGCCGAGGAACGCGTGGTGGTAGCTGCAGTGCGCCCCGAGCGTGATCTCCAACATCAGGGATCGCGTCGTTCTCGCGCTCGTAGAGCGTGAAGATCGTGCCGGTGAGGCCGAGCCCGGCCTCGATCCCGGCGGCATCGTCGTCCTCGTCGCTGATCTGGCCGATGCTGTTCACCTCGACGCTGTTGAAGTTCGCGAAGTGATACCAGCCGCCCTTCACGGTCGCGTAGGGCCGGACCGGGTACGACGACGGCAGGAAATTGATGCGAGGCCCGAGCGACACGATGAAGTTCTGATGCGTCTCCTCGGACTCGAAGTCGCAGGTTGCCGACGCTGAAATGTGTCGTGGTCGTCGTCGCTCGGATTGAAGGCGTGGGTGAACTCGAAGAGCATGTCGAGGAAGGGCAGGAACTCGTAGCCGGCCGCGATGCTGTACGCGCCGCCCGGATCCTGGTCGTGGTCGAAGTTGCCGAGGGGGATCAGGGCGCCGCCGCGTCCCTCGAGAAAGGCCGCTCCCGGGCTGAGCCGTGGCGCTGCCAGCGAGGACCAGGACGCACACCACGGCGAGCGACAGTGAGCGGAGCTTCATGACCCCCCTCTCCCCAAGCGAATCAAGTTTGGCGCTAAGTGCGCGACCCACAACGCGCGCGACCTCGGCGACGATAGCGGGCACCTCCCTGGAAGGCAAGGCATGAAACGCGGCGTCTGCGTCGTCAGCGACACGACGGATGGCTCGCCCGCACCGCGGCGAGCGTCCGGCCGGCCATGCCGTCGCTCGGAAGACCGAGGAGACACGCGAGCGTCGGCGCGACGTCGACGAGCGGGATCTCGCCCGCGTCCCCGGCGAGCCCCGGGCCCGAGACGACGAGCACGCCGCGACCGGTATGGTCGCCGCGCGCGTCCGGCGGCTGGTCGCCGCCGGCACCGCGTTCCCGGCACCGAATCCGTGCGCCGAGACGACGACGATCCACGCCGGCAGCGCGTGCGCCGACGAGCATCGCCGAGGTGGCGGTCGGCGTCGCGATACAGCGTTCCGCACGCGCTCGTGATGGCGCGCGATGCGCTCGGGATCGAGCGTCCGGCCCGCGCCGCCGCCGCATGCTCGCGCCAGTACGCGTGCTCGATGCGATCGGGCATCGGATCGACGGCGACGAAGAGATCCCACGGGCTTGGTCTTGAGCAGCCGGTGCGCCGCCGCGAGCTGCACGTCGGTCGTCTGCGCCGAGATGCTCGGCGAAGATCGCCGGGACCTCGTCGGCGGTACGCGCTCCATGCCGGCCCTTCGCGGAGGTACGGCACGCCGAGGTACGTGCCGAGCTCGCCCGCGACCTCGCGCGGCCACATCGCCCCCGCGCCGAGGTCGGCGGGATAGAGCGGCGACAACCAGACGTGGCCGGCGTCGATCCGCTTCACGCGCAGCACGCTCGGCTCGACGTCGCGGACCGGCGACGTCGACCCAGTCCGACCACTCCCCGACCCCGAGCGGCGCCGCCACCACGCGCAGCAGGTCGCCGAGCTTGTCGTACGGCCGCGGCAGCGCCTCGCTCGTCGGGTCGACGAACGCGCCGCCGCCCGCCCCACCGACGTAGCCGCGCGCCATCCCGACGTCGGCGACGACGACGCCGTGGCGCGAGCCGCTCGGCCTTCCAGGTCCCGGGACGTTCACCAGCACCGCCGCGCTGGCCCGGCGGCGTCGAGCGCGCGACCAGAGCGCCGGGCACCTTGCGGTAGCCCGAGCCGGCGAGCGCCCAGCTCGACGACGCCGTGCTCGGCCGGCGGCACGCCGGTGAAGAGCCGTCGTCCAGACGACCGGCGCGAAGAGCGGCGCCTCGGCGACCGGCGTCGCGGTCACGCCGCGCGCGATCAACGCCGCGAAGTGCGGCAGCTCGCCGGCGGCGAGGAGCGGGCGCGCCACGTCCCAGGTCGCGCCGTCGAGCCCGACCACGAGCACGCGCGTCGGCGGCGCGGCGGCGTGCGGCATGCACCGGCGAGCGTCAGCAGCGAGCGCCGCGATCGCGACGAACGAACGCGCGCACTCACCCGATCCGCGCGAGCTCGAGGCGACCGGCCCAGCGCGCTTCCAGCACCGCACGCAGCGGCAGCGACGGCGGCGACGTCGAGACTCGGATCGGCCGCGAGCCACGCCGCCGCGTCCTCCTGCGCGTCGTGCAGGAGGGCCCCGTCGCGCAGCAGGTTGGCGGCGCGGAAGTCCGGCAGCCCCGACTGGCGCGTGCCGAGGAACTCGCCCGGGCCGCGGAGCTCGAGGTCCTTCTCGGCGATGCGGAAGCCGTCGTTGGTCTCCTCCATGACGCGCAGGCGCTCGCGCGCCTGGTCGCCCTGCGCGTAGGACGCCAGGAGAAAGCAGAGCGAGCGATGCTCGCCGCGGCCGACGCGGCCGCGCAGCTGGTGCAGCTGCGCCAGAGCCGAAGTGCTCGGCGTGCTCGATCACCATGACGGTCGCGTTCGGCACGTCGATCCCGACCTCGACGACCGTCGTGCACACCAGCACCTGATACTCGCCGTCGCGAAAGCGCCGCATCACGGCGTCCTTCTCGTCGGAGCGCATCTGCCCGTGCATGAGCCCGACGCGGTACTTGGCGAGCGGGCCCGCGGCGAGCTCGCGCGCCATGCGGGTCGCGTCGAGGAGGTCCATCTTCTCCGACTCGCTCGACCAGCGGGTACACGAGATACGCCTGGCGGCCCTGGTCGAGCTCGTGCGCGAGCGAGCTCGAGCACGCGCTCGCGCTGGCGCTGGTTGAAGACGCGGGTCACGATCGGACGCCGTCCCGGCGGCAGCTCGTCGAGCGCCGACACCTCGAGGTCGCCGTAGAGCGTGAGCGCCGAGCGTCCGCGGGATCGGCGTCGCCGTCATCGAGCAGGATGTCGGGATTGGTGCCGTGGCGCTTCAGGGTCTGGCGCTGCAGCACGCCGAAGCGGTGCTGCTCGTCGATGATGCCGAGCCCGAGCCGCTTGAAGGCGACGCCCTCCTGGATGAGCGCGTGCGTGCCGACGACGAGGTCGATGTCGCCGCGCGCGATGGCGCGCTCGGTCCGGCCGCGGAGCTTGCCCTGCACGCCGCCCGTCAGAGCAGCGCGACCCGGAGCCCGATCGGATGGCCGAAGCGCCGGAGCGTCGCGCAGTGCTGCTCGGCGAGGAGCTCGGTCGGCGCCATCAGCGCCGCCTGATAGCCGGCGTCGATCGCGATCGCCGCCGCGTGCAGCGCGACCACCGTCTTGCCGCTCCCGACGTCGCCCTGCACGAGGCGGTGCATCGGATGCGGCGCCGCCATGTCGCGCTCGATCTCGGCGATGACCCGGCGCTGCGCGCCCGGTGAACGCGAACGGCAGCGTCGCCGCGAGCTGCGTCGCGCCGCGCGGCCGGGATCGTGAACGCGATGCCGGGCTCCTCGACGACGTTGTGCTTGCGGAGCGCCAAGCCGAGCTGGAGGTAGAAGAGCTCGTCGTAGACGATCGCGCGGTGCGCCGCCGACGTGCCGGCGTTCAGCTCCTCGACGTCGGCCTCGGGCGGCGGCTGGTGCACCGCGCGGAGGGCCGCCGCGAGGTCCATGACGCCGCGCCGCTCCGCGATCTCCTTGCGGCAGCGCGCTCGGCGTCCGCGCCGCGTGCTGATCGACGGCGGCTGTGCACGAGACGCCGCATCGCGCCGATCGGGATGCCCGCCGGGCTTGGTGTAGATCGGCACGATCCGGCCGGTGTCGGCGTCCTCCTGGCCTTCGAGGATCTCGATCTCGGGGTGCACGATCCTGAGGTGCAGCGAGCGGCCGCATGCCTTTCGGCGCCTCGACCTTGCCGTGCAGGAGCACGCGCTGGCCCTTCGCGGAAGCGGCTCCGGAAGTAGGTCAGCTGGTGGTACCAGAGGAGCGTCAGCGCGCCGCTCGCGTCGGTCGCGGTCGCTTCGCAGGATGCGGCGCCGCCCGCGCGAAGCGCTCCTGGACGCCGTGGATCTCGGCCTCGATGGTCGCGTGCTCGCCCGGGCGGAGCATCGTGATCGTACGCACGTCGCGGCGGTCCTCGTAGCGGAACGGGAGGTGGAAGAGCAGGTCGTCGACGGTCGTGAGCCCGAGGGTCGCGAGCTGCTCGGCGCGCTTCGGCCCGACGCCCTTCACGAACTGGACGGGCGTCTTCATGCCCTCGATCTGCGCCGCCACGGCGTCCGGAGGACGCGCGGTAGGGACGCGGGGCCGGCGCGGGCGAGGCGGCGCCGCCTTGAGGTCGGTCGACCAGCGCGCAGCAGCCGCTGCACCGCCGCGGTCGCCGCCGTCTCGGCCGCCGCGAGCGCCGGCAGCGGCCCGCCGTCGAGCCCGTCGAGCGATCCGCGCACCTCCTCGAGGGTCGCGAGCGTCCGAGCGTCGGCGGTCTCCGCCACGCTCGCGCGCGAGCTTCTCGCGGAGCGCGCGAAACGGCAGCGCCGAGCGCGCGAGCTCGCGGCGGCGCCGTCGCCAGGTACTCGAGCGGCGGCGTGAGCGTGCGGAGCAGATCTTCGAGCGGCGTCACGACGTGGTCGACCCGAATGCGCGCACGGTTCTACCCGCGCCGCGCCGGGCTCGGCAAGGTGACGGAAAGGTGTGGACGGCGCGCGCAGGGCACGCCACACTCCCCGCCGATGCGCGTGGTCCGCCTCGTCCTCCGTTGGTGCGCGCGCATCGCGATCGGCTTCGTCGCGTCTCGTTCGCGCTCGTCACGCTCTACCACTACGTCGATCCGCCCCTCACGCCGCTCATGCTGATCCGGAGCGTCGAAGGTCTGTTCGGCGGCACCCTCGTCGGCATCGACCGGCGCCGCGTCGCCCTCCGCGACGTCAGTCCGATCTTGCTGCGCTCCGTGATCGCCGCCGAGGACGCGCGCTTCTTCCAGCACTGGGGCGTCGATCTCACCGAGCTCCGCAGCGCCCGCGAGTACAACGCGCGCCAACGCGGCGGTCGCCTCCGGCGGCGCCAGCACGATCACCATGCAATGCGCCCGCAGCGTCTTCCTCTGGCCGGGACGCGCGGTACGTGCGGAAGGCGATCGAGGTGTGGCTCGCGCTGCTCATGGAGCAGCTCTGGGGCAAGCGGCGCATCCTCGAGGTGTACGCGTCAACGTGGTCGAGTGGGGCCCCGGGATGTACGGCGTCGAGGCGGCGGCGGAGCGCTACTTCGGCGTGCCGGCGTCGGCAGCTCGATGCCAGCCAGCGCGGCGCTCTTGCGCGGCGGCGCTGCCGGCGCCGCGGCGGTTCGATCCGGCGGCGCCGTCGGTGTACTCTGCGGCGGCGCGCGGCGACGATCGCGGCGCGGGCGAGTGGGGTCGGATCTGCCGGTATCAGGGCAGTACGCCGTGCAACGGAGAAGCCAATTGCTGCACCAAAGTGAGCCGACGAAGATCGTCGGGCACGGCGGTCGTCGAGGACGTGTTGGTCTTCGGCGATCCGTTACCCGCATCTTGATGATCCGGACCACTCGGCGACCGAGCCGCGGAACTTGATAGTGGGCACTGCAACCGGCGACGCGCTTCTCCTGATCAGCTTCGTCCAGCGAGGCGCATCGTGTCCGCGCCGTCGCGCCCGCAAAGCCACCGAGCAGAACGGAAAGACTATGACGAAGGCACAACCTCGTAAGCGAAGAGCCGTGGGAACGGGGAGCTTCGGGCCCAGTACCGACGACTACGGCAAGGCGCGACCGAACTGATTCGCGGGCGGATGACCTCCGCGGCACCGAGCAGTGGTGCTCGATCTGAAGTTGCGTCGGTGTTCGAGTCCTCGACGTCGGTCAACACGCCGCTTCGCTCCGTGACCGGCGGCAATGCCCGATCGTGCCAGGAAGCGTGCGCAAGGTTGGCTAGCCCGGCGATGGAACCAGCCCGACGCTGCGCTACGCTTCGCGAGTACATCCTGCGCTGGCGGGTCATCGCCCGGTCGTGAGACGGAATGGAAGGGATTTGACTGGGATACGTTGGATCGGTTGCCGTCCAAGGCTTCTATCTCGAACCCATAGTCGAAGGCCAAATCGGTGGTCCTGACGGAGGAAGGCGCACAACGAGCCCAGGAATTCGTTCAGGAGGTACTTTTGCCAAAGCTGTATAGGCCGCTTCAGCTGGCGGCGCTCACGGACCGGGGCCGGTCCACTCGTCGCCAACGCCGCGGCTGAGCGCCCGATCCGTTGGAGCGAGAAGGTCGCCGCTCGCCCTACTCTCGGGCGGCAAACCTCGCATCGCGAAGGCCGACGGCGACGCCCCCGCACAGGCCTACATCGCGGCCATGCCGGGCTGGAAACGCGACGTCGGGCGCCGCCTGGGGCGGTGGCGTCAACGCATCGCGCGCTCCCAGCGCGCGGCGGCCGGACGGCCGAGCTGTCGGGAGCGCAGCGGCGCGGTCTTGGAAGCGACCCGGGTGACCTGCCCCCGCCCGCGGCTCCACCACGCGGAGCCGCACGGGCGGGCTACGTAGCGACGGCCTGCGTGGTGGGTTAGGACAGCAGTTCATGTCTTCTTCAGCCCAACCTGTCCTGGCCGCGTGGTGGCGTCGTTGTCGGTCCGTATCGTGTGATGCCAACCAGCTTTCTTCCGGAGTCGAGTGAGCGATGAGTCGAATACATTTCGTCGGTGGCGAAAAGGGTGGCGTGGGCAAGTCCGGTCGTGACGCGCCTGCTGGCGCAGTATTGCATCGACAACGCCATGCCGTTCAGCGTCCGTGGATGCGGACCGATCCCACCCGGCCATGATGCGCTACTACGCGGGCTACACGAACGCCGGCAACCTCGACGATTTCGAAGGCGCCGACCCGATCATGCAGTTGGCGCTCGACGCCGACCAGCGCGTGCTGGTGGACCTGCCGGCGCAGAGCGACCGCTTCCTGCAGCACTGGATGGTGCAGAACGGCATCGTCGAGCTGGCGACGGAGCACAACGTGCAGATCTGGTTCTGGCACGTCATGGACGGACGGCAAGGATTCGATCGGCCTGCTGCAGTCGCTGTTCGACACGTACACCAGCAGCGTCAACTACGTCATCGTGAAGAACATGGGCCGCGGCGTGAAGTTCGACGCCTTCGAGGCATCCGACGTCCGCCAGCTCGCCGACGAGCTGGGCGCCAGGGTGATGACACTCGACGAGCTGCACAAACCCACGATGCACAGAGATCGACCTGCTGAACGCGAGGCTTCTGGTCGGCGATCAACAACACTACGGACTGCCTTCGGCATCATCGAACGCCACCGGGTGAAGGTCTGGGTTCGCAACGCCTACAAGGAACTGGCGCGCGTCAACGCGTGAGCGGCCCAGATCGATGAATCCGGCAATGTCGATCTCGTACGCGACCGAGCTAAGGTTGAGTCGTTTTTAGCAGCCGTTTTTCGCACTGGCGGGCAACATGGCCCGAAGACGTCGGACATTCGGTTTTGCACCGCCGTTCGCCACAGCCATTTTCGGACGGCGCGTGCCGGGTACGACGGCGCCCGCCGTGATCGCGGCCTATGAAGCGGCCCTCGACGCGTACACAGGCGGCGACTTCGCAGGCGCCCTCGCCGGCTTCGCGGCGCTCGCCGACGATCCGCCGAGTCGGGTGCTCGGCGGCGCGCTGTCGCGATTCCCTCGCGACGCCGCCGGCGGAGTGGAACAGGGTGCTTCGTCGCGGCGACGAAGTAAGTCTCAGGGCGACGGCGGTCGCGCGCTGACGACGCGCGTCTTGACGAGTGACCGCGCCACCCCATAGCGAACGCGGACACTTTGTCGAACGGAGGTCCCCTTGATACGTTCGCGCTCGGTCTTCGGAGGCATGCTCGCGTGCCTCTCCTGTTCGCGGCTTCGGTCCACGCCCAGACCACCCTCACCGGTGGACGCACCCTCAGCATGAAGGTGAAGGCCGGCGGCAAATCGACGGGCACGATCAACGTCGTGAAAGACCCCGAGCTCTACGCGCTCGTGAATCCCGCTCTGTCCGGCGACGTCGACGCCTTCGGCTCTATCGTCCAGTCAGCGGTGAAGGCGCGAGATCGCGCTGCCGTGCGCCAACCTGGGCGATCTCGCCGGCGGCGCCTTCGCCTACAAGGACAAGCTTCGGGGCCGCGGGCGGCGTGCAGCGCATCGCCTACAAAGGCGGAAAGCTCGGCATCAAGCTCAAGGGGTGCCGCGTTCTCGCCGCTCACGGGGCCGGTGACGTTCGCGGAGGTACGCCTGCGGATCGGAGCGACGACGTCACCTGCGGCCGGTTCACGACCTTCAAGCCGAACGACGGGACCCGCCTCGGCGGCAAGGGTCCGACCGTCGCCTGCCAACCGATCTGCGGCGACGGCATCGTCGACCCGACCGAGGCGATGCGACGACGGCAATCTCCAGAGACGGCGACGGCTGCGACAGCAACTGCACGCCGACCGCGTGCGGCAACGGCATCGCAACCGGCAGCGAAGCGTGCGACGACGGCAACGCGGCGCTCGGCGACGGCTGCCGTCCCGACTGCACGACCGAGGCGTGCGGCGACGCGGCATCACGGCCCGAACGAGCAGTGCGACGACGGCAACGCGAGCGGCGGCGACTGTTGCTCGCCACCGCACCACGCGAGGACGGCGGCCCGTGCCCGACGCCGCGACCTCTGCACGACGGGCGACGTCTTGCGTCGGCGCGACGTGCAAGTCGGCGCACACGGTCAAACCGTGGATCAGACGAGTTCGACTACGACGACATCGCGCAGGGCGGCAACATCGACCGACGACGGAGTTCGTCCGAGATCTGCGCGCGCCGCGGGCACCGATCTCGGCGGCTACACGCTGCGCCACCGTCGAGGGGTGTGCCGGCTTGCACTCACCGGTCTTCCCCGGCGTCGCCACCGGAGCGCCAACTTGCAGCTGACACCATTCCAGCCGGGCACGATCGTCCCCGACGACACCGGCCTCGGCGTCGGCTTCGTGGTGGTCTGCTTCACACCACCTCGGGCCGTCACGTTGCGCGCCGGCGATGCGACCTCGTGCTGCCCGGCCCCCAACACCGAGTCAGAATCTCCGGAACGGCGACACCCTGAACCAGAGCTGCCTTCGGGTGCCCGACGGCGTGTTGCTTCTCGACCCACCAGGGCGGGCTCGCGGACGCGGTCAGCTACGAGGGGATCGTGCCGAGCGCCGGCAGTTTCTGGACCGTTCTTCCACGTGACGCCCGTACAGCGCTGGGTCGACGCGGGGTTCAAGACCGGCGTGTCGTTCCGAGAAGCGGACCCAGGTCGGGCGCGCGATTCGCCGCCTCGGAATGGGACCTCTCCGGCAGCTGCACCGACGCCGGCCTCGCTTGGATCTCACCGTGCCGAGTTCTCCGACTCGCCGGGCGTCGGAACCCGGGTCAGAGGCCTGCACTGCCGAGCATCTACTGCGGCGACGGGTCACGACCGCGCGGCAGAGCAGGTGCGACGATAGCGCCGCCAACTCCGACGCCCCGGACGCGCAGTGCGCACCGACTGCACGCTCGCCCGCTGCGGCGGCGGCATCGTGGATCCCGGTGCGGGCGGAAGCCTGCAGAGCGACGCGCCAGTACGCGTCCAGCGAGACCTGCTTCGGCTGCCAGTGCCTCACGGGATCGATTCTCCGGACCGCTCGACTTCACCGTGGCCCGGGGCCGTCCGCGTCGGCGCCGGCCGACGACGACGAGTCGAGCTGGCTCAGCGTCACCGCCGACCTTCGGCATCAACAACGGCACACAAGGCAACTTCAATCCCGGCGCCGCTGCACCTCGCGGCAGGCTTCCCGCGACTGTCAATGGCAGGACGTACGCTCTATCTTACCGCTACTGCCTACGTCGGCGCGACGGTCCCGAGCTCGCCGGCAGCGACCGCGCACTGCGTCCGCATCGAGCGGGACCCGGTCTACGCGGGGAGATCGATTGCGACAGCGGCCAACTACGACGTCGACTCACCGTGCGTCGACGGCTCGGGAGCTCGGCGCGAACGGCGCCGACCCTCACCGTCAGCGCCGGCGCGACGACTCAAGCCCCAGCGCGGCGGTCTTCGCGCGTGCATCGCGACGCCAGCGCTGACGCCCGACGCCAGCGACGCCTTGCGCGGACGCCGACTACGCCGCCGACGCCGCCGATCGTCGACCGCGTTCACGACCGCGGTCGCGGAGCACCATCTGAACCACGCCAGGCGCGGCGGGCAGACGGTCGTGACGCTCACCGGCAAGCCGTTCGACTGCGACCCTGGGTCCAGAACGGCCCAGCGAGCATCGCGGCACCGAACCTGAACATGGACGTCACCTACCGGTCGTGGGAACGCTCGACATCGCGCAGGTCGCTGCGTAAGCTCAACGAGCTGAGCGAGCTGCCGCGTGCGACGTGGCCCGAAGAGTTGGGAACGGCAGCCGTGCGCCAACGCCGCCGACGCCGCGCAGGTGTCGCGACCTGACTCACGCAGGCTCATCGTGGCCCTCTCGTCGCGCCGAGTGGCTCAGCGGCCTTTCCGGCCCCGTGTTCCCCGGCGGCGCGTTCGCGGCCTCCGTCCGCATCGCCGCCGATCCTGAGGAACCACACGGATCGCACCGCCCCCAGAAGCGGCTGCCGCGGTCAGTCGACGGCACCCGAAAGCTGGACTGCCGGTCCGGCGCCGCGACCCCGCGCAGTCGGGAGAAGCTCGAAGGCCGGTAACTCACGTGTGCTTCCGGGCTCCAGTCGGCACCTTTTCACAGCAAAGCTTACTCCGGGCACGATCTCCTCTAGACTCGACGGCGTGCCGTCGCCGGCGCACCGTGACGATCCGCAATGGGTTTTCCTGAGCAGGAGCGGCAGCAGCCATCCACGTGATGGCGGCGCCAGCGGCACTGCCGGTGAAGGCGGCGTCGAAGAGGACGCCCTCGAGGCGCGGGGGCTGAGAGAATGGCGCCTGAACAGTTGGCCGGTGACTGGAGCGGGCAGGACGAGGGCGGGTCTCGGGGCGAATCACGGCGGGGTGGGGAAGGAAGCCTCGCTTTGCCAAGCGCGCTCTGACACTGATGTCGAGGCCGAGGTAGGCCGCCACCAGCGAGGAGCGCTTGCATCCCGCGGGTACCACACGCGTACTTCGTCGCCGCGTCCCCAACATAAGAGTGTGCCCGTTGCCGTGGAAGGCGTTCCCCGCTGAGCTGGACGGCCGAGGCTTTCTGCCGATCCGGCGTCAGCTCACGAAGCCGACGACAGAGCTGGGTCGTGACGCTCACGAGACCGCCGGAGAAATAGAGGAACGCCACTACCGCCGCCGAGTGGCCATGCGCCCGCGCGCACTCCTCGTCGACAACGCGGCCGCAAGGCTTCTCGCGCCGGCAAACTTTTACCGAAACCTGGCCGGATCGCCGGGACTCTCCGCGGGGGTGCGGCTACGAGGCGTGCCATGTTCGTGCACACCCACTAAGCCAGGGAGAGGTTCCATGAAGATTCGACCGGTCGGGTTGCACCGTGCTCGCGGTGGCGGCGCTCGTCGCCGCGTTCGGCCGGCTCGGCACCGTCGAGGGCACGCAACGCAAGCGCGGCGCATCTTGATTGCCGAGGCCAACTGCAACCTCGGCTGCGACGACGCACCGAAACGTCGATGCAACGGCGGCGGCTGCATCTCACCTCGGCGGGCGCCTGCGGCGGCCGCACTTTGCATCAACAACTGTCCAGACCTCCGCGACCATTACCGATGCAATCGAACTGCGCGGCGTCGGTCATCGGCGCCGAGACGAGCGGGCGCCTTCTTCGACACCGCGACGATCGCCAAGAGCGAAGCCGCTCGATCCAGGTCGGCGGACCCTTCGTCTGTCGGGGCCCCGCGACCGTCGGCCTCGAGGTGGCGCTCACGCAGAAGCAGCGCGTCGAGCGCGGTCGCCGTCCGGCGGCTCCCAATTCCGCACCTGTCCGGTCGGCGGCGGGGCGACGTTCACGCCTCCTGACGTCACCGCGTCGACGGCCGAACCCGGCCTTCCTGCCACCGCTCGGCGCCACGCGGACGCCTGCGGCATCGCGCGCATCCACGCGCTGCCGGCGGAGACTCCAGCCTCGACTCGTTCCAGTGGTGCCGCGAGGTGGCAGCCCTGGTGCCGGCAGGTGTGGAGCTGCAAGACGACTGACGGATGCCGGCGGCGGGAAGGTCGTCGCGATTGCGTGGAAGCTCCGGCGGCGAAATCGCCGCCGGGCTCGCTACAACGAACTCCAGCTCCGGCGGGCCAAACGGTGGTAGTCGGCGCCTCTCCGCCCTCAGTAGCCTGCCCACCCGCGGATCGCCGGCGAAAGAGGAGGTGCGGAGGTTGGGGAACGTCCGGTATGGCGGCCGTTCGCGCACGATGTGCAGATGCTGGTCGCGACGGCGGCGTGGGAGCACACCCACGTCGATCCCACGAGCGGAACGTTCGGCTACTACGCCCAGCCAGAGCTTCCGGCGAGACGCGGGCGTTTGGTGGCTGACTTACGTCCCTCTCGCTCGCGCTGCAACGATCAGGTGCGTCACCGCGCGCGGTGCGGCGACGGCGTGTCAAAACCGGCACCGGGAATACCGCGATGAATGTGCGCTTCTGCACCGGTGCGGGAAGTGTCCGGTCAGCCGCGGTTGATAGTCGTTTTTAGCGGCCGTTTTCACTGGCGGGCAAGCATAACCCCGAGGCGATCGGACATTCAGTGCCAAGCCCCCGATAAATGTCCAGTTTCAGGCGGACAAAAAGCTGGACATTTCTACTTTACGGTGACATCAGTTTTGCGAATTCGCCACATGAAGCTCTGGGGCTCTCGCCGCGCGTCTATCGATTCAATGCGCGTGGGGAGGTTCGTGATCGCGCTCGAGGTGCGGTTCTCGAGGCGAGCCTTCTGGTGCGCACGCTGAGTACTGGCGATTCGCGCAACATGGCTTCTGCCCCTTTTCGGTCACCGTTATTGGTTCCGCCTGGCGAGGCGTTCTGGCATGGACTCGCGACCAACTCGGCGGCCCGGCACGGGTTCTGGAGGCGAGATCGCATGGATCCATCATTGCCGCCGCTCCACGAATGCCGCCGCGTGTGAGCATGCGCAGCGCACGGCGGTGTTGAACCGGACGCCGCAAGGCGGCGGTGGCAATTTCGCGCTAGCCGCGCATCCTCGAGCGCGACAGCGTTCATCGGCACCGCGGCAGTGGCGAGATGACGTCATTAAGAGCGCCATTGCCCCTCGCCTTCTGCCGGAAGCCGTTGCGCCTGCGCGCCGCATCAGCGGCAGCCACCACCACGCGTCGTTGCCGAGCATCGCTTGCAGAAAGGACGACAGCGCAAAGCGGCAAGCCCAGTCTCCCGGACGATGGATGCTGTCAGATGTCGACCGCAGCCGGGGCATCCGCAACCGCAGCGTCCATCACTAACACCACACCACAAACGTCAGCAACGTGATCCGCAGGTCGGGTATATTCACGGGCATCACCGGCTATCGAGCGCGCAGCCACGGCGAACGTCAATCCTCAGGCCGCGCTCAGCGGCGGAATACCTCTCGCGCTCCGGAAAAATCGCCCGCGAAGGCGTCAACCTTCAACACTGCGCGCCGCGCACCGCGGCGGCGAAGCCGATTCTGTCGCCCAGCGCGATCGTGGTCGCCGAAGCAGACTCGCGCGATAAGTAAGATACGGCACCACTGCGCAGGTGGCTGATGCCTGACCCAGCCCACGACTCGTGGCGCATCGGGAAGGGCTGCTGAGGTTTTCCGGCGAGTGCCATCTCGTCATCAGTTGCTACGGCGAATTCCGGATCCACGACGAATCATGATCATCGGCATGGAGCCTGCGGGCGCAGGCAAAGACGCGCAGGCGGAACCACCACTCATCGTTTGCTGGAGTCAGGTATCGCTGGGCTGCACCCAACACAAATGCCAATCATCGGCTGTTGCGCGCGGCGATTACGGCGCTCCGCCGCCACCGCTGAATAAATGCACGCCGATTACAGCGCCATGGGGCCATCGCGAGGCTCAAGCGATTCAGACACTGACTCAGCGCGCCCCAGCTGAGCTCGGCAGTACTGAAGAGGTGGATCACGTTGATTACACACTCGGATGCATCCGCGATTACGTTACGCCTAGTGAGCTGATGGTTGGACATGAAGACCATCTAGCGAGCGCTTTTTGTGCCAATCCTCCCCAGCGAACAATCACCAGGAAGGCAACAATGAAAAG
>ERZ1370068.1824-contig-11770_pt1 | contig 97079 bp, 162 predicted proteins | sample MGYA00561227_ERZ1370068 | MGnify/ENA primary metagenome ERZ1370068 (study PRJEB38410, sample SAMEA6850437) | metagenome | study: Metagenomic assessment of the ecological functions of the soil: analysis of the soil microbiota associated with the...
GCTTACGTATTGCTCAGACCGGTCCCGTGCACATGCTCGATGAAATCAGCCGGGCGCTCCTGCCGATGTTGTGGCTGACGGCTCTCAAACAGACCGACGATGCCGTGACCATCGACGGCCGGTGCATGGCGGTCACAGGCCTGACCGATTTCGTGACGAACCTGGAGGCCTCGGGCTACTTCAAGAAGTCAGTGGACATTGTCAGCAGTCAGATCGAAACACTGGCGCAGCCGCCGCTCGAGCTGATCAAGTTCAGCATCAAAGCGCAATTTCAACAGCCAGCGGCGCCTGCACCAAAACAGGGCGGATAGATCTCGGACAAGAGTGAAGAACCAAGGAAGCGGATACGCTTGGCAGAAGTTTGCAGTTGGCGACGTAAAGGGCTTCCGAAGATTTCCGATACGGCTGAGTAGCGTAAAGCGATGGACATCAGTCTCACAAAGTTGCCGTGGCACGCGCAGATTGGCGCGTTCGCGGTCCTCGCGAGCGCGGGCATCGGCGCGTTCTACTACTACTACGAGCAACCGACGCGCGCGACATGACGTCCTCGCCAGTCCCAATTGCAGGCACTCAAAGCCGACATTACCAAGGGCTACGAAACCGCGAAAACGGCTTCCGGCGTTTCAGGCGCAGGTCGCAGATCTCGAAGGACGTCTCGAAAACCTGAAATCGGTGTTGCCTGCCGAGAAAGACGCCGCGGACTTCGCTTCGACGGCTTCAGACCGTCGCCACTCAGTCGAACCTGACGATCGCGAGTTTCCAAGCCCGCTGCGACAGTGACGAAACAACTGCACGCCGAGTGGCCGATCACGTTGCAGCTCCAGGGGACGTATCACAACCTGGCGGCGTTTTTCGACCGTGTCGGAAAGTTCACGCGGATCGTCAATATCAGCGGGCTCGACGTGAAGGGTAAGGATCAGGCCGGAACCGAACGCGACGATCACGGCAACGTGCGTCGCTACGACCTTTGTGCTCGCTCGACAAGCCGGCGCCAAAGGGACCGCAAGCCCCCAACGAAGGGTGCATGAGCATGCGTCCTTCCACCGTAGCCTTCGTCGTGTGGGCGCTCGGCACCACGCCAGCGCACGCCTCGCAGGCGCCGGCGGCTGCCGCGAAACCTCCCGCGGAAAAGGGACCAGAGGCGCCAGCGTCAACCGCTCCGGTTCAGGCTCCGGCGGAACTCCGGCTCCAGCTCCGCCACCACCGCCCGCGGAAGCGTATTCCTACGAATCAGGCGGGCGCCGCGATCCGTTCGTGAATCTGCTGGGCACAGGAAACGACGTGAAGGTTTTGACCAAGCGAGGTGATGGCTCGGCCGCGCTCACCGTCGCTGAGAGATTTCAGTTCGAGGAGTCATGCAGAGCCACGGCGAGATGATTGCGATGGTGCAAGGACCGGATGCCAAGACCTACGTCGTGCATCAGGGCGACAAGTTTGCTGATGGCGCCATCAAGAACATCACGGCCCAGGGTCTCATCGTTGTTCAGGAAGTTAACGATCCACTGTCGCTCGTGAAGCAGCGGGAAATCCGGAAGCTCTTGCGAACGCTGGAGGACACTGAAGCAGTGACCAGCCGCAAGGGCGTCGCCCTCAAACCTCTTTACGTGCTCTTCTCGCTGGTGCTGGCCGGAACGCTCGTTGCCGCAGCCGGACCAGCTGGGACCGAGCCGGGAATCGTCCAGCTGAAAGCCATCAGCGCGCGTGCCAACGGCTCGGGCACGTCGCTCGTCATTGAAGCGTACAGGTCCGACAGCTGTACGTCACCACACGGCCCGATCCTTTTACGGTCGATGTCGACTTTCGCAACGTCGGTGTCGGCGCGGTGTCCAATCGGTTTGCCGCGGACTCGAAGAGCCCGATCGCGGCGGTCGAGGTCCAGACCGCCGAATCGATGGGCGAGCCGGTTTCGCGCGTCCACATCGGCTCGCTCCAGGCCGTCGGTTATCTGGTGCGGAGCGACCGCAACCGGATTCTGGTGGACTTCGAAAAGCCGTCGACCGCTAGTCCCTACGCAGCGCCTCCGACATCCGAGCGCCGTGGAGATGCCATGGCAGCACTCCAACGGTCGGCGGTCAAACCCGACCCGACCGCTCTGTTGAAGTCGCGAGACCAATCCGAATTCTGCGCAGGCTGGCGGTAACGCGGAACCCCGCCGAAGTGTTTCGGGAGCCGCCGGTCAACAGGCAACCGGCATCGCAGGACCCAGCAGCTCAACTAACCGAAGCAGATTGAGTGCCGCCACAGGCCGAGCGCCGATTCACGGGAAATCCTGTCAGCCTCCGATTTTCAAGGCGCCGATCTCAGAGCCGTGCTCCGCATGTTCTCGGAGATCAGCTCGCTGAACATCGTTATTGATCCCGCGGTCCAGGGAACGGTTGATGTCGCGCTGCGCGAAGTGCCGTGGGACCAGGCGCTCGACATCATCCTGCGCGCGAACAAGCTCGGATGCCTGGTTGACGGCACGTATTGTGCGCATCGCGCCGCTCGCGGTGCTGGCGGACGAAGAGGCACAGCGCCGCAAGCTGGCCGAAGAACAGGCGCTGCCGGCGAGTATGAGCTGCTGACCAGAGGCGCTCAGTTATGCGAAGGCGGAGGAGCTCAAGGATCTGCTGACGAAGAGCGCGCTTGCCGCGCGCGCACGTTCAGGTGGACCCGCAGGACGAACACGCATCATCATCTCGGACCTACGGGACTCGTCTGCGGAATCGCGTCGAGACCTGATTCAGCACGCTCGACAAAGCGCAGCCGCAGGTGGAGATCGAAGCGCGAATCGTTCAAACCAACAAGACGTTCGCCCGGGCGCTGGGCGTCCAGTGGGGCTTCATGGGCGCGACGTCGACCCAACCTCTTGGTAACACCACGAATCTCGCGTTTCCGAATAACGGCAGCCTCGGTGGCCGAGTGGGCGGGATCCAGGGGCCGCGCACCAGCGGATCCCACAGCGACGACGACGGGGACGGTTCCGAGCGCTGTGAATCTCGGCGCGCAAGCTGCTACTGAGCGGTGTTGGTCTTGCTCTCGGATCGATTAACCGTTCGTTCAATCTTGATGTCGCGCTTACGGCGCTCGAGCGAAGTGGGAATGGCCGATTACTGTCGACACACGCAGGTGTCGACCGCAAAATCAACATCGAGGCTGAAATCGCGCAGGGAGTACAGATTCCCTACCAGACCGTTTCCAACAACACAAGTCACGACGCAGTTCAAGGACGCGGCCGCTTACGCTGAAAGTCACGCCACAGATCCGCCGCGTCCGACACGGTCATCATGAAGATCCAGGTGGATAACGGCTCGGTGCGGTGCTGCCTGGCGGCGTCTCAATCAACATGCAGCGCGCCAACACGCGACGGTTCAGGTGGATGATGGGCAAACGACAGTTATCGGCGGCATTTACGCCAGTCAGGAAGTGACGGCAAACGATAAGACGCCCGGACTGGGCAACATTCCGCTACTCAAGTGGTTGTTCAAACGTGACGTATTCGATGACAAGAGCAGCGAACTGCTCATTTTCATCACGCCGCATCATCAAGTGACGAGGGCGAAGATGATGAATTGACTCGGAGTGTATTTCGACGGTCTCTCGTGCTCGCGGCGCTGATCGCCACCACGATGTCCTGCGGAGACGTCGTTCGCGAGGGCCGCTCGCCCGTGTTTTTGACGATAGAGAAGCTTGAAGCGACCCCAGGGGGCGAAGCACAACTACTTCCGGCACGTTGTTGTCTGACGTTAGCAGCGACAGGCTCAGTCATCAACGACAACGGCCAGGCAGTGTTGTCGTTGACCCCGTTAGCAGAACTCAGCGTTGCTCCGACAACAAACAACCAGGTGACGGTCAAGCCAGTTACCGTGTCGTCTATCGGCGCGCTGATGGTCGCAATTCGCCGGGAGTCGATGCAGGCCGTATCACTTTCAGAAGAGCTGTGACCTGGAACGGTGCCACCGTCAGGATCGCCTGACGCTGGGATTCGAGATTGTGCGGCATACCGCCAGGGACAAGCCTCCTCTCTTGTTTCTCGCCAGAACCCAGCCGTCCTCAGCATCCATCGCGGATGTAACGTTCTTCCGGTGCCGATCAAGCAGGGGTAATGCGATTGAGTGTGACCGGATCGATTCTGGATCGACTTCGGCAATTTCGCGGACTAGCGGCGCATGTCAAAACACCTTGCAAAGCCGTTCAGATCATGTTCGCCTGCTCGCGCTGAGCGCCGCATGCACCGTTCACGCAGACCGAAGTGCCGTCATTGATCGGGCCGTCGGCTGGCGTCTTTCCAGCCGGGGGCACCGACAGCGACCTTCGACGTTTCTCCGAACCCGCCGATTCCTTTAATCTCCCGTTGAACTTCGACGCGTCTCGCGAAGCGCGCCTGGTGCTGGCGCCACGGCGAATGTCAACTTTGCACACGGAATTTTGAGACGGGACGTCGACCAGCGGTCCTTTTTCTTCGATCGTGACTCGCCACGTTTACAGCCCCCAACAAATACACCGTCAAACTCACGGTTAGGAAAAACGATCAGGGCGTGTCGAGTTCTGTCGCCAGCGAGATCACCGTCGAAGCCGGGAAGGAGCCGACGGCTGGATTTCCGTGTTCTCCCCGTGCAAGCGGTCGTCAGTCAAGTCGTGCAATCTGATGCGAGCGCGTCGAAGGCCGCTCCGGGGACGAAGCATCGTCAGCTATGCAGCTGGAACTGGGGCGACGGTGAATTCGGTTCCCGCGGTCCGGACCGAGGATCACGACTATGCTGCAGCTGAACGGCCACCGTGTGCGGCTTACGGGTGACTCGACGATCTCTGGTCAGACGGGAACGGTAAGCAGGTCGGTCGTGGTCCTGTCAGGGCGACCGACAGTAGATTTCTCATTCATCGTGACGAACGCGGCGACCCACACGATCTCGGTGTAAATGGCAAGAGCCGTTCCTCAGCATTTGGCGGTGCCACGATTTTGTCTTATTCATGGAGTTGGGCGACGGTTCGCTGCCCACGACTTCCGCCAGCCCGATCGCGGCATCACACCTCCTTTGCTGCGGCGAACACCTACACGCAGGTTATACTGAGCGTCACAGACAGCGCGGGTCGGAGTTCGCCACCAAGGCACAAAGCGTGATTGTGCCTTTGATCCGGATGTCCGGAGAACTCCTCGGAATTGAACAACTGCAGACGCCGGCTCCGCGAGGATCCGGCGTCGATTGACTTTCGCCTCAGCCAGGCGAGGAGCCGAGGCGGCCGGCTTCTGGTCATCAAGAGTGCCGTCGATGTCTCGTCGTGCCGGACTCGCGTCCTACTCCTGGCGTATCTCTCTGCCCGAGTCGCCCCTCGGCCGCGCCCTCATCGATCTGAATCAGTTGGACGGAGGCGCAGAGCGAGCTCGAGACAGTTCTGAATAGTTCACCGGACCGCCTCCCCGGCCGCTCGAGCGCTCGAGATCCTCGAGCAGCGTCGAGGCCCCGATGGGAAGACCGCTTCGGCGGCGTCACGACGTCGCCGGGCGTTTGACGACCGGAGCACGTCCGAGCCAGGCGGACGATTATCGCCCTCGAGATCCTGGTTGTTTGCCATCCATGTCGCACGCGCCTGCCGAAGCGTGGCTTAGCCAAAGTCGCCATGCGAGGTTGTCCGACACGCGTGCGCCGCTCAATCGCCTCGACGCGCTGGTCGTAACGTCACTTCCCAACGTTCTCTAGTCTCACCAACTTCACCGGAAGCGCGGGCATCGTCGTGTTGACGGCGGATCGTTCCATTTACTCTACGGACTTCCGTTACGTTTCCGCGGTCGAGGCAAGTCGCGATCAGCAGCTGCGTGCCCAGGGCTCGAACTCATCACCGTGGACGCCCCGTACGACACGACGCTCGCAACGCTGCTGCAGACGATGCCCGCCGCACGGTCGGATTCGAGGCCCATCTGACAGTCGCGCGACACGACTGGCTGACGTCAGCGTCAAGGAAACCGCGCCGACGCTGGTGGCCCGCAGACGTGGTCGAGCGCGCCCGAGTCGAAAGGACGCATACGAACTGAACACGCTCAGAACGGGCCAAAATGCTCTCCGGCGTAGTGCCGGGAGCGAGTCTGAAGCGGTCGCGCCGTGGAAGGACCGAGCGTGAGATCCGCACTGGCAATTGATTGGCGTATGCGTCGTGCGGGATTCGAGCGCGCCGGCCTTTGATACGATTGTTGCGCGCCGGGCCGAACGCCGCACTGCCGCACGCTCACCCGGCGAGCGAAGATTGACCGAAGGTGATCTCGTGGTGCTGGACTTCGGCGGCGTCTACGACTCATACTGCGTCGACTTGACCCGGACCGTCTCGGTCGGCAGGGCTGGTGCGCAGAGAACGGGAAGTCGTACGCTGACGTTCTCGGCGGCGCACGACGCGGCGATTCTCGCCGGTCCGGCCCGGCGCGTCACGGTTTGCGATCGACGCGGCGGCTACGCGGCGAGCTGACCGAGTCGCGGATTCGGGGAGGCGTTCGGCCACGGCACCGGCCACGGCCTCGGGATCGAGGTTCACGAAGCGCCGCGAATTCTCGGAGACGGCCGGGCAGCGATCTCGATGATGATCCGTCGTGGCTGGGATGGTTTTCACGATCGAGCCCGGGCGCGTACCTGCCCGGTTGGGGCGGCGTTCGAATCGAAGACGACGTCGTGGTCACGCCCGGCAGTCGGAGGTGCTCACGAAGGCCAACGTGGAGCTCTATCGGAAGTATGAATTCGAGAACGCACATTGATTGACCTCGACCACCTGAAGCAGATTCTCGATCTGCACTTCGCGAGCCACGATCTGTCGGAACTGGAGATCGAACACGACGGCTTGCGGCTGAAGATTCCGAAAGGTGCCGTTGGGGCTGCGGTCGTCCATCGTTCCGGCGACGCCCGCGCCGGGCATGCCACCGCCGGTCGTGCATTCGGCACCCGGCGGCCCGACGACCGTCTGCTTCGGTCAGCGTCGCGAGGCCCTGAATCCAACGAAGAAGTCGAGCTCGCCGTCGTCAAGTCGCCGATCGTCGGCACGTTCTACCGTTCGTCGGAGCCCGAGGCGCCGCCGTTCGTCGAGATCGGCGCGACGGTGAAGAAGGGGCAGGTGCTCTGCATCATCGAAGCGATGAAGCTGATGAACGAGATCGACTCCGGAGTACGACGGCGAGATCGTCGAACGTCTACGTCGAGAACGGCCAGCCGGTGCAGTATGGCGAGCGGCTGTTCGCCATCAGGACGCACGGCGTAGCGCACAATGTTCAAGAAGATTCTGATCGCGAATCGCGGCGAAGTCGCCCTGCGCATCATCTATGCGTGCCGCGAGCTCGGCATCAAGACGGTCGCCGTCTACTCGGAGGCCGACGAGAACTCGCTGCACGTGCGGTTCGCGGACGAGGACGTCTGCATCGGCCCGGCGCGCAGCGCGGACAGCTATCTGAACGTGCCGGCGGTGATCAGCGCCGCCGAGATCACCGGCGCCGACGCCGATCCATCCAGGCTACGGGTTCCTGTCGGAGAGCGCGTACCTCGCCGAAGTGTGCGAAGCCTGTCACATCAAGTTCATCGGTCCCGATCCGCAGGTGATCCGGCTGATGGGCGACAAGGCGCGCGCGCGGCGCGTGATGCAGAAGGCCGGCGTGCCGATTCTGCCGGGCAGCGACGGCCCGATCGAGAGCGAGGACAAGGCGCTCAAGATCGCCAAGGAGATCGGCTATCCGGTGATCGTCAAGGCGACGGCCGGCGGCGGCGGCCGCGGCATGCGCGTCGTGCGGCGCCGGTCGGAGCTGCCGCACGCCGTTCAAGACCGCGCAGCGCGAGGCCGAGGCGGCGTTCGGCGTCGGCGACGTCTACATCGAGAAGTACGTCGAGTCGCCGCGCGCACATCGAGTTCCAGATCCTCGGCGATCAGCACGGCGGCGTGGTCCACCTCGGCGAGCGCGAGTGCTCGATCCAGCGCCGCCACCAGAAGCTCATCGAGGAGTCGCCGTCGCCGGCGCTCAGCGAGAAGATGCGCCGCAAGATGGGCGGCGATCGTCATCGACGCCGCCAAGGCGGTGCAGTACACCAACGCCGGCACGTTCGAGTTCCTGATGGATCCGGACGGCCGCTTCTACTTCATGGAAGCGAACACCGCGTCTGCAGGTCGAGCATCCGGTCACCGAAATGGTGACCGGCATCGACATCGTCAAGGAACAGATCCGGATCGCGGCCGGCGAGCGGCTGTCGTTCAAGCAGAGCGAGGTCACGTTCACCGGCCACTCGATCGAGTGCCGCATCAACGCCGAGGATCCGGACACCTTCGTGCCGTCGCCCGGGCGTCATCCACGTGTTCAGCGTGCCCGGCGGGCCCGGCGTGCGCGTCGAGACGTTCGCGCACTCCGAGTGCACGATCTCGCCATACTACGACTCGATGATCGCGAAGATCATCGTGCACGGCCGCGATCGGCAGGAAGCGATCGCCCGCATGAAGCGCACGCTCGAGATGACGGTGATCGAAGGCATCAAGACCAACATTCCGATGCACCTTACGATTCTCGGCCGAGCCCGATTTCGTCGCCGGGACGACTGAGCACGTCCTTCATGGAACGTTTCCTGGCGCGGCCGCGCAGGACCGCCTCGCTGAAGGCCGTCTAGGAAGTCGAGTCGACCGTTCGAGACCTTCGCGCTTCGTGTTGATGCCGTCCTGCCGGCCAGTGCCGTCGGTCTCCACGCGATAATCGACGTGGATGTCGCCGCTCGAGCAGGCTGGACGCCTGTCCGATCTGGCCGACGGCCTGTCGTGGACGGCGGCGCCCGTGTGCATTCAGCTTCGCGCCAAGACGACTTCGACGCGAGCGGCATTTCTGGAGCTGGCCAACCGACTTCACGATCTTGACGTTGTCTGCGTGGCGCCGTCCTCGATCGTCAACGACCGTGCGGACATCGCGCAGGCTGGCGGGTGCCGACGGCGTGCACGTCAGGCAGGACGATCTTGTCGCCGGCGGCAGCTCGGGCGATCGTCGGACCGGATGCCGTTGTCGGATTATCGACCCACTACCGAGCAGCAGATCGGCCGAGCGATGCTCGAGCCGATCTCCTACATCGCGATCGGGCCGGTGTTCGAGACCGCGACGAAGGCGACTGGCTATGCGGCCGTCGGCCTCGAAGCTGTGAGGCATCGCGGCGCGACGCCTGCGCCGCGCCGCGCGGACTGGGAGTGATCGCGATTGGCGGCATCACGTTGGGCCGCACGCGCGACGTCATCGCGCGCCGGCGCCACCGGCGTGGCGGTGATCACGGACTTGCTGAGACCGGCAACGACCCGAGGCGCGGACTCGCGCCTATCTCGTCGGAGTTCGCGCTCGAGAGGCAAGGTATAATTCCGCGGAGATTTAGCCCATGAGCCAGTCAACTGTTTGCTAGAAAGTCGCTCCAGCCAGCTGCTCGACAGAAATGGCCGGCGAGAACCGGCTGCGCCGCGTGCTCGGGCCCGTCCAGCTGACGCAGCCTGGGCGTTGGCGCCGATCATCAGGCGCAGGCATCTTCGTCGCAACAGGGGCTGCGGCGCGCAACGTGGCCGGGACCCGCGCTGATGCTCTCGTACGTCGTGGCCGGGATGACGTGCGTGTTCGCGGCGCTGTGCTACGCGGAGTTCGCGTCGATGGTGCCCGTGGCCGGGCTCGGCCTATACCTACGCCTACGCGACGCTCGGCGAGCTCTTCGCCTGGATGATCGGTTGGGACCTGATCCTGGAGTACGCCGTCGGTTCGGCGACCGTCGCGAACGGCTGGTCGGGCTACTTCCAGAGCGTGCTCGCGAAGTTCGGCGTGCATCTCGCCGGCAGCGCTTGCCGGTCCGCCGATCATCTACGACACCGCGGCAGGGCATTTCGTGCGGACCGGCTGGCGTGGTCAATCTTCCGGCGATCGTGATCGTCGCCATCGTGACGCTCGTGCTGGTGAAGGGCATCCAGGAGAGCGCCGGCTTCAACGCGACGATGGTGTTCCTGAAGGTCGACCGTCGTCCTGTTCGTGATTCTGGTCGGCGCCTTCTACATCAAGCCCGAGAACTGGACGCCGTTTGCGCCCTACGGCATGAGCGGCGTCAGCTTCTTCGGACATCCGCTCATGGGGCAGGTCAACGCCGGCGGTCAGCCGGTCGGCATGTTGGCCGGCGCAGCGATCATCTTCTTCGCCTACATCGGCTTCGACTCGGTTTCCACGCACGCGGAAGAAGCCAAAAATCCCAAGCGCGACGTGCCAATCGGCATCATCGCGTCGCTGCTGATCTGCACCGTTCTCTACATCGCCGTGGTGGCCGTCCTCACCGGGATGGTGCGCTACGACCAATCTGAGCGTCGACGCCGGCGTTTCCGACGCCTTCAAGCAGAGCGGGCTTGCGGCTGGGCCGAGTTCATCATCGCCGCAGCCGGCGTGGCGGGCATCACATCGGTGCTGCTGGTGCTCATGCTCTCGGCGCCCGCGTGTGATGCTCGCAATGGCGCGAGACGGGATGGTTCCTCGACGGCTTCTTTGCGGACGTCCACCCGAAGTTCCGCACGCCCTGGCAGTTCGACGATTCTGGTCGGCGTGTTCGTTGCGTCGTTGACCGGCTTCCTTCCAATCGACGCGCTGCTGCACTTGACCAATATCGGGACGCTGTTCGCGTTCGTCGTCGTCTGTGCGGCGGTTCTGATCATGCGCCGCACCGAACCCTGACGCCGAACGGCCTTTTCGAGTCCCCCTGTATCCCTTGGTGCCGATCCTTGGCATTCTTTGCTGTCTGCTTCTGATGTTTTCCCTTCCGGTCGAGAATTGGTATCGCTTGATCGCGTGGATGGCGCTCGGTTTCGTCGTCTACTTCCTGTGCGGGCACAAGCACAGCGAGTTACGCAAGCGTGACGAACCTGTGGTCGCGGCCCGGGTCGCGCAGCGCCGGTAAATCGTTGGCGGATGGCGAAGGAGCAGCCGGGCGACGGATGGTTCAGGACGCAGGGCCTGACCATGGCGGTCGCCCTGCTCGTAACCATCATTCTTGGTGGCACTCTTGGTTACATGGTGATCGAGAGGTGGGGCGCGTGGGACGCGTTCTACATGACGGTCATCACCGTGACGACAGTTGGTTACAAGGAAGTCCACGACCTCTCCGGCCTCGGCCAGGCTTTCACGGTTGTTTTGCTTCTGGGCGGCGTCGGAGCAGCCCTCTATACTTTCACGTTGTTGGCGACGACGGTGGTCGAAGGGGGCTGCCGAGCCGACTTCAGCGTAGGCGGCACGCGCGTATGCTCGAGACGGTCAAGGATCATTTCATTATTTGCGGCTACGGCCGCATTGGCAGCATCGTCGCGCGCCAGTTTCAGCGGCAGCATGTCCCTGTCGTCGTCGTGGAGCGCGACCCCGAGCGTATCGCAGGCGGCGTTGGATGCGAGGGCATTGGCGGTGGAAGCCGATGCGAGTCGCGAGGATGTCTTGAAGCGTGTCGGCATCGATCGCGCCCGCGGTTTGATTGCCGCCGTCGGGACCGATGCCGAGAACGTGTACGCGGTTCTCAGTGCGCGTGTCTTGCGGCCCGACCTGTTCATCGTCGGACGCGCCGAGAGCGAAGACGCGACGATCAAGCTGAAGCGTGCCGGCGCCAATCGGGTGATCTCGCCGTACCAAATCGGCGCGGTCCAGATGGCTCAGACGGCGCTGCGCCCGGCGGTTGTCGACTTCGTCGAGCTGGCGACGAGCTCCGAGAACATGGACCTCGCCATGGAAGAGATCACGATCGCTGCGAAATCGAAGCTTGCTGAAACGACGCTCGTCGAAGCGGACATCCGACAGCGGTTCGGGATCATCGTGGTGGCGATTCAGCGGCGCGATTTGGGAATGGAATTCAATCCCAACCCCAACATCGCCGATTCGTTCGGGAGACACGCTGGTCGTGCTCGGCCGGCCCGATTCGCTCAGACAACTTGAAACGGAGGCAGCCCTGTAATGAGGTGTGACGACAGCAAGAATGCTCGATGGCGCAGCCATCGCCAGTCAGATTCGTGAGGAGCTTCGATCGGACGTGGCGGCGTTTACCGCGCGCGCCGGGCGGCCGCCCGGGCTGGGCATCGTGTTGGTCGGCGACGACCCGGCGTCCCATCTCTACGTCAACGCCAAGATCAAGTCAGCCGCGGAAACCGGATTGCACGCGGATTGCTCGCAACTACCGGCAAGTGCTTCATTGCCGGAATTGCTTGCGGTGGTCGAGCGCCTCAATCAAAGCGAAGTGCACGACGGGATTCTCGTCCAATCGCCGCTTCCCGACTCCATGGGCGCGGATGCGGAACGACGCGTCTTCGATGTGGTGCGACCCGACAAAGACGTCGACGGGTTTCATCCCGTGAACGTCGGTAAGCTCGTCCAGAACCGTGCGCCGCTCGTCGCGTGCACGCCGTCAGGTGTCATCGAGATGTTGGAGCGATCGCAGATCGCGATTGCCGGCGCCCGCGCCGCCGTGATCGGCCGAAGCGACATCGTCGGCAAGCCGATGGCGCTTTTGCTGATGCATCGAAACGCGACAGTGACGATTTGCCACTCGCGAACCGCCAATTTGCCCCGCGTAACCTCCCAGGCCGACATCCTCGTCACGGCGATGGGGCGGGCCGGGTTTGTGACACCCGATTTCGTCAAGCCAGGCGCGGCTGTCGTTGATGTGGGAACCACGCAAGTCACGGACCGGGCAGTGGTCGAGCGCCTGTTTGCGCCGGGCTCGAAGCGCAGGGACGCATTCGGGCGCCGCGGGTCGCTCGTCGTCGGTGACGTGCATCCGGACGTTGCAAATGTTGCAGGCGCGCTCTCGCCTGTCCCGGGCGGCGTCGGTCCGCTGACCATCGCGTTGCTGCTGAGGAATACGCTGCGGGCCGCGGAGGAACGCCTCGCCGCCAGGTAAGCCGGGTAAGCCAGGATGCTGAAAGTTGCCTTGACCGGCGGGATCGCGACCGGCAAGAGCTACGTCCTCGATCGGTTTCGTGGTCACGGCGTTCCATGTCTCGACGCCGACGTCCTGGCGCACGGCGTCACCAAGGCCGGGACTGAAGCGACGACGGCCATTGCCGCACGGTTCGGTCCGGCCATTCTCGAGGCGGACGGTTCGATCGACCGCAAGGCGTTGGGCGCCATCGTTTTCGAGGACGAAACCGCGCGGCGCGCCCTCGAAGCCATCGTCCACCCGGCCGTCTATCGATCGATCGCGGCGGGACTTCGAGCTTTCGAGCTGATGGGCTCGCAGCTTGCGGTTGTTGATGTCCCGCTCCTCTACGAGACGGCCCACGAGCGCGATTTCGACCGCGTCATCGTCACCGCCTGTTCCATCGATCAACAGGTTCAGCGCCTGCTCGCCCGCGGCATGTCGGAGCTGGAGGCCAGACGCCGTCTGAGCGCCCAACTCCCGACCGAAGACAAGGCAGCGCGCGCCGACTACGTGATTCGGACCGACGGAAACCTGGAAGAAACAGACCGACAGGTGGAAGCAGATCCTTCACGAACTGAGGATTTGAGAATGTGAGGATTTGAGAATGTGAGGATCTGAGGATTTAGGAGGTTCGAGGACCCACACGATGTATCGCCCCTAGACTAGAGCCCTGAGCGCTGAGCCCCTCAGCCCTGAGACTAGACCTCCACCTCCGCCGTGTCCTGCGCTGGTGCGATCCGTTCCTCAACGAACGTATTCCAATCGTGGCAGTGGGGGCATTGCCAGAGGAGCTCGGTGCTTCGATAGCGGCAGCGCATGCACACGTGGGGATCCAAATAGAAGACGGCGTGCCGGGTCAACTCGCTGTATCGATCCACCAGCGCCGGTTCATGACGGAGTTGACCGAGCGCGCGCCAGATGGCCTGGTGAATGCCCAAGGCATGCGGGTTCTGCACGAGGGCGGCAAACAAGAGGTCGAGCGCCTCGTGAGGTCGTCCGCTTGCCGCCAGGTGGCGCGACAGCGCCAATCGAGCGCGCCAGTCCTGTGGGTTGTCGTCGATCAGCTCCCGGCAGAGACGCGTGAAACGTTCCGGTGAGCCCGCCCGGACGGCAAGCGCTTCGAGCCGATCGAACGCAAGATAGGCACGGTCGGGCGCGACGTCGACGAGCTTCTCCCAGATTGCGGCGGCTTCACGATCGTTTCCCTGCAGAACGCGCACATCACCGAGATTCAGGTAGGCGGGCACGGCCCGGCCGTCCAGGTCGATGGCGCCATTGAAGCGACGGACCGCCTCCGCATAATCCTTCCGTCGCATCGCTTCGAGGCCAATCTCGTTCTCGAGAAACGCCAGAATCGCCTGGTTCCTCGGTTTGGACTCGACGTCCGCCAGCTTCGATAGCCGCTGGCGGGTATCGTAAGCGTCCGACCACTGATGCTGCTCTTCCTGCAGCTTCTGCAAATTGACGAGCGCGTACTCGTTTTTGGCATCCAATTGCAAAACTTCGTTGAAGGCTTCGGTCGCTCGATCGACGAAGCCGCCTCGCTTGTAGTCGAGACCGAGGCACAAGAGGACGTAAGCGTGCTCGAGTCGGCTGAGCTTGGGACGTTGCAGCAGCGATTGATGAACCGTAATGGCTTTCCCAACCTGTCCCTTCTCCCGGTACAGGTTGCCGAGAATCATATGTACCTCGAGAGTGTCTGAATTGAGACTGGCGGCCTTGGCGAGTTCATCGATCGCCAAATCAATCTGGTTTGCCACCAGAAGTTGAGGCCGAGCAGATAGTGCGGCGACTCGCGCGCACGTCGCCGGTCGAACAGCTTTCCGTCGCGCAGCTTGTAGCGCTCCCACGCCTTGCCGACAGCCAGTCCGACGAGTAGGGCGACGAGAGCCGACAGAAGCGGGACGTATTCGCTCATGACTTGGCACTGCGCGATTCAGTGCGTGGGAACTTCGTGACGCGCGGTTTCCCGGTCGGCACCCGTGAGCGTTTGACCTGGCGCGGCGTCGTGGCCGGCGAGCAGCGCCTGCCAACGGTCCTGGGTTTTTAGCACGAGCTCGACGAGTTCGCGCGCGGCGCCGTTCCCGCCTCCCGCCCGACAGACGTAGTCTACGCGCGAGCGAACGTCCTGCGATGCATCAGCAGGGCAGGCGGAGAGCCCGGCTCGTTCGATGATCGGGACGTCCAGAACGTCGTCGCCCATATACGCCACGTCACCGTCCTGGTAGCCGTGTTGCCGCAAGATCTCGTCATGCGCTCGTAGCTTGCTTGCGTCGCCCTGCCGAACCAGCGAGATGCCGAGCTGAGCGGCGCGTTGCGTAGTGGCGACCGATGCGCGAGCGGACGAGGAAACCGACCTGAAGGCCTGCCTTCTGCGCCCAGACGAGGCCGGTGCCGTCCCTGATGTCGAATTGCTTGCTCTCGGTACCGTCCGCGTGCAGAAGGATCTTTCCGTCGGTGAGCACGCCATCGACGTCGAAGAGCAACAGCTTGATCCCCGCGGCTTTCTTACGAATGGACAAGTCAGGTTCCAGCTAATTCACCAGAGATCGTGCACGTGGACGACTCCTCGCACGCGCTCTCGTCGTCGACGACGACAATCGAGGTGATCTTTCGCCGCTCCATCAGGTTCAGGGCTTCGACTGCGAGTGTGGCCGGGGAAATCGATACGGGATCCCGCGTCATGATGTCGGCGGCGCTCAGCTCGAGAATGCCGGCGGAAGCGTCCATGTGCCGACGCAAATCGCCGTCCGTAATAATGCCAATGATGCGGTCCTGGCCGTCGACGACGCAGGTCATGCCGAGTCCTTTGCTCGACATTTCGTAGATGACGTCCCGCATGCGAGTATCCACTCGCACGACGGGACATTGCTCGCCCGCGTGCATCAGATTCTCGGCAGGCATCAGTCGCTTGCCGAGCCGCCCGCCCGGGTGGAGACTGGCGAAGTCCTCTTGTCGGAATCCCTTTTCGACGAGCAGCGTCATCGCCAAGGCATCGCCGATTGCCAGCGCCGCTGTCGTGCTCGCCGTTGGCACGAGGTTGAGCGGGCAGGCCTCGGCCGTCACACTGCAGTCGAGCGCCACGTCCGCAGCCCGGCCGAGCACGGAAGTGGGTGCGCCGGTAATGACGATGAGTTTACTGCCCAGCCGGCGAATTGCTTCGAGCAGGCCAAGGATCTCCTGTGTTTCGCCGCTATACGACAGCGCCACGACGACATCGTCGCTCTGGATGACGCCGAGATCGCCGTGATTGGCTTCAGCGGGGTGGAGAAAATATGCCGGCGTTCCCGTGCTGGATAGCGTTGCTGCGATCTTCCGGCAGATAATGCCCGACTTGCCCATTCCCGTGAGAATGACGCGGCCCCGGCAGTTGCGAAGCAGTTCGACGCTGCGCTCGAACTTACCGTCGAGCCGTGCGACCAGAGCAAGGATGGCCGCGGCTTCGGTTTCGAGGACTTTCCTGGCCAGATCCAAGTCAGCCATGCGTCTCTAACGTCCCCGCCGGTCTGATGCCGTCGGCGCGAGTGTTTTTGATTCCTGACCGGGCACGGCCTTCACGATCGCGTCAATCGCCATGAGCCTGCGAAGAAGAGGCTCGAGCTGATCGAGGCGCAGCGCGTTCTGGGCGTCGCTCTTGGCCTTCGACGGGTCCTCATGGACTTCGAGAAAGATTCCGTCGACGCCCGCGGCAACTTCCAGCGGCGGCAAGCGTGTCGATATGCTGTGCGAGGCCGGCGGTGACGCCGTCACCGGCGCCGGGAAGCTGGAGGCTGTGGGTCACGTCGAACACGACTATCGGGTCCTGCTCGCGCATGATCGGGAACGATCGCATGTCGACGACCAGGTCGTGGTAACCGAAGCTTGTTCCGCGCTCGGTCACCATGACGCGGGAATTGCCTGCATCCCGTAAGCTTTGGCGACTGCATGGCGGATGTCGTCTGGCGCAAGAAACTGTCCCTTCTTGATATTGACGACACGTCCGGTTTTGCCGCGGCGACGAGCAGGTCGGTTTGCCGGCAGAGAAACGCCGGAATCTGCAGCACGTCCGCGACATTGGCCGCGGCGGCGGCCTGTGAGGGCTCGTGGATATCGGTGACAATTGGCACGCGCACGCGGTCTTTGATGACGGCGAGCGCGCGGAGTCCCTCAGTAAGCCCTGGTCCACGGAACGATCTGCCCGACGTTCGATTCGCCTTGTCGTAGGAAGCCTTGAAGACAAACGGCATCCCCAACCGCCCGGTCAGTTGGGCGAGTTCGATTGCCAAGGTGGTGGCGTGGGCTTCGCTTTCGATGACACATGGACCCGCCATCAACACGAAGGGCCGACCGCCGCCGACCGTGATGTCTCCAATCGTGAAAGCTGGCACGGTGGGCATTATAGGAGGCAGGAAGGGCAGGGAGGGCAGGAAAGGCAAGACGCGAGGGCGCCAGAATAAGGTGCGACCATCCCACCGCTCCAGCCCAACCCGCCCCTCCCGCCTTGACTACGCGACCGACTCGGTTTCCGCGCGCTGCGGCACCTGGCCAAGCTTATGTCGATGGGACGCTTCGACGAAGCTGGCAAACAGTGGATGAGGACGCAGCGGCTTCGATCGAAACTCGGGATGAAACTGAACAGCAAGATACCAAGGATGCGACGGCAATTCGGCGATCTCGACGAATTTTCCATCCGGAGAACGCCCCGAAATGCGCAGGCCGTGTTCGGTGAGCGTGCGTTCGTAGAGACAGTTGAACTCGTAACGGTGGCGATGACGCTCCTGCGTCTGATTGGTTCCGCATACCCGCTGCGCGAGTGAGCCTGGCGCGAGCTCGCAGGCGTAGCTACCCAGTCGCATCGTTCCGCCCAGGTCGTCGACACCGAGCAGGTCGCGGAGCTTGTAAATCACCTTCGTGGGCGTGTCCGGACTGCACTCGGTCGAGTCGGCATCGGCCAAGCCGGCAACGTTTCGTGCGTACTCGACCGTCGCCCATTGGAACCCATAGCAGATCCCGAAATACGGGATGCCACGCTCGCGCGCGATTTCGGCCGCCTTCATCATGCCGCGCGGGTACCGCGATTTCCGAAACCGCCAGGTACCAGGATGCCGTGCGCGTCGTCCAGCAGCGCGAGACCATTTGGCTGTTCGAGCGCTTCGGCTTCAATCCATTTGATGTTGACCTTGACACGATTGGCGAAGCCGCCGTGATACAGCGCTTCGTTGAGGCTCTTGTACGAATCTTCGTAGCCTACGTACTTTACCGACGACATGGATCGTCAGCTCGTCGAGGGGATTCTTGATGCGTTTGACCAGATCCTCCCACGCGGCCATGCGGCGCTCGGTCTGCGGCAGATGCAGGTTTTTCAGGACGATGCGATCGAGGCCTTCTACGGCGAGGACCAGAGGCACTTCGTAAATGGTCGAGACGTCTTTGGCGGTGATGACTGCTTCCTCCGCGACGTCGCAGAACAGCGCGATCTTCCTCTTGATGTCCGGGTCGAGGAAGCGATCCGTCCTGCAGAGGAGGATGTCGGGTTGAATACCGATTGAACGCAAGTCTCGAACGCTGTGCTGAGTCGGTTTGGTCTTGAGTTCGCCCGCCGTTCCGATGAAGGGCACGAGCGTCAGGTGAATGTAAAGAGAGTTGTCACGGCCGACGTCCTGGCGCATCTGACGAATGGCTTCAAGGAACGGCAAGCTCTCGATGTCGCCTACCGTCCCGCCGATCTCGACCAGGACGATGTCGGCTTCGGCAGCGGCGGCGCGGATCGCGTCCTTGATCTCGTTGGTGATGTGCGGAATGACTTGAACCGTGCGCCCCAGATAGTCACCCCGGCGTTCTTTCTGAATGACGCTCTGGTAAATCTTGCCGGTCGTCCAGTTGGAGTTCCTGTTCGTCGTCGTGTTCGTGAACCGCTCGTAGTGTCCGAGGTCCAGGTCGGTTTCCGCGCCGTCGTCAGTCACGTAGACCTCTCCGTGCTGATACGGGCTCATCGTGCCGGGGTCTACGTTGATGTACGGGTCGAACTTCTGGAGGGTGACGGTGTATCCGTGGCCTTCGAGCAGGCAACCGATGGACGCCGCAGCCAGTCCTTTGCCGAGTGAGGAGACAACGCCGCCCGTGACGAAGATGTAGCTTGGTGGCCCGCTCGTCTTTGTGGGTCGTAGATGGGGTCATAGGCATCCTATCCAGATGCCGGTGCCGTCAGGAGGCGCCGGACGTGTTGCAGATCCTCGGGCGTGTCCACTCCGATCGAGTCGTGCGACGTTTCGACGGCCTTGATTCGAATACCGTGCTCGAGCGCGCGAAGCTGCTCGAGGGACTCGGCGCGCTCGAGCGGAGTCGGCTCCAGAGCGGCCAAAACGAGTAGAGCACTACGGCGATACGCGTACAGGCCGATATGACGGTAGAGCGGGGGCCATCCCCGATCTTCACGGATGTGCGGAATCGGTGCGCGCGAGAAATACAGCGCGAATCCGGCGCGATCGAGAACGACCTTCACGATGTTCGGATTTCTGAGTTCGTCGAGGTCCGAAATGCGGCGATACAATGTCGTCACCTGCAGGCCCGGATCGGACGTGAATGGACCGACGGCTTCGCCGATTGCGCCCGGATCGATGAGCGGTTCGTCGCCTTGCACGTTGACGACCACATCGCAATCGAGCGTCGAGACGACCTCGGCGAGTCGATCCATGCCGGTCGGATGATCCGGGCGCGTCAAGCGCACTTCGCCGCCGAACCGGGTGACTGCCGTCGCAATGCGTAGATCGTCGGTAGCGACAATGACCCGTGAAACAGCCGGTGAAAGCGAAGCACGGCGGTACGTGCTCGATCATCGGACGGCCGTCGAGGTCGGCGAGGGCTTTACCAGGGAATCGAGAAGAAGCGAACCGTGCAGGGATGATAGCTACGACTTGCAGCGGCGTCGGATCGACCGGCCTGCCGGTCGAAGCAGGGTGCACGACGAATAATAGCACAGTCACGAAGCGGCGATTCAATCGTCACAGGCGAGTTCGGACGCGCCCGCGTGGCGTCCGACGACTCGTCGAGTGAGTACAGCGACAGGCATGCTAGGATCCGACCTGACGTCCATGAAACTCAAGCGGACGGCGAAGCTCGCGGTCCTCGGCGCTGCCGTGGCCGCTTGGTTGGCGGCTGCAGTCACGTCTGGCGGGCGAGGGACGCCTGCGATCACGATCAAGAAGGCGCCGGTCGACAGCAACAGCGCAGCACTGGCCAGCGAGATTGCTCGCCTGCATGATCGGCTTCGACCCGCAACCACGCCCAGACAACCCGCCAGAAATCTGTTTTCTTACGGAAGTTCCAAGGCGCAATCTGCCGTCGCGCCAGCAGCCCCGCTCGGCCGGCGCTGAGCGAAGCAATCCCTGTCAGGCCGGCACCGGCTCCGTTGAAGCTTTCCGGAATTGCAGAAGACGAGATGCCTGAGGGCGTCGTGCGGACAGCCATCATCTCAGGACTTGGTCAGCTGTTTCTCGTCAAGGAAGGCGACAGCTTCGCTGACCGCTACCGTGTCCTCCGCGTCTCTTCCGACGTCGTAGAACTGACCGACCTTGTCGACGGTAACGTTCTCCGTCTTGCTCTCAGGTGAAGTCCGCCTGTGAAGTAGCAGTCAGGCACGAAGTTCTCGAGTCGGCTTCCTCGGTTTTGTCACTCAGCCCAATCAGGCCCGCATCGCTTTCATGTCGATAGCCGTGATTATCAATCCGGTCGCCGGGCGCACGCGGCCCGGTGCGGCTCGGAGTCCCGCGGCGAGCTGGCAGCGGCGACCATCGAGAAACACGGGGAAATACCCGACATCCTGGTAACCGAACGGCCAGGACATGCGCGCTTGCTCGCTGCTGCGGCGGTTCAACGTGGGGCCCGTCTCGTGATGGCGTGGGGCGGAGATGGGACGATTAACGAAGTGGCATCGGCCTTGGCGTTCGGCGATGTTCCTCTCGCGATCATTCCGGCCGGATCGGGAAATGGCCTTGCCCGGGAGCTGAAAGTCGATCGCCGGCCGGAGCGGGCGATTGTGGACGCGATGCAGGCGGATCCGCAGCCGATGGACCTTGGCGAGATAGGCGGCCGCCTGTTCCGTCAATCTTGCGGGGATCGGGCTCGACGCGTGCATGGCATCGCAGTTCAACGACCGCGAAGAACCACCTCCGCGGGTTCAGCGGCTATTTGAGGCTCGCCAGTCGCTTGTTGCTCACCTACTCGTCCCAGCAGTATGTCATCGACGCCGCAAACATCTGTCGCGACGTTCGTGCCGTCGTCGTGGTGGTTGCAAACTCGGCGCAGTACGGAAACGGCGCGCGGATTGCGCCCGGCGCCCGGGTTGACGACGGCGAGCTCGATCTCGTCGTCGTAGAAGAGTCCTCCCGATTCGTGACTATCTGCCAAACGCCGCGCCTGTTCACAGGGGTCGCTTGGGGGAATACCCCAGTATTCGACTCAGCGGGTTCGGGACGTCACGATAAAGTCCCGGGAGCCGATGATCTTCCACGTCGATGGGGAGCCGTTCGAGGGTGGAACCGAGTTGACCGCTCGCGTGCGTTCGGACGCACTCCGGATCTGCATCAGATAGTCGTTGGCTGCTGGTCGTTCGTCATTCGTCAGTCGATGACCAGCGACTAACGACTCAGCGACTCACGACTAAGAGAGTCTCACGACCCAAGCCTCTCGAATCGCCGGAACGCGCCGGATTTCGTCGATGGCCGCGTCGAGGATTTGAGTTGCGCTCGGATCTTCATCCACGCTGACGATCCCAATCGCGCCGCCATCTCCCCGACCAAGTGCAAAGTTGGCGATATTGACGCGATGGCGTCCTAAGATCGTCCCGACTTCTCCGATCACGCCAGGTTGATCGTCGTTCGCGATGAGGACGATGGTTCCGCCGAGCGGCGCCTCGACACTGACGCCTCGCACGGAGACGAGCCTCAAGCTGGCCGGTTCGAACACCGTGCCTTCAAGCCATCGCTCTCCAGTGCTGGTTTGCAGTTTCACCGAGAGCAAGCTTGTGTAGTCTCGGGGCCTCGAGCTTTTCGATTCGACGATGTCGATGGCGCGCGCTGCGGGCGGCGGCGCGCGCATTGACGATCGATACGCTGCTCGAGAGGATGGGTCGCAGAACGCCAGTGGCAGTGGAGGCGGCCAACACGTCGACGATTGGGTTTTCGGCAAGCGCCCCATAGTACCGGATGCCGATTGATTCGACTCGAGCTGGTCCCATCTGGGCGGCAATCGTGCCCAGGCTCTCCGCCAGACGAATCCACGGCTGCAGACGTCGCAGCTCGTCCGCTGGCATCGAAGGAAAGTTCACGGCGTTTCTCACAGCGCCGTTCTGAGAAAGTCGCGGACCGTGGCCGCCGTCTCGAAACCTACCAACGCCTGCGCCTCCTCGGTCGACGCCGGCGATATGCGGCGTGCTGATCACCTGCGGCAGTTTGGCAAGTGACCAATCGATCGGAGGTTCGTTCTCGAAAACATCGAGACGCCGCCCCCGCCACGATGCCGCTCTCAATGGCGTGTTGCAATGCTTGCTCATCAATCAAGTCGCCCCGGGCCGTGTTGACGATACGAATGCCAACCTTGCACCGTTTGAATCGCTCCGCATCGAGCAAATGGTGCGTCTCGGGTGTGGACGGGACGTGCAACGTCAGATAGTCAGCCGCCGCGCAGACTTCGTCGAGCGACAACAACCGGACGCCCAACGATCCGGCGATCTCGGTGGAGATGAAGGGATCGTGCGCGACGACCCGCATGCTGAAGGCTCGGGCCCTTTGCGCCACTTCCTGCCCGATGCGACCGAGTCCCACGATGCCCAGCAACTTTGCCGCGTATCTCGTTGCCGAGGAATCGATGCTTCTCCCATTGCTCGGCTTTCATCGCATGGTCGGCGGCCGGTGCATCGACGGGCGAGCGCCAACATCAGCGCGCACGCGTGTTCGGCGACGCTGATGCTGTTGGCTCCTGGCGCGTTGACCACGAGAATGCCACGCGCGCTTGCGGCGGCGACGTCGACATTGTCCACGCCGGTACCGGCGCGAGCGACAACTTTGAGTCGACTGGCGCCGGCGAGAAGGTCGTCGTCAACCTTCGTCGCGCTACGGACGAGCAACGCATCGGCGTCGGTGAGAGCCGCAACGAGATCGGCCCTTCGAGCGTCGGGCCTTCACGTCGACGGTCCATCCGGTTTCGGCACGGAGCAGATCCAGGGCGGCGGCGGGCAAGCTATCAGCGACAACGATTTTCATTGTGAGAGGGAAGAATGGCGGCTATCCGCCGAGGACGCAGAGAGAAAAGCTCGGGAAGTCTCGACGTGCTCGCGGTAGACGTGTTGCACAGTATAATCCGTGAGTTCTTCACATCACGATTGCGGCGTCAGAGCAACGCGAAGATCGCCCTGCCGTGGTGCAAATCGCTAAAACATTCCAAATGCGCTGTAACGAGGCCGTAACCCTGCCCCGTTTTCCACAGACTTTTCCACAGAACCTGTGTGAATTGTCGGGGGCGCGTCGGGGGCCTGACCTAAACCGACACTCGACTATGGAACGTGATGAATGTTCCGTTCCGATCGACTGCATGCTTCATCGGTGACGGTGTCCGGAGTTTGCCGAAGGAGATCGAGATGAATCGAAAAGTGACGGTGATCGGCGGCGCCGGCAACGTTGGCGCGACCGTGGCTCGTGGCGTGGCGGACAAACAACTTGCCGACGTCGTCGTCGTCGATATCGCGGATCAGAAAGCCGCCGGTGTTGCGCTCGACATGCTCGAGGCATGCCCGGTGTGGGGCTCTGACGCTCGCGTGCTGGGCGACGGGTGACTACGCCGAGAGTGCAGGCTCCGATATTGTCGTGATCACGTCCGGCATGCCCAGGAAGCCGGGCATGAGCCGCGACGACCTGCTCAACGTGAACTACAAGATCATGCAGCAGGTCACCGAACAGGTCGCCAGGTATTCGCCCAACTGCATCATCATTCCGGTAGCCAATCCCCTCGATGCGATGGCTCAGGCGATTTACAAGCTGAGTAAGTTTCCTCGCGAGCGAGTCGTCGGCATGGCGGGTGTGCTCGATCTCGGCGCGAATGCGCGCGTTTATTGCGAAGGAACTGAACGTCTCCGTTGAAAATGTCCACGCATTCGTGCTCGGAGGCCACGGCGACACGATGGTGCCGCTGCCTCGATACTCGACGGTTGCCGGAATACCCATAACGGACCTGTTGGACAAGGCCACGATCGACGCCATCGTCGCAAGGACCGCCAACGGTGGGGCGGAGATCACAAAGCTCGTGGGGACCAGCGCCTGGTATGCTCCTGGGGCGGCAGTCGTCGAGATGGTCGAAGCTATTCTGCTGGACAAGAAGAAAGATCCTGCCCTGCTCGGTCCTCTTACAGGGCGAATATGGTGTCCGTGACCTGTTCGTGGGCGTGCCGTGCAAACTCGGGGCTCGCGGACTCGAGCAGGTGATCGAAATCAAGCTGACGGCCGAAGAAGACGCCGCCTTCAAGAAATCGGCGGCGGCAGTCAAGGAGCTCGTGGATGTAATAAAGGTGTGAGCGGGCCGCCAGTTTCCGGCCGTCCAGAGTGCCTTGACGTATTCGCGCGTCATGAACGCGATATTGGAGATCGAGATTTCCTTCGGGCAGACCGCTTCGCATTCCCCTCGTTGGAGCAGCTCCCGAAACCCTCCGCATCAGCCTGTTGGACCATGGAAATGACGCGGCGGTCGCGCTCGACCTGCCCCTGCGGCAGCTGGGCCAGGTGCGTAATCTTCGCACCCACGAATAGGTGAGCCGATGCGTTCTTGCAGGCCGCGACGCAGGCGCCGCAACCGATGCAAGCGGCCGAGTCCATCGCTCGCTCCGAGACATCCTTTGGAATCAGAATCGCGTTTCCGTCCGGGCGCACCGCCGCAGTTTGCCGAGACATAGTCCGCCAGCGGCTGATGATCCGGTCGAACGCACTACGATCGACCACGAGATCCTTGACGACCGGGAATGCCTGTGCGCGCCAGGGCTCGATGGTAATGGTCTCTCCCTCCTTGAACCGGCGCATATGAAGTTGGCAGACGGTCGTACCGCGGTCTGGTCCATGCGGCACGCCATTGACGACCAGGCTGCACATCCCGCAGATGCCTTCCCGGCAGTCTGAGTCGAAGGCGATCGCGTCCTTGCCCTCTCGAACGAGGCCTTCGTTGACGACATCCAGCATTTTCGAGAAACGACATGTCGGGAGACACGTCGTTGGCAATGTAGTCTTCAAGACGACCAGCCTCGTTGGGCCCGGCTTGCCGCCAAATCCTCAAGTTGAGTCTCATGGCTTTACTTGTAGCTACGCTGCGAAGGATGCACCTCGTCGAAGTGGAGCGGCTCTTTGTGAAGTTCGGGCCGCTGCCCTACGCCTTTGAATTCCCATGCCGCAACATACGAATAGTTCGCATCGTCCCGAAGAGCCTCGCCGTCCGGTGTCTGACTCTCCTCGCGGAAGTGACCTCCGCACGACTCTCGGCGGTGCAGGGCGTCGAGCGCCAGCAGCTCGGCGAATTCGAGGTAGTCGGCAACGCGGCCTGGCATATTCGAGGCTCTGGTTCAGGTTGTCCGGCGTTCCAGGAACGGAGACGCTCTGCCAGAACTCCTCGCGCAGCTTCGGGATGGCTTCGAGCGCGCGCTGTCAGACTCGGCTTCCGTGCGGGCCATTCCGACGTCGTCCCACATGATGCGGCCGAGCTCGCGATGGATTTCCCGAATGCCACGATGCCCTTGACCGACAGAAGCGTGTTGATGCGCTGTCTGAACACACTCGGCCGCTTCCGTGAAGGCGTCGTGCTCGGTTGTCACTTTCGGCAGCGGAGTGCTGGCAAGGTAATGGCCGATCGTGTAGGAATGACGAAGTAGCCGTCGGCCAGGCCCTTGCATCAGCGCGCTCGCGCCGAGGCGGTTCGCGCCGTGGTCCGAGAAGTTCGCCTCGCCCGAGGACGTGCAGCCCGGGCACCGTGCTCATCAGGTTGTAGTCAACCCACAAGCCCGCCCATCGTGTAGTGGATGGCGGGATAGATTCGCATCGGGACCTTGTACGGGTCCTCGTCGGTGATCTTCTGGTACATGTGGAAGAGGTTGCCGCATTTCTCGTTGATGACCTCGGGTCCGAGCCGCTGAATGGCGTCCTTGAAATCGAGGTAGACGGCCAGCCCGCTGTCGCCGACGCCTCGCCCGTCGTCGCAGACCTGCTTGGCATTGCGCGAGGCGACGTCGCGGGGAACGAGGTTCCCGAAGCTCGGATACTTCCGCTCGAGGTAGTAGTCGCGCTCGCTCTTCGGGGATCTGCTCCGGCGGACGCGTGTCGCCCTGCTTCTTGGGCACCCAGACGCGGCCGTCGTTGCGCAGGCTCTCGCTCATGAGCGTGAGCTTCGATTGATGGTCGCCGCTGACGGGAATGCAGGTCGGATGGATCTGCGTGAAGCAGGGATTCGCGAAGAGCGCGCCGCGCTTGTGTGCGCGCCAGGCCGCCGTGACGTTCGAATTCTACGGCGTTGGTGGACAGGTAATAGGCCGTTCCGTACCCGCCGGTGGCGAGAATCACCGCGTCGCCGGCATAGCGCTCGATCTTGCCCGTGACCAGGTCGCGGGTCGACGATGCCGCGCGCCTTGCCGTCGATGACGACGAGGTCGAGCATTTCGCGGCGCGGCGAACAGTCGCACGCTTGCCAGGTGGACTTGCCGCATCAGCGACTGATAGGCGCCGAGCAGCAGCTGCTGACCGGTCTGGCCCGCGCGCGTAGAACGTGCGCGAAACCTGCGCGCCGCCGAACGAGCGGTTGTCCAGCAGCCCGCCGTACTCGCGGGCGAACGGCACGCCCTGCGCCACGCATTGATCGATGATGTTCACGCTCAGCTGCGCCAGCCGGTAGACGTTCGCTTCGCGCGAGCGGTAGTCGCCGCCCTTGACGGTGTCGTAGAAGAGCCGGTAGACGCTGTCGCCGTCGTTCTGATAGTTCTTCGCGGCGTTGATGCCGCCCTGGGCGGCGATGCTGTGCGCCCGACGCGGGCTGTCCTGGATGCAGAAGTTCATGACGTTGTAGCCCAGCTCGCCGAGCGAGGCTGCCGCCGACGCGCCGGCCAGCCCGGTGCCGACGACGATGATCGTGAATTTCCGCTTGTTGGCCGGATTGACCAGCTTCATTTCGAACTTGTGCCGGTCCCATTTCGCGGCGACTGGTCCTGACGGGCTCCTTGGCATCCAGCTTCATGCGACCGCACTCCCGCCAGATGGGCCCAGATGCGCAATCACGATGAACCCGCCGGCAATCAAGACGGCCATGACTTTGCCGGCGATCAGGTACCCGCGGAGTCCACTGCGGGCTGGTCGGCGCCGAGCGACTGAGACGCGCTCGAGACGCCGTGCCAGAGGTGCGAACCGACGATCGAGCATCGTGATGCACGTAGAAGCCCACCATCAATGGATTGGCAAAGTTCTCCATCTCGAGTGCGGCATAGAGTCGTGGACGCCGGCCAGCCCGGCGCGCATGCGCGGTCCCGTAGCTTGAACGCCTTGACGTGAATGACGACGAAGACCAGCAGCCAGATACCCGAAACGATCATGGTCGACGATGCCGAGTGTCTTGCGACTCGGTGCTCCGGCGTATTTCTTCTTGCACATAGCGAACAGGCCGCGCTCGTTGGTTCTGGAGAAACATCTTCACGGTCTTGAAGATGTGGATGACGAAGATCAGCAACCAGACCGACTTCGATGATCGGGACGAGCGGATTGTTCGCCAGCGTATGCGAGTACTTGATTGAAAGTGTCGCGTCCGCAGAAAGACCACCAGGTTTCCGGCGATGTGGATGATGAGATAGAGGAAAAGTGCGAAGCCGGTAATTGCCGATGAGCAGTTTGGTGCCGACCGACGAGCTGAACACGCGCAAACGTGAAGCCATTTTCTTCGAAGTTTATAACAGACGCCCTCATCATGCTGGCGTCCGCGAGCGTCGGCGCTCGCTACAAGAGTGACGTGCCTGAAAAGCATGCGTCGCGCACCATTGACGACGTTCAGCGTGTGCCGATTACCATCAACTGTTTGTCATCATGAAAATTCACGAGTATCAGGCCAAAGCGATCCTGGCTCGCCACGGCGTGCCGGTGCCTCGCGCGGTGAGAGTTGCGTTCACGGCGCCGCAGACGCCGGGAGATAGCGAGTCGTCTCGGGCGGCGCTCGTCGTCGTCAAGGCGCAGATTCACGCAGGCGGGCGCGGCAAAGGCGGCGGCGTCAAGATCGCCAAGAATCGCAGACGAAGCCGAAGCAGATCGCCGAAGACATGTTCGGCATGACGCTCGTCACCCATCAAACCGGGTCCGGCAGGCCGCACGGTGTCGCGGGTGCTGGTGGAAGAGGGCCTTCAGATGTCGCGCGAGCTCTATCTGAGTGTCGTGCTCGATCGCGCGGCAGGAAAGCTCGTCATGATGGCCAGTGCCGCCGGCGGCATGGATATCGAGGAAGTCGCCGCCAAGACTCCTGAAAAGATCGTCAAGGTCGCCGTGAGACCCGGTGTTGGACTGCGTGCCGTTCGAGGCTCGTCGGCTCGGGTTCGCCATCGGCCTCGATGGACCACAGGTGACAACAGGCGTGAAGCTGATGACCGCCCTGTACGAGACGTTCTTCGCGACCGACGCCTCGCTGGTCGAGATCAACCCGCTCGTCGTGACCGCCGTCTGGCGATCTCCTGGCGCTCGACGCCAAGATGAACTTCGACGACAACGCGCTCTATCCGGCATCCGGACATCCGCGAGCTGCGCGACCTCGAGCGAAGAAGATCCGCTCGGAGATCGAGGCCTCGAAGTTCTCGCCTCAACTACATCCAGCTCGACGGCAACATCGGCTGCATGGTGAACGGCGCCGGGCTGGCGATGGCCACCATGGACATCATCAAGCTCGCGGGCGGCGAGCCGGCGAACTTCCTCGACGTCGGCGGCGGCGCCAACGCCGAGCAGATCAAGAACGCGTTCAAGATCCTGATGTCGGACAAGAACGTGAAGGCTGTGCTCATCAACATCTTCGGCGGCATTCTGCGCTGCGACGTGCTCGCCGCAGGGCGTGATCGCCGCGGTGAAAGAGCTGGGCGTGCCGGTGCCGATCGTGATCCGCATGGAAGGCACCAACGTGGACGAGGGCAAGCGCCTGCTGCGCGAGAGCGGCATGAACTTCGCGACGGCCGACGACATGGACGAGGCCGCGGACAAGGTCGTCCGGCTGGCGCACTAACATCATGGCTGTACTGATCGACAAGTCGACGCGCCTTACTGGTTCAGGGCCTGACCGGCCGCGAAGGCACGTTCCACGCGAAACAGGCTGCCGGCGTACGGCACGACGGTCGTGGGCGGCGTCACGCCGGGCAAGGGCGGCACGACCCACGAAGGGTGGCCGATCTTCGACACCGTCGCACGACGCTGTGAAGAAGACAGGCGCCAACGCGTCGGTGATCTTCGTGCCGCCGTCATTTGCGGCCGATGCAGTCATGGAAGCCGCTGATGCCGGCTTCGCGCTGGCCGTGTGCATCACAGAAGGCATTCCCACGCTCGACATGATGCGTGCGCTTCACGTTCCTGAAGACCCGTTCAATGCGGTTGATCGGGCCCAACTGTCCCGGCCTTATTTCCGCCGGGCAAGGCCAAGGCGGGGATCATTCCAGGACATATCTGCAAGGAAGGCCGCATCGGCATCGTCTCGAAGAGCGGCACGCTCACTTACGAAGCCATCCACCAGCTGACGCGGTTAGGCCTGGGGCAGACCACGTGCATCGGTATTGGTGGCGATCCGCTCATCGGGACGTCGTTCATCGACGCGCTGAAACTCTTCGCGGCCGATCCGGAAACCGACGCTGTCGTGATGATTGGCGAAATCGGTGGCATCGGCGGAAGAAGAGGCCGCGGCGTTCATCAAAGCGGAGTTCAAGAAGCCAGTGGTCGGCTTCATCGCCGGGCAGACGGCGCCCCCGGGCCGTCGAATGGGTCACGCCGGCGCCATCATTGCCGGTGGCGCGGGAACCGCTGCCGAAAAGATGTCTGCTCTCAGCGCGGCCGGCGTCAGGGTGGTGAAGAGTCCCGCGGACATGGGGACTGCTATTCGAGACGTCCTGAAGATCTAGTGTCGATCGGCGCTTCCGCTCTCTGCACGAATCCGCACGTATTGCCTCATGTTGAATCGTTTGTACAGCTTTTCGTCGCATCGGAACGCCGCCAGAAACGACGCCTCAACAACCTGCGTGCTATACTCGGTTGGATCCCCTACCTCGGGCGGCCGTCCGCCGGGGCCTCCTCCATTCTCATGCGTTCTAAGGACTTGTGAATGTCACCGACCGACCTAGCCGTTCAGGAACAGCAGACCTCTAGCGGGCGCCAGCGTGTCGTCAACGATTTCAGTATCCAAGTGGCGACCGTCAATGGATCAGGCAGCCAGACAGCCAACCTCGTTCTCCTTCGATCAATCCTTCTCATGGGCGTGCCGGTTTCCGGCAAGAACATGTTCCCGTCCAACATCGCGGGTCTACCGACGTGGCACACGATTCGGGCCAGCGAGCGCGGGTACATCGGGCGCAAAAAGGAAGTCGATTTCCTCGTCGCCATGAACTCTGAAACGGCGAAAGAGGACGTGCTCACGCTCGATGCGGGCGCTGCCGTCGTCGTATGACGAGCCGCTCAAGCTCAATACGTTGCGCAACGACCTCGTCTTCTATCCGGCGCCGTTCGACAAGCTGGTCGCGGCCGGTGTGTCCCGACGCGAAGCTGCGTCGCCTCGTCCGGAACATGATCTACGACGGCATCCTGGCCAAGCTCCTCGGCATCGACCTGTCCTTGATGGAGCAAGCGCTGAACAAACAACTGGGGAAGAAGGCGAAGGCGGTTGTCCTCAATCAGGGTGCCCTCAAGGCGGGATGGGACTATGCCGAGGCGAATCTGCCGAAGCAGGATCCGTTTGCCATCGAGCGGTTGAACAAGACAGAAGGCCAGATTCTCATTGAAGGAAACGCGGCGGCCGCGATCGGCTGCATGATGGCCGGCGTGACTGTCGTGGCCTGGTATCCGATTACTCCGTCGTCTTCACTGTGCGAGTCGCTGATCACGCACATGAAGAAGCTACCGCATCGATAAAGCGACGGGGAAGGCCACGTTTGCAATCGTCCAGGCCGAAGACGAAATCGCGTCGCTCGGAATGGTGATCGGAGCGAGCTGGGCCGGTGCACGTTCGATGACGGCGACTGCCGGCCCCGGCATCTCTTTGATGTCGGAGTTCGCTGGGCTCGCGTACTACGCAGAGGCCCCGGCGGTGATTTTCGACGTGCAACGGGTGGGTCCTTCGACCGGTCTGCCGACCCGAACGGCGCAAGGCGACCTGCTCTCGGTCGCGTTCCTGTCTCACGGCGACACCAAGCACATCATGCTCATTCCATCGTCGGTCGAGGAATGCTACACGATGGCGCAGGAAGCATTCGACCTCGCCGAGCACTTTCAAACTCCAGTGTTCGTGATGATGGATCTCGATCTGGGGATGAACAACTGGATGTCGTCGGGTTTCAGATGCCCGGACAAGCCTATCCAACGCGGCAAGCTGCTCACCGCCGAGACCCTGAAAAGATCGGCGAGTGGGGTCGCTACAAGGATGTGGACGGTGACGGGATTCCATACCGCACGATTCCCGGCGACGGCATGCCTGCGTATTTCGCCCGCGGATCCGGTCACAATGCGCGGGGCCAGTAGCAGCGAGCGTCCCGACGACTACGTCGAGAACATGGATCGGCTGGCTCGCAAGTTCGAGACCGCCCGAAAGCTGGTGCCCGCGCCGGCGGTCGAGATCGTTGCGGGTGCCAGACTTGGCTTCATCGGGTATGGCACATCTCATTGGGCCATCACGGAGAGCCGCGATCAATTGCGAGAAGAGACCGACGTCAAGACGTCGTCATTTCGACTTCGCGCGTATCCGTTCACCGAAGACCTCGAGGCTTTCATCGACGCTCACGAGCGCGTGTACGTCGTCGAGCAGAACCGGGACGCGCAGTTGATGCAGTTGATGAAGCTGGAACTGTCGCCCGAACGGCAGAGCAAACTCCGAAGCGTATTGCACTACAGCGGCCTGCCGATTGATGCCCGAAGCATCAGCGACGATGTGTTGTCGCAAGAGGGATACGAGGTCGCGAAGAAAACGGCGCGCGTGGGCGGGGCGCGGCATGACCGGAGGCGAATAGGGCAGGGGCTCATCGCCAATTGCTGATTGCAAATTGCTGATTGGCGATTGAGTCTGAGCGGATCGACATCAACCAGTATCGAAAGGAAAGCGGATCCGAGAACTCTTATGGCGACTTTGAAGGTGAATCGAATCGGACTGGAACCCCAGATCTACAAGGGCGGGAAGACCACCCTCTGCGCCGGCTGCGGCCACAACGCGATTTCCGAGCGAATCATCGATGCCTTTTTCGAGATGGGCGTCGACCCCCGGCAGGTCATCAAGCTTTCGGGCATCGGTTGCTCGAGCAAGAGTCCTGCGTACTTTCTGGGCGGGTCGCACGGCTTCAACGCCGTCCACGGCCGTATGCCGTCGGTCGGAACCGGCGCGATGCTGGCCAATCAGCGCCTCATCGCCATCGGCATCAGCGGCGACGGCGATACTGGGGCCATCGGTATCGGCCAATTCGTCCATCTCATGCGCCGCAACCTGCCGATCATCTACATCATCGAGGACAACGGCTGCTACGGATTGACGAAGGGCCAGTTTTCACCCACTGCCGATCTCGGCTCGAAGTTGAAGACAGGAGTCGTCAACGACCTTCCGCCTATCGATACCTGCGCGCTCGCCATCGAGCTCGGCGCGACGTTTGTCGCCCGTTCATTCTCCGGGGATAAGAAGCAACTCCTGGCGCTCCTCAAAGCCGCGCTGGCGCATCGGGGGACGGTCATGCTCGACGTGTTGTCCCCCTGCGTGACCTTCAACGACCACGAAGGGTCCACCAAGAGCTATTCCTACGTGAAGGATCACGACGATCCGCTCGAAGAAGTCAGCTTCGTTCCCTATTTCGAGGACATCACCGTCGACTATCAGCCTGGGTCGACCCAGGAAGTCACGATGCACGACGGCTCGAAACTCTACTTGAGGAAGCTCGAGGAAGAGCACGACCCGACGGACAAGCTCATGGCGCTCAAGCGGCTGCACGAAACAGCGCGCCGCGGCGAATTTGCGACCGGGCTCATCTACATTGAACCCGATCGGGACGACTTCCTGACAGTGCTGAACGTCGTCGATGAACCGCTGGCCACTCTTCCTCTCGACCGGGTGCGTCCCGGACCAGAGGCGCTGGAAGAGATCATGGACGGGTTGCGGTAATCGAAAGTTGCTAGCAAATCAGCAATCAGCAATTCGAAATAGCAATTTCTGCTATCCCTGCGTCTGATCCTCGTTGGCTCCTAGGACATCCTCTGCAAGCGCGATTGGATCGTTCGGCCATCCGTCTTCGTCGACACCCTCTCCGTGCGGATTCCCAATCTGTTCATCGTCCGGCCGGTCGCCCTCGATGGCGCCTTTGTGGATCTCTGGGTCGTTGAGTTGTCGAGAAGTCATCGGAGAAGCCTCCTGGGTCGCGACGATGCGGCTATAATCGGCGGAATGTCGGAACGCACGCTGGCCATCATCAAGCCGGATGCCGTGGAACGGCGCCTGGCGGGACCGATTATCCACCGTATCGAGTCGTCTGGATTTCAAATTCGCGCAATGCGCAAAGTTCGGCTCACCAAGAGAGAGGCTGAAGGGTTCTACGCGGTTCACCGGGAGCGGCCATTTTTCGGTAGTCTGACCGATTTCATGTCGTCAGGCCCAGCCATTCTCCTGGTTCTCGAGGCGCCCGGTGCGATCAAGAAATGGCGCTCCCTCATGGGAGCGACCGATCCGGCGAAGGCCGAAGCCGGAACGCTACGGAAGGAGTTCGCCGAGTCCATCGAGCGCAACGCCACTCATGGCTCTGATGCGCCCGAAACGGCGGCTTACGAGATCGGATACTTTTTCGCCGGGATCGAGCTGGTTTGAGCACTGAAGCTGTCGATGGGCAAGCTCCTCGTCCTGATTGGCCTCGGAATCACGGCACTGGGTCTGCTGGTGATGCTCGAGGTACCATTCGGCCGTTTTCCCGGCGATATCTACGTGCGCCGTGGTAATTTCAGCTTCTATTTTCCCCTCGCGACCTCTCTTATCGTGAGTATCCTCTTAACTGTGCTGTTCGCACTTTTCCGACGCTAATCGATGTCCATCAAAAGCGACAACTGGATCAAACGCATGGCGCTCGAGCACAAGATGATCGACCCGTTTGTCGAGAATCAAGTGCGGAGCGGAGTGATTTCCTTTGGCCTCTCGTCCTACGGGTATGACATCCGCGTGGCCGACGAGTTCAAGGTGTTCACGAACATCAACAACACGATCGTGGATCCGAAGGCGTTCGATCCGCGCTCGTTCGTCGACGTCAAGACCGACGTCTGTATCGTGCCGCCCAATTCGTTCGCGCTGGCCAGGACCGTCGAATACTTTCGAATCCCGCGCGACGTGCTCACCGTGTGCCTGGGCAAATCGACGTACGCGCGCTGCGGGATCATCGTCAACGTCACGCCCTTCGAGCCGGAGTGGGAGGGGACCGCGACGCTCGAAATCTCGAACACCACGCCGATTGCCGCCAAGATTTACGCGAATGAAGGGATCGCGCAGGTGCTGTTCTTTCAGAGCGACGAACCGTGCCGGACGTCGTATCGGGACAAGAAGGGCAAGTATCAGGCGCAACTCGAGGTCACGCTGCCACGGATCTAGGCTAACGGTGTATTCAGTTCACTTATGATTCCGTAAAGATTATCAATTTGACTTCTAGCCCAGCGGACGGTCTAATAGTCTTCCAGTGACGATGCATTCGATCCTTGTGGCGCTTTCAGCTTCGTTCTCGAGCCGCAGCCTCGTCGGTGTCGCTGTTCGAGGCGTGGTTTTTAGCCCCACGGTTATCGTGAGGCCGCAAACCAGAGGATGATGTAACCACCGAGCCGAGACCAGACCGGGGCCATCATCCGAAGGGGTGATGGCCCTTTGCTTTAGGGGAACTTCAGCGCCAGGCTCGGAACACAGGGGAAAGTGTAAGGAGACGACCATGCGAATCGCCTATCAAGGGGAGCCGGGGCCTTCAGCGAGGCGGCGGCGCGCCGCATTGTTGCCGATGCACAGCTGATCGCGTGCCGAACCTTTGAGGAGGTGTTCGCGTCGGTCGAGAGCGGGCCGGCCGGTTATGGCATCGTGCCGATTGAGAACTCGATCGGCGGAAGCATCCATCGCAACTACGACCTGCTGGTGGCTCACCATCTCCCGATCGTCGCGGAGGTCGAGCTGTCTGTAGTTCATCAGTTGCTCGCCCTTCCGGGAGCATCGCTCGAGAAGTTGCGGCGCGTCTATTCCCATCCCCAGGCGTTGGCCCAGTGTGAGCGGTTTCTTCGCACGCTGACCGGCGTGGAGATCGTCGCCACGTACGACACGGCCGGCAGCGCGAAGCTCGTGGCGGACGAGCGTCTCGAGGACGCCGCTGCAATCGCGTCGGCCCGCGCCGGCGAGGTGTTCGGCTTGACGCCGCTGGCTTCGTCCATTCAGGACTTCAACGACAATCTCACGCGCTTTCTCGTCATCGGCCGCCGGCCGATCAACGACAGCGTGCCAGATAAGACTTCGATCGTGTTCTCCTTGCCCAACGAGCCCGGCGCACTGTTCAAAGCTTTGAGTGCGTTCGCCCTGCGTGGAATCGACCTGACGAAGCTTGAATCGCGGCCTATTCCGGGACGGCCTTGGGAGTATCTCTTTTATGCGGATCTGGCTGCGGCTCGAGACGAGTTGCCTTGTGCGCGTGCACTGGCACACCTGGCCGAATTTGCGCCGACCTTGCGAACACTAGGGTCTTACGCGAGTTGGAAGACTCGCGAAAGCCGATCGCCGGATCCGTTCGAGGTCGTGTCATGACGTGGAAGCCGAATCCTCTGACGAACGGCCCGAGCCGTGCGCCAGCGCGTGCCATGCTCAAGGCCGTCGGTTTTTCCGACGCCGATCTGAAGAAGCCGCTCATCGGCGTCGCCAACACCTGGATCGAGATCGGTCCCTGCAACTACCACCTCCGCGACCTGGCCACTCACGTCAAGGCCGGGATTCGGGCTGCCGGCGGCACGCCGATGGAGTTCAACACGGTCTCGATCTCCGACGGGATCACGATGAACACAGAAGGGATGAAGACTTCCCTCGTGAGTCGCGAGGTCATCGCGGATTCGATCGAGCTCGTCGCGCGTGGGAATGGTTTCGACGGCGTCATTGTCCTCGTGGGATGCGACAAGACGATCCCGGGTGGGGCGATGGCTCTGGCGAGGCTGAATACTCCGGGCTTGGTGCTGTATGGAGGCTCGATTGCGGCTGGGCAGTGGAACGGCCAGGCGGTCACCATTCAGGAGGTCTTCGAGGCGGTCGGTGCTCATGGAGCCGGCCGCATGACAGATGCTGAATTGACCAGCCTCGAAAATGTCGCGTGTCCAGGCGCAGGGGCATGTGGCGGCCAATTCACCGCAAACACGATGGCGCTCGTCTGTGAGTTCCTCGGGATCGCTTCAGTTGGCAGCGGAAACGTCCCGGCCAACGATCCTAAGAAGGCCGACGTCGCCCGGCGAGCCGGGGAGTGTCTGATGGACCTCGTTCGTAAGGGCGTGCGCCCGCGCGACATCCTCACGCTCGAAGCCTTCGAGAACGCGATCGCCTCGGTCGCGACCACCGGCGGATCGACCAATGCCGTCCTTCATCTGATGGCGATAGCGCACGAAGCGGGGGTCCCGCTGTCGCTGGATGACTTCGACCGTATCAGTGCCAAGGTGCCTCTGCTTGCCGATCTGAAACCGTCGGGTCGGTTCGTGGCTACCGACTTATGCGGGCTGGCGGTACGGCCTCGTCGCCAAGCGACTCATTGATGCCGGCGTGTTGAAGCGTGACGCCATGACTGTCAGCGGTCGAACCATCGGGGCCGAGGCGGCTGGAGCCGTGGAATCACCGGGACAGGAGGTCGTCCGGCCGGCCGACCGTCCGATAAAGAGACCGGCGGCCTGGTGATCCTTCGGGGAAATCTGGCGCCCGAGGGCTCGGTGATCAAAGGTGTCGGGTGCGAATCGGGCGCTGCACCGAGGTCCCGCACGGGTGTTCGACAGCGAGGAAGCCGCGTTCGAGGCCGTGCAGAAGCAGGCGATTCGGGCAGGCGATGTGGTGGTGATCCGCTACGAAGGTCCGAGCGGCGGTCCGGGAATGCGCGAGATGCTCGGGTGACGAGCGCGTTGATGGGGGCGGGCCTGGGAGACTCTGTTGCACTCGTGACCGACGGTCGCTTCTCGGGCGCGACACGGGGTTTCATGGTGGGTCACGCGGCGCCGGAAGCCGCGCATGGTGGCCTGATTGCCGTCGTTTGCGACGGGGATTCGATCCTGATCGACGTCGTCAATCGTCGCCTGGACGTCGAAGTCAGTGATGCGGTGTTGACTCAGCGGCTGGCCGGCTGGACGCGACGCGCGCCTCGCTACGCAACCGGTGTGCTGGGCAAGCTACGCACGGCTGGTATCTTCCGCGTCGACAGGGGCGGTGACCGGCTGAGGAACATTGTTGATCGCCGCAATTTTGTGAGGAGCTGAGATGAAGACTGGCGCACAGATCCTTTGGGAGTGTCTGGTCCGCGAAGGCGTGACTGATGTATTCGGCTATCCGGGCGGCGCCATCTTGCCCGCTTACGACGCTATGCTCGAGTATCCGATTCGTCATGTGCTGGTCCGCCACGAGCAAGGCGCAACCCACATGGCGGATGGCTAGCGCGCGCCAGCGGCCGCGTCGGCGTTGCGGTTGCTACGTCAGGTCCGGGTGCCACGAATATGGTGACTGGCATCGCCACCGCGATGCTGGACTCGTCACCGATCGTGTGCATCACGGGTCAGGTTGGCAGCAAGCTGATTGGCTCGGATGCCTTTCAGGAAACCGACATCACCGGTATCACCCTGCCGATTACCAAGCACAACTATCTCGTGACGAGCGCGGCCGATGTCGCGCCTGCCGTGCGTGAGGCATTCGCCGTGGCGAAGTCGGGCCGACCCGGTCCCGTGCTCGTTGACATCACCAAGGATGCACAGCAAGGGTCCTGCGAAGTGGATTGGGATGCCGCCGAGCCGCACCTCAGCGAGGCGCGCGACGACGCCCTGCCCGGTGACGGTGATCATCGTGAAGCGCTCGAATTGATCCATGCGGCCGAGAGGCCACTGATTCTTGCCGGGCACGGCGTGATGCTGTCGGGCGCCGAGCAGGAAGTCCTCGCGCTGGCTGAACGGGCACAGATTCCGATTGCTGTCACGTTGCTGGGTATTGGTGGCATTCCGGCCTCTCATCCTTTGAACCTCGGCATGATGGGAATGCACGGCGAGGCCTGGGTCAACAGTGCCATTCAGCAGGCTGATCTCTTGCTCGCTCTCGGCATGCGATTCGACGATCGTGTGACGGGCAACCTGAAAACATACGCGCTTGGTGCGCGGAAGATTCACGTCGATATCGACAGAGCCGAACTCAACAAGAACGTCCGCGTCGACGTGGCCATCGCGGGCGACCTTCGCGCGACGCTTCGCGAATGGCTGCCGAATCTCGCCAAAGGCAACCGGGACGCGTGGCTGTCGCATGCATCGACGCTCTCAAAGGTGATTCGGCCGTACGCGATATCCAAAGCCTTCCCGACGACGGGCACTTGTATGCGGCGCACGTCATCAACGACCTCTGGAGGCTGACGGATGGCAACGCGCTGGTTGTCACCGATGTCGGCCAGCATCAGATGTGGGAGGCGCAGTACTGCAAGCACAACACGTCGCGATCTCTGATCACGTCGGGCGGTCTTGGCACGATGGGCTTCGCGTTACCGGCCGCCATCGGGCGAAGATCGCGAGACCAGACGCCGAGGTGTGGGTTGTCGCTGGCGACGGCGGGTTTCAGATGACCATGCCCGAGCTGGCGACTGCGGCGCAAGAGCAGCTGGACATCAACGTCGCCATCATCAATAACGGCTACCTCGGCATGGTCCGGCAGTGGCAGGAGTTCTTCTACGACAAGCGATACGCTGCAACGCCATTGTCGGGCCCCGACTTCGTCAAGCTCGCCGAAGCGTTTGGGTTGTGGGCGGCGGCGGTGACGAAGCGGTCGGAAGTGGTCGAGGCCGTCACGACCGCACGCCGGCAGTCACGGACCGCGGTTATCGACTTCAGGGTCGAACAGGAAGACTCGGTGTGCCCCGATGGTGCCAGCCGGGGCCGACCTGCACAAGATGATCCGCCGGCCGTCACCGCTCGTTGAGACGGGCGCGGACAAATGAACCACAAGGCCGAATAGATGTGCCAAGTTAACGGTGGGTAGGTGAACCACAAAGGTCACCAAGATCACAAGGAGGCATTTTCTTTGTGGCCTTGGTGCTCTTAGTGGTCAGAAGAGTGTTCCGATGCTTCACACATTCGTGGTCTACGTTGACAATAAACCGGGCGTCTTGAACCGCGTGGCCTCGTTGTTCAGGCGCCGCGCGTTCAATATCGAATCGCTGACGGTCGGTCATACCGAAGAGACAGGGGTTTCGCGTATGACCGTGGTCGTCGATACCGATGCGTGCGGAGCGCGCCGCCTGGAGGCGAACCTGTACAAGATTGGTCCCGGTCAAGCGCGTCGACGACATCTCCGCCGCGCCGTCGATCGTTCGAGACCTTGCCTTGATCAAGGTGACGGCAACCGGCGAGGCAGGACCCACGTCATGCAGCTCGTCGACGTCTATCGTGCACGCGTCGTGGATGTCGCTCCCGAATCGCTGGTCATTGAAACCACGGGCACTGAAGATAAAATCGACAGCCTGCTCGAAGTGCTCCGGCCATACGGGGTGATCGAGATGGTCAGAACCGGTCGGATCGCGATGGTGCGCGGAAACTCTCGCGCCGTCATTCGATCGTCCGAGCCGTTGTCCGGCGACTTGATTGCCGACGACGTCAGCAACTGTTCGGTCTAAGATTCAGCTTCCAGCTGCCGGCTGACAGCTATCAGTTGTCGGCGTCCCATCGGCGTTTTCTGGGAGCTGGTAGCTGGCAGTCCGTAGCTGCATTAGGGAGATTCCAAGAATGGCCACCATGTTTTACGACGATGCCGCCGATCTGGCCCTGATACGCGCCAAGAAGGTGGCAGTCATAGGATGCGGTTCGCAGGGGCATGCACACGCCCTGAATCTTCGGGATAGCGGGGTGAGTGTGCGCGTCGGATTGCCAGCATCGAGCCGTTCGCGCGACAAGGCCCGCGAGGCTGGCCTGACGGTCGGCACTGTCGCGGAGGTCACGAAGTGGGCCGATGTCATCATGATCCTCATCCCTGACACCGCGGCGCCAAAGGTCTATCGGGAGGAGATTGAGCCGAACCTTGCTCCAGGGAACCTGGTGCTGTTCGCACATGGGTTCAACATCCGCTTCGGGACCATTACGGTCGGCGCGAACATCGATGTGGCGATGGTGGCGCCGAAAGCGCCCGGGCACCGCGTGCGGGAACTATTCATGGAGGGGCCGGGACGCCGGCGCTGTTCGCCATCCATCAGGACGCTACCGGCCATGCACGTGCCCTGACGTTGTCCTACGCCAAAGGCATCGGCGTCACGCGGGCCGGCGTGATCGAAACGACATTCGCCGAGGAAACCGAAACGGACCTCTTTGGAGAGCAGGCCGTTCTGTGCGGTGGCGTCAGCGCCCTGATCAAAGCCGGTTTCGAAACCCTGGTGCAAGCCGGATACCAGCCCGAAGTCGCCTATTTCGAGTGCCTTCACGAGCTGAAACTGATCGTCGATCTCATCTATCAAGGTGGCCTGGGGTACATGCGGTATTCAGTCAGTGATACGGCCGAGCACGGCGACTACACAGGTGGCCCGAAGATCGTGACGGCAGAAACGCGAAAGGCGATGCAGAAGATCCTCGAAGACATCCGCTCGGGCGATATACGCGCGCGGATGGATCGCCGGAAAACGAAGCAGGGCGCCCCTGGTTCAACAAGCAACGCCAGGTGGAAGGTGCGCTCGCCATCGAGGAAGTTGGCGCCAGGCTTCGAGCCTTGATGCCCTTCCTCAAACCCGTGAAAATTCCAACGGCGGTGTGAGTCGCGAGCACCTCGACGGCTTGACCGTTAAAGGACACACGTAGTACAAATTACAGGGTTAGGGCTTTCCAGAGTCAACGCCGTTTTCCCGTTACATGGATAAACTCATCGAGCGCGAAACCGCGACTCGAAATCCGCTCATCGCTGCACCCGCGCTCGCTGTTCAGTTCTTCCTGATCCCACTGACTGTCGTTGGTGTGACGGTTCTGGTGTACATAGGGTTTCGGTCGCTCGTCGCCGATCCTCGCACGGCGCAGGACTATCTCAACGAGATTCGGTACGGTGGCACCGATCGGCAATGGCCGGCCGCCTACGAACTGTCCCGTTCGATGGAACAGAAAGAAGGTTCGCGCCGATCGCAGTCTGGCGCCGGTGCTCGTCAAGGCGTTCGAGGAGGCCAAGAACGAGGATCCGCGCGTCCGGCGCTATCTGGCGTTGGCCATCGGCCGCCTCGATCCGCCGTTGCCGCCTGAAGCCGTTGCGGCGTTGGTCGAGTCACTCGAGGATCCCGAGCGCCACTGGAACCCCGACTGGTTTTCCCGGCTGAACGGTTGGTCGGACATCGATATCAATGAAGCTCGAATCAGCACGATTTGGGCCTTAGGGTCTTCCGGGGATCCAAGTGTCGTCGCGAAGCTGGAGCCGCTTTACAACTCTGCAGATGCCGGGATTCGCAAGATTGTGGTCTATGCTCTCGGTGCACTGCCCGGAGACTCGCAGATCGACACGTTGCGGACGGCCCTCGAGGATTCGGCGACCGACGTGAGGTGGAATGCAGCGGTCGCCCTCGCGCGGCACGGCCGAGCGGATGGGATGCCGGTGCTGCGCCAGATGATCGATCGGGCGTATGTCGAGCAGGTCGTGAAGCGGGACGTTCGTCAAGATTCGGACCAGGACCCGATAGCTGAAGTCATGATCGGCGGTCTTCGGGCGATTGCATCGCTCAAAGACACCTCGGTCAAGGCCCCGGTCGAAGTCGTCAGTCAACAGGACCGCAGCCTGCGAGTACGGCAAGCCGCGCTCGAAGCGCTTCGGCAGATCGGGTGAGAAGGCCGCGCAACTTGCAACGGCGTAGGTTTGCAGGCGGATAACGGAGAGCCAAGAGAAATGGCAGACGAGACCAAAGAGAATCCGGGAGCGGGCGCGACACCGAGTGCTCCGGCCGCTGCCGGGAGTCCGGGAGCTCCGCCGGCGCCGAAACCGACGACAGCGGCACCGGGGCGGCCGCCGTCGCGCCGGCCGCCGGACACGCCCGGCCGGCTCCGCCGCCACGACCACCTGCGGCACCCATCCCCGATCTTGCAGGCAAGACGACAACTCTGGCATCGCCAGGTGGGGCGGCTGCTGCACGTCCGACTGCAAAGCCCGCAGTGGCGGCGGCAGGTCGCGACCCGGATGATTCCTCACCGTTGCTGACGCGACGTGTCTGGATTGGCCTCGCGTGGGGGCATTTTCTGCCGCATCAGCGGCTGCTTTGGCGGCGACCGGGCGCTTCATGTTTCCGAGACGTGCTGAACGAGCCACCGCAGCAGTTCAAAGCCGGATTTCCAAACGAAGTACGGCATGGGCGTCGATGAGCGGTGGAAGGACAAGTTCGGCGTCTGGCTCGTCCGGACTCCGGAGGGATGTCGCGCAGGCTGCCAGCGGTTTTTACGCGCTGATCAGCACGTGCACGCACCTCGGTTGCACGCCGAACTATCTGTCGGCGGAGAACAAGTTCAAGTGTCCCTGTCACGGGAGCGGCTTCCGGTTGTCGGGGATCAACTTCGAAGGGCCGGCTCCTCGACCGTTGGAACGAGCGCGCATCGTGCTGGCCGACGACGGGCAGATCCTCGTCGACAAGAGTCGGCACTTCCAGCAGGAGCTCGGAGGGTGGCAAGATCAAGAGTCGTTCTTGAAGGTCTGAATTTGAGGATTTGAGAATGTGAGGATTTGAGAATCTGTGTTTTCCGGGCCGGGTTGCTATGACTAGGGCGCGGCGAACTGCAAATCCTCAATTCTCAGATCTCAGATCCTCAAATCTTAAGAGACGTATGGCAGACACAAAGACTATTGAACCGAAAGAAGCAGCTCTCGTCCGATTTTGGAACTGGCTGACCGAGACGCAGGCGTGGACATCCATCTTCCGGCATGGGCGGCCGACGAGCGACCGCAACCGCGTGCTGGTCATGCTGTCGAATGTCTTTCTGCATCTGCACCCGGTGCGGATTCGAAAGTCAGGTGTCAAGCTCCGTTACACGTGGTGCATGGGAGGACTGAGTTTCTTCCTGTTCCTGTCCCTCACGCTGACCGGGCTGCTCCTGATGTTCTACTATCGGCCGACTCTCGAGTACGCCTATACCGACATCGTCGGGCTCCGCGAGCACGTGCCGCTCGGCATCATGCGTGAGATGCATCGGTGGGGCGCCCACGCGATGGTGATTACGGTCTGGCTGCACATGTTCCGGGTCTTCATGACGGGATCGTACATGCCGCCCCGGGAGTTCAACTGGTCGGTCGGCGTCGTGATGTTGGTGCTGACCTTGTTGCTGTCTTTCACCGGCTACCTGCTCCCGTGGGATCAGCTGGCAATCTGGGCCATCACCGTCGGGTCCAACATGGCGCGTGCGACGCCGTTCCTGGGTCACGAGGGCCCGGGCGCCTCGCTGCTTCGGCTGGGCGACGTGCCGCTGATTCACGCGCAAGACGACGCCCGGTTCGCGCTGCTCGGCGGAACGTTCGTCGGAGAAGGCGCGCTGCTGCGCTTTTACGTTTTGCATTGCGTGGGTCTACCGCTCGTGATTGCGGTCTTGATGGCCGTGCACTTCTGGCGTGTGAGGAAAGATGGGGGATTTCGGGGCCGCTTTAGAAACTTAGAAGTCAGAAGTGAGAGGTTAGAAGGACAGCGAGCTATGCCGGCCTTCTACCTTCTCACTTCTCACTTCTAACTCCCGGAGGATCTGTGGGTTTCGTTAAAGGCATCTTCAACGCAGTGGCCGACCCGCGACTGTTCTTTGTCCTTGCGGTCGGAGCGCTCGCCGTCCTGCTGTGGAAGCGCGAGAAGATTGCGTCCAACTCGTTTGCATACGTGCTGTTCGGACTGCTGTTCGTGTTCTTTGCCTTCGGGTCGTTCGATCCCAACTTCCGGCTGATCGTCACGAAACCGGACAACGTTCCCATCGTCGGCCTCATCTTCCTGCTGCTTTTCTTCGTGTGGTATTCGATCCGGGAAGGCGTGCTCAACGACCGCCGGATTGCAGCCGGCCAGGGCCCGGTGGAGAAGGCGGAGTCCGATCGCGTCTGGGTCTGGCCCGATCTGGTTTACGGAACTGATCTCGTTGATCGTCTGCTCGGTGGTCCTGATCGTCTGGTCGATTTTCTGAAAGCTCCGCTCGAACAGCCGGCCAATCCCGCCAATACGCCCAATCCGTCGAAAGCTCCGTGGTAAGCTTTCTGGGCTTGCAGGAAATGCTGGTCTATTTCGACCCGTGGCTGGCCGGTGTGGTCCTGCCAGGCTTGATCATCGTCGGTCTCATCTGTATCCCGTACATCGACAAGAATCCGAAGGGCAACGGAGTACTCACACGTTCAAGGAGCGCAGGGCGGAGATTGTTATTTTTCTGTTCGGGTTCGCCGTGCTCTGGGCCTCTTTGATCGTCCTCGGCATCGTTTCTGCGCAGGGCCGAGTGGAACTTCTTCGGTCCGTTCGAGTATCTGGGACATCCACAAGCTCGAAGCGCTGACCAACGTCAACCTTTCAGAGTATGTCTGGGTCCGTGCGCTCCGGACTGGGCTTCCGACTCAGTGGTATATCCGGGAGATTCCGGGCATCCTGCTGGTGCTCGTCTACGTCTTTGCGCTGCCGGTGCTGCTCGCCAAGTCGTGGTTCAAGAGTTACTACGACAAACTCGGTGCCCCTCGTTACTATGTGACCGTTTTCCTGTTTCTGATGATGATGTCGCTGCCGATCAAGATGCTGGCGCGATGGCTGTTCAACCTGAAATACATTGTGGGAATCCCGGAATTCTTTTTCAACATTTGAGCCATGGCTGAAAAGAAGGGCGTAGGGCACGCCTACAATATCGACTTTCTCAACGTCGTCTTTGCGGCGTCGAGCCTGTTCCTTTTTCTGTCGGTCGTCTGGATGGTGTGGGACGACTTCGACCGTGACTGGAAGAACACCCAGCGACGGTTCACTCAGTTGCAATACGAAGTGACGCAGGCGCAATACCAGCAGAGGCGTCGCGGGGCGTCGATCGAAACAAGCTGCAGCAGCTCGAATCGCAGCTCGCGGCTGCGAAGAAGAGCGTCGAGTCGAATCAGAAGAAGGTCGATGAGCTGCAGGCCAAGCTCGGACGAAGTCAACAATCGTCTGTATCGCCGGACCCAAGCCTATCAATTCGCAAAAGCCAACTACGATCACGACAAAGATCGACTACGAGACCGCCCGGGTCGCGCAGTTGAGCAGCGCCGAAAGAAAAGGCCAGGAAGCGTCGCTGAAGCCGCGAAGCAACTGACGGAGCTCAATCTTCAGGTGGAAGCGACGACCGCGGAGGCGCGGTGTGCAGAAAGAGCTCGGGCACGTACACGGTCAGGTCGAGACAGTCAACAAACAGATCACCGAGATGCACGCCGAGCAGGTCCGGCTGCAGAAACAGCTCGATGTGCTGGCGCCCAGCATGACGAAGAGCTATTTCCGGAATGCGCCGCTCTCAGACTTCATGGCGCCGACGCTCAAGATTCAGCAGGTCATTCTTCCGGAACATCGTCGACGACGTGAAGACTTCATTCGCGTGCCGAAGATGGATCGGTGTCAGACGTGCCACCTGGCGATCGACAAGAAGGGCTTTGAAAGCACTCAACCGTTCACGACCACACCGGATCTCGTCGACGTATCTGGGCGGAGAATCGCCGCACCCGATCGATCGGGTTGGCTGCACGGTGTGTCATGAGGGGATGGGACAGTCGGTCAGTTTTCTCGTGACGCTGCGCACTCTCCGGAGAATGAGAGCAGAAGAAAGAGTGGGAAGAGAAGCTACCACTGGGAAGAGCCGCACCTCTGGGACTACCCAATGCTGCCGGCGAAGAGTTGACCGAAGCCTCCTGTGCCAAGTGCCACAAGCAGCAGGTCTACTATTCCCAAGGCCGACAACCTGAATCTCGCCTACGCCACCTACGAGCGGGCAGGGTGCTACGCATGCCACAAGACGCGCGGGTTCGAGGACATGAGAAAGCCCGGGCCGATTCTGACGAAGATCGACTCGAAGCTGACGCCAGACTGGGTCGAAGACATGGATTCGCAATCCCCGCGCCGTGAAGCCAGCGACGTGGATGCCGCGCATCTGGCACAGCTCGAACTCGAGCTCCGAGCAGGATGCGGTTCGCAACGAGATCGAGATCAACGCGGTGGCCGCGTACGCTGTTCGCCAACAGCGAGCGTCACGAGAATTCGCCGTCAAGAACCCGCCGCGCGGTGATGCGCAGGCGGGTGAGAAGGTCGTAAAGGCGATCGGCTGCCAGGGCTGTCACGTGGTTGGGGAGGGCACACGCGAGGCTGCTGGCCCACGCCGCACCTTCGGCCAACCTCTCGAAAACATCGGGAACAAGACGACTTACGAGTGGGTCTTCAACTGGGTGCGGGATCCGAAGCACTACAACCCCGCAACCTACATGCCTAACCTGCGCCTCACCGATCAGCAGGCTGCCGACATTGCGACATATTTGATGACGTTGAAAGCAGTCCGGTGGCGACGCGGCGAAAGCCACGTTCACCGACAACCAGGTCAGCGACGTCTTGCTCGACTATTACAAGGCCGCGATGCCGTTCGAACAAGCCAAGGCCCAGGTGGCGAAGCTCGAGCCACAGAACAAGCAGGTCGCTCTGGGGCAGAGGGTGATCAGCCGCTACGGCTGCTTCAGTTGTCACGATATCAAGGGCTTCGAAAAGCGCAGTCGATCGGCACCGACCTCTCTGAGGAGGGCAGCAAGCTCGTGACGCGGCTCGACTTCGCGTTCATCAGCGACATCCCGCATTCGTCGAAGATCGAGTGGTTCCGCACGCAAGCTCCACGATCCCCGAGTCTTCGACCGAGGGCGGCGTGCTCCAGCCGGAAGAAAAGCTCCGGATGCCGAACTTCGATTTCAGCGACGCTGAGGTCGAGCACCTCGTCACGGCCATCATGAGCTTTCAGCGCGACATTCAACCGGCCGCGGCGTTGCAGCCAGCGATCGGCCAAGATCGATGCCCTTGTCGCGGGGCGTGCGCTCGTTCATCGTCGCAACTGCGTCGGGTGTCACATCATCGAGGGCGATGGCGGCGATTTCGTGAAGCTCGTGGCCGAGCCGTCGCTCGGCCCGCCGATGCTGACGCCCGAGGGCGCGCGCGTTCAGCCCGACTGGCTGTACGCATTTCTGCGTGGCCCGATCAACATCAGGCCTTGGCTCGACGTTCGAATGCCGACCTTTGGCCTGGACGATCACAACCTGAACGGCGTAATCCAGTACTTCGGGGCGGTATCCAACACCATCGGGCCCTTCCAGACGCCGGAGATCGTTCGAGCGTCGAATACGGAAGCGGTCGGCAAGCAGCTGTTCGAGCTACTGAAGTGCCAGCAGTGTCACGTGCTCGGGGTGATTCCGAAAGAGCAGCCAACGGCGAATCTGGCGCCCGATCTGCGGATGGCGTCCGATCGCCTGCAGCCCGAATGGATTCTGGAATGGCTGAAGAAGCCGTCCGACATTCTGCCGGGAACGCGAATGCCGGCATTCTGGCCCGACTATCCGAAGTCGTCGTTCCCTCAGACTCAACGGAGACGGGGAAGCGCAGATCCGCGCGATTCGCGATCATCTGCTCACGTTCAAAGGTGGTCCGACGCCCCGGCGGAATGGCACTGCGGCTGTAAGCGCGAACTGAATTCAAGGCAGGACCGGCGGGAAGGGCGGGAGTGGTCAGGACGGAAAATACCGATAGCCTACCTGGTGCGTGACCATTCCAGGCCTACCCGCCTAACCTGCACGTCAGCCGCATAATCCACCTGACTGCTTCGCCCGTTTCGAGTGCTGCCCCGCGTTCACCCGACCGCCTTCATCGACGACAGCGCTCAGGTCATCGGCGACGTCGAAATCGGTGACGAAAGCAGCGTCTGGATGTCCGCCGTCGTCCGGGGCGATGTGCACCGGATCCGCGTGGGCAAGCGCACGAACCTCAGGATGGCACGGTTGTCCACGTGATGGACCAAACACACCCTACGACAATCGGGGACAACGTGACCGTCGGACACGCCGCTGTTCTACATGGCTGCACGATCGAGGATCTGTGCCTGATCGGGATGGGCGCCATTCTGCTGAACGGCTGCCACATCGGCACCGGGTCGATAGTCGCGGCCGGCACGCTCGTGGTCGAGGCATGATCGTGCCGCCAGGCTCGCTGGTCATGGGCAGTCCGGGGAAGGTGAAGCGGCCCCTCGCGCCGGCTGAAATCGAGCATTCAGGCGTATGCCGACCGGTATGTTGGCTATCGCCTGCACTACATGGGCAGGTAGGGCCGACGCGGGCGAAGAAGGGCGGGAAAGGCAGGAGGGGCAGGAAGCGGAACTGCCGGCTGTGCCGACCGACGACGGCCAATCGAATATGGAGCGCGAAGGCTTCCAGCCGAACGATATGTCAACAAAGCCACCAGGAGGCACCCGCGATTTTCTTCCCGACGAGATTCGGCGGCGCGAGTACGTCATCGGGGTGGTGCGCTCGGTGTATGAAAGTTACGGCTTCGAGCCGCTCGAGACGCCTGCGTTCGAGAACATCGAGACGCTGCTCGGCAAATACGGGGAGGAAGGCGACAAGCTCATTTTCAAGATTTTGCGTCGCGGCGAGCACGAGGCACGCGGCGAGGCCGACCTGGCGCTGCGTTACGACTTGACGGTTCCCCTGCGCGCGTGTCGCCGCGCAGTACCCAAAGCGATCTCCCACGATTCTTCAAGCGCTATCAGATCCAACCGGTATGGAGGGCCGACCGGCCGCAGAAGGGCCGGTTCCGCGAGTTCTACCAGTGCGACATCGATGCCATCGGAACGACATCGATCCTCGTCGAGGTGGAGCTTCTGGCGGCTGTGACCGACGTTCTCGTTCGGCTCGGATTCAACGATTTCGTGGTCCGCTTGAACCATCAGGGAGCTGCTTACCGGACTTTTGAAGGCTTCCGGGAATTCCGCTCGCCCAGCAGGGGACGCCCTGGTGGCGATTGACAAGTTCGACAAGATCGGGCGCGACGGCGTGCACGCCGAGTTGGTTGCACGGGGTATCGCGAGCGAGGCCGCAAATACAAGCCTCAGATTGTTTGCGGCCGACCTGACAGAAATGCGTGGACTGTTGGATGGTGACGAGCGCGGGCTTTATGCCATCGAGCAACTCAAGCCATCAAAGAGTTGAGCAAGGAATCGACGGCCGCACGAATTCAGAATCGATCCGGGTCTGGCGCGCGGCCTGTCGTATTACACCGGCGCAATCATGGAGATTGCCGTCCCGGATCTATCGGGAAGTCTGGGTGGGGGCGGGCGATACGACAATCTGATCGGCATGTTTCTCGGCCGCGACATCCCGGCTTGCGGCTTTTCGCTCGGCCTCGAGCGGATTATCGTCGTCATGACGGAGCGAAGCATGTTCCCAGCTGGCCTCCAGCATGGAGCCGTCGATGTGATGGTGACGGTCTGGGCCACACGAGCCGAGGAGAATCGCTGACGCTCGCTTCTGAATTGCGCCGGGGCAACCTGCGAGTGGACGTGTATCCTGAAGCGGACAAGCTTGGCAAGCAATTCAAGTGCGCGTCGAGCCGCCACGCGAACTTCGTGGCCATTCTCGGAGACGATGAGCGGGCCCGCGGCGAGGTCGCCATCAAGGATCTGCGAACCGGCGAACAGAAGAGCGTCGCGCGAAGTGAGGCGGCGGCTTTCATCAAGGCGCGATCAGTAGGCTCGGGGCCGGAGGCCTCGGGCCTCACGAGGTCCCGACGTCTAACCGCTGTCCTGAGGCCCCCGAGGCCTGACGCCTGATACCCTAATTATGGCTGAACAACTCGGCGATTTGACTCATGCCCACACTTGCGGTGCGCTTCGCGCGAGGCGACGTGGGGTCGGATGCCACGCTCCTCGGCTGGGTGCACCGCGTTCGGGACCTCGGTGGCGTCACGTTTGTAGACGTACGGGACCGGACTGGCGTGTCCCAGGTGGTTGTGCGCGATAACGACGCCCTTCTGGCGGCCGCCAAGAAACTGCGCTCGGAATACGTCGTGGCGATGAAGGGCGTCGTGCAGCGACGGTCCGAAGACACGGTCAATCCCAAGCTTCCAACCGGCGAAGTAGAAGTGCTGGCGTATGAGATTCGGGTGCTGAACGAGGCGAAAACGCCTCCGTTCTCGATTGCCGACGACGCGCCGGTGTCGGAAGAGATTCGGCTGCGCGCGAGGTATCTCGATTTGCGGCGCTCTCGCATGCAACAGAACATCGGGTTGCGCCACCGGGTGACCCTCGCGATTCGCAAGTATCTGGACTCTCAAAGGATTCTGGGAAATCGAGACGCCGATGCTGACGAAGTCGACGCCGGAGGGGCACGCGATTACCTCGTGCCGAGCCGGGTTCACCCTGGAGAGTTCTACGCTCTTCCCCAGTCGCCGCAGATCTTCAAACAGATCCTGATGGTGGCCGGGATGGACCGCTACTTCCAGGTCGCGCGCTGCTTCCGGGATGAAGACCTGCGGGCCGACCGGCAGCCAGAGTTCACCCAGATCGACATCGAAATGTCGTTCGCGCGACCGGACATGATTTTCGCGCTCATCGAGCCATTGTTGAAGGTGGCCTTCCACGAGATTGGCGTCGAAGTTCCCACGCCGTTTCGTCGTATCCGGCATGCGGACGCGATCGCCCGCTACGGTTCGGACAAAGCCGGATCTGCGGTGCGCGCTCGAGATTGAAGACTTTTCGAGCGCGTTTCGGGAACCTGGGTTTCGTGTCTTCAACGAGATCGTCGCTGGCGGTGGATGCGTGCGGGGATTGATGGTGCCCGGCGGCAACCGGATGTCTCGCAGCCAGCTCGACGTGCTGGTCGATCGCGCAAAAAGGACATGGGCTTCTCAGGGCTGATCTGGGTAAGACCTGGTGAACCACCAGTCAGCTCGGTAAAGGCGATTTCGGAAGGAACGCTTCGCGCGCTCCTCGAGCAGTTGCCGTTCCAGTCATGAGGATCTCTTGCTGCTGGCAGCCGGCCCGCCGGATGCGACGTCGATGCGTCTGGGGGAGCTTCGGCTGGATCTTGCCAAACGGGAAAATCTGACTCGCGCCGATGCCTGGGAATTTGCCTGGATTGTGGAATTCCCGCTGCTCGAATGGCATGCGGAGGACGGGCGTTAGTACTCCGTGAATGCACCCGTTCACGGCGCCGATGGAGGAAGACTTGCCGCTACTCGAGAGCGATCCAGGCAAGGTCCGTGCGCGAGGCGTATGATCGTCGTGTTGAACGGATGGGAGGTTGGTGGCGGCGGCATTCGTATCCACGACATGGCGCTCCAGTATCGCGTGTTCACGAAACTGCTGGGGATTGGTGAGGAAGAGGCCCGGCACCGATTCGGGTTCTTCCTCGATGCGCTGGAGTACGGAACGCCCCACACGGAGGATCGCGCTCGGGCTGGATCGCATGGTTGCGCTCCTCGCCGGCGAATCGTCGATTCGGGATGCGATGGCTTTTCCGAAAACAGCAGCAGCTGAAGACCTTATGGCTGGGGCTCCGTCGACTGTCGATCCCAGGCAAGTCCGAGAACTGCACCTGAAGATTCAGAAGTAGAAGGATTCAGGTAAGCTGGTATTGTCCCGTGCGGACGGTTGCGCTATAATGGACGTGTTAAGTCTTTGTAACACAACAAGATAGCAAGATAGAACACCACAGACAAAGGAGCCGCCGGCCGCCTGCCTCTCAATGAAACGCATTGCTGTCCCCGAAGAAGGGATTGAAACGCTGTTCGGCTCTACGACGAGAACCTCAAGCACCTCGAATCGCTCTTCAACGTCCGCATCCGCACCATGGGCACGAATTGCTGGTAGATGGCGATTCTCCCGGTCTGGAGAAGGTCGACCGAGTAGTCGGTCAGTTGTCTGCACTGATGCGCGACGGCTACAAGCTGTCGAACGCAGATGTGAAAACGGCCTCGGCGCTGGTCGCGCAGGATGAAACGGTCGATCTGCGCGATCACTTCCTGAAGGGCAGCCTGACAGCGGCAGGGCGCCGCAGGTTGCGCCGAAGACGGTCACACAGCGGCGCTACCTCGAAGCGATCGAACAGAACGACATCGTGTTCGGCATCGGGCCGGCCGGTGCCGGGAAAACGTACCTGGCGATGGCGCAAGCCGTCGCGTTCCTCGTCGCCAAGAAGGTCAGTCCGGATCATCCTTGCCCGGCCTGCCGTGGAAGCCGGCGAAAAGCTCGGATTTCTGCCGGGCGACCTGCGGGAGAAGGTCAATCCGTCACTGCGGCCGCTTTACGATGCTCTCTACGACATGCTCGATGTCGAGCGCGTGGCCAGGCATATCGAGGCGCGGGACTATCGAGATCGCGCCGATTGCGTTCATGCGCGGGCGCACGCTCAACGACTCGTTCGTGATTCTCGACGAAGCGCAAAACACCACATCCGGAGCAGATGAAGATGTTCCTGACTCGTCTCGGATTCGGCGCGAAAGCCGTCGTTACCGGGGACATCACGCAAATCGACTCTGCCGGCCGGACGCACTTCGGGCCTCATCGAGGCCATGAAAGTCGTCGGTGGGATCGAAGGTATCGCTTTGTGCGATTCGATGAGCGCGACGTGGTCCGCCACAAACTGGTGCAGCACATTGTCAAGGCCTACTGAAGCGTATTCGAATAGCAATGGCGCCGCGCCAGCAGACTCGGGGCCGTTCGATCACAATCCCTCTCGAGGGGCTTCAGGCTCCGGATCGGTGAGCGTCTCCGACCGCGAGAGTCCTCATAGCCGGACATGGCTGCTGCAGGCTAGCGCGTGCGCCTCCGGGTTCTCGTCGGCAACGAGCGTGGGCTGGCGGATGCCGCCCCTGGTTTGAGCCGATGGCTGGCGGATGTCGCACCGGCCGCCGCTCGTGGCACGGTAAACGTCTCCGGTCGTCAGTGATACAAGGATTCGTGAGCTCAATCGCCGCTTCCGCCGTCGTAACCGGTCTACCGACGTCTTGAGCTTTCCCTCTGACGGTTCTCGAGGACGGGTTCCGGGCAATCGGCCGGTCCTGTTTGGGCGACATTGTCATCGCTCGGGGTGTGGCGCGGCGCCAGGCCCGGGCGGCCGGCCATTCGAGCGCACGGAACTGCGCGTGCTGGCTCTCCATGGTCTCTTGCACCTTCTCGGTTACGATCACGAGAGCGATGATGGGCGGATGTCTCGCGTCGAGGCCCGCTTGCGTCGCAAGGGCGGCCTTTCCGAGGGTTTGATCGAGCGCGAAGCGTAAGAGATGACCCCGCTCCTGATTTTCCTGTTGGCTTGTGTGGCCATCTACCTCGGGACCATCGAGGCCGCGTTCAGCGCGCTGATGCGCCTGTCGCTTCGACTGCTGGCGGAGCGGAGCGACCGTCCCGGCACTCTCGGGACGTTTCTGGACAATCTCTCTTCTTCTGCTCGTTCCCGTGCGGTTCTTGCTGGGGTTGTGATCGCCACGGCCACGGCGTTGTTGGCTCGAGCTATTGGTGTCGACGCCGCGCACACCGTGACCGTCGTTGTTCTCAGCGTCGTGACATTTGTGGTCGTCTGTGAGCTCGCTGGTGCCGGTAGCGATCGTGTTTCGCAATCCCGAGCGGGTGCTCGAGCTCGCTGCTTCCGTCGTTCACACCGGCAGCCACGGGCGCTCAGACCGATTTCGAAATGGATCGGCGCGCGCGGTCGCCCTCATCAAGCGGGAGCGGCCGGGTCGGTGCCAGCGCCTGACGTGGCGGCTGAAGAAGCGAAGGGAGGCACCGAAGGCGTACGCCGACGACACGCAACAAGACGGCCTGATTGAAGGGAAGAGCGTCGTCTCCTGCAGAGCATTGTCGATTTCGGCGACACCTTGGTACGTGAAGTCATGACCCCGCGGCCGGATATCGTGGCCATTCGCGAGGAGGCGACGATCGGAAAGCTGCGCGAGCTTTTCGCGAGCAGGAATACTCGCGGTTCCCGTTTACAAGGGAAGTCTCGATAACATCGCGGGCTTCGTCTTCATCAAAGACCTGGTTCTCTTGGACGCCGGCGACGACGACAAGCCGATTCGCCCGCTGGTTCGTCCGGCCGTCGTCGTGCCGGAGACCAAGCGCGTTCCCGAGCTCCTGCAACAATTCCAGCGCCAGCAGGCGCAGTGCGCAATCGTCGTCGACGAATACGGAGGAACCGCGGGCCTGGTCACGATCGAGGATCTCCTCGAAGAGATCGTCGGCGAGATCCGTGACGAGTACGACGTCGAATCCGAGCAGATCGTCGACGAGGGCAACGGGCGCTTTCTTTCACTGGAATGGTGAACATCGACGAAGTGGCGCAGCGTCTGAATGTCCAGATCGAGAGGGAGAGGCTTCGAGACGGTCGGCGGGTATGCGATGTCGCACCTCGGCCGTGTCCCTGCAGTGGGCGAGCGATTCGATGTCGATGGCCTGTCGGTCGAAGTCCTCGATGCCGAACGGCGACGCGTGACGAAGGTCCGTATTGCGCGTCAGAGACTCCGCAGCAAGTCAGGAGTCTTCCACTAGGTGAAAGCGGGTTTCGTCTCGTTGATCGGTCGACCGAACGCGGGCAAGTCGACTCTAGCTCAACCGGCTCGTCGGCACGAAGCTCGCGATCGTTTCGGACAAGCCTCAGACCACAAGAACGCGAATTCTGGGCGTCGGAATTATCCGGATGCGCAAGTGGTCTTCTTCGACACGCCTGGGATTCACCGGCCCCTGCACCGCTTGAACGTCCGGATGGTCGACACGGCATTGGACACGATTCGGCAGGTAGACGTGCTTGGCCTGGTCCTGGATGCGAGCGAGAAGTCCGGTAAAGGCGATCATTTCGTCATCGACCGACTGGTGAAACGCGCAACCGCACCTGTGTTTCTGATCCTGAACAAGGTTGATCTGATTCGGAAATCGCGGCTGTTGCCGGCGATCGACGAGTTCTCGAAGCTCGCATCGCTTTGCCGAGATTAGCTGCCAATTTCAGCCGCCACGGGCGAGAACGTGGATCGGTTGGAGCGTGCACTGATCGAACGGCTGCCTGAAGGGGAGCGGCTCTATCCCCTCGACTATTTGACGGATCAGCCGGAACGTGTTCTGGCAGCCGAAATCGTGCGTGAAAAACTGTTGCAGTTCACGCATGCGGAGATTCCTTTCGCCAGCGCCGTCATCGTCGATCGGTTCGAGGAGCCTGTCGAAAGCCCCGCAGCGACAGCTCCGCCAATTCTGAGGCTGTATGCACCATCGTCGTCGATCGTGAATCGCAGAAGCCGATCGTCCTCGGCAAAGGCGGGCAGATGATCAAGCGGGTCGGTACGGCGGCCCGTCAGGAACTGGAGGAGCTCTTCGGGGTTCGCGTCTTTCTCGATCTTCATGTGCGTGTCCGCGCCGAGTGGCGGGAGGATGAGAGGGTGTTGAGCCAGATTGGTGTCGGTCGTGGCGATATGAAGGATCTCTGAAAGAGTCGCCGATCACGTGAGGAGTGAAGCTTCCAACCTGTGATAGTTTGAAGGCTCGTCCCCGGCATGCCGCTCTACACCACCGACGCTCTGATCCTGCGGTCATGCACGCTCGGTGAGATCAGATCGCATTGTCGTGTTCCTACGCGCGATCGCGGTAAGAAGCGCGGTGTGGCGAAGAATGCGCGCCAGAGCCGGCGCCGGTTTGGCGGCGCGCTCGAAACGCTGACGTGCGGGCGGGTGGCGTATGGAGCGCGAGCGCCGAGACCTCGTTCGCCTCGACTATGTCGAGCCGATTCCGGTCGCCGTTGTCGGCCGTCGATGGCACTGCGCTCGAGTGCGCTGGTTATTTCGCCGAGTTGCTCGATGAATGGTCGCCAGAGGCCGACCCCAATGAGCCGTTGTTCAGGCTGGGTGCTTCGATGGTGGAAGCGATGGCCGTCGGCGTCCCAATCGAACGCCTGGCTCGCTATTTCGAATACTGGTTGTTGAGGCTGCAAGGCGTATGCGAGACGGACGAACGGATTTCTCGCGACGCCAGGGCGTTTCTGGACGCCGCTCGCACCTGCAGTCCGTTCGCGCTCGGCGGCCTGACAGTAACGCCGCGAGCACTCAGCGAGATTGAAACGGTGCATCGGGCGCTGATTTCGATGCACCTGGAGAAGGATCTCAAGTCGGCGCGCGTGTTGCGCGAACTGCGACGACCGTGACTTTTCAGAACCTGATTCTCAAACTGTCCGAGTTCTGGGCCTCTCGAGGCTGCACTCTCCAGCAACCGCTCGATATCGAGATCGGCGCCGGGACGATGCATCCGGAGACGTTCCTGCGCGTGCTTGGGCCGGCGCATTGGAACGTGGCGTACGTGCAGCCGTCGCGCCGGCCAGCGCGATGGCCGCTTTTGGCGAGAACCCTAACCGGCTGTTGAAGCACTACCAGTTTCAAGTCGTGCTCAAGCCGGCCCCTGACGAGGTCCAACAGCTCTATCTGGAGAGCCTCGAAGCATTAGGGCATCAATCCCCGGCAACACGACATCCGCTTTGAAGAAGACAACTGGGAGTCGCCGACGTTGGGGGCATGGGGGATTGGCTGGCAGGTGATGTTCGACGGCCTCGAGATCTCTCAGTTCACCTACTTCCAACAAGCAGGCGGCCTCGAGCTTTCCCCGATTTCCGCCGAGCTGACCTACGGCCTCGAGCGCATCGCGATGGCGCTTCAGCGAGTCGACAGCATTTTCGACATCGAATGGAGCCCTGGCGTGACATACCGTGATGTGCGCCATCGTGACGAAGTAGAAGGGTCAAAATACGTTTTCGGGCAGGTCGATCTGCCGGCCGGCGAGTTGGGACCTCTCACCGGGATTTGTTCGACCGGCACTTATCCGCTTTGCAGAGTCGCTGCTGAATTCCGGATTAATCTGGCCTGCGCTGGAGCACTGCCTCAAGTGTTCGCATCTCTTCCAACATTCTCGACGCGAGCAACAGACATCGGGGTGACCGAGCGTAGCTTCTTACATCCTGCGGGTCCGGCAGCTCGCCATTGGCATCGCAAAAGCCTACGTTCAGGCGACTCGAGCCGAAGGTGCTTGGCGTAGTTCATGGACCGCGAACTACTCCTCGAAATCGGTTGCGAAGAGTTGCCGGCGAGATGGCTTCCCGATCTTGACGAATCAGATTGGCGATGTGGTTCGAAGTCAGCTCGAGGCGCATCGCCTGTCGCCCGAGACACCAGCGGAGACGTTCAGCACGCCGAGGCGGCTGACCGCGTCCGGGTAGCCCGCGTTCCGGAACGACAGACGGATCTCGAAGAAGTGGTGAATGGTCCGCCAGTATCCGGCGAGCTTCAAGCCGGATGGGCACCGCCGACCCGGCCGCCGAGGGTTTGCGGCCAGGCAGAGGCGTCGACGTGTCAATGCTCGAGCGAATCGAGACGCCGAAAGGTCAATACCTCGCATATCGCGAAGCGGCAACGTGGAAAGGCGGCGGTCGACGTGCTCCCCGACGTGCTCGCAGGAGCGCTGCGGTCCCTGACATTTCCGAAAGCGATGCGCTGGGATGCCTTGCTCGACGATGGACGTGGCGAGCTTCCTGTTCGGGCGCCCGATTCGCTGGATCCTCTTCATCTATGGCGGGCGAGTGGATGCCGTTCACCATCCTCCGGACGTCGGTCGCCCAGAGCCGTCGGCTGGTGCAGGACGTCTCGTCGGGTGCGGTCACCTACGGGCATCGTTTTCTGACGACCAGCGGTCGAGCCGGGCGTGCGGTAAAGTCAGGAGCTTCGAGGAATATCGCGACTCGGCTGCTCGAGAACTTCGTCATCCTCGAGCGCAGTGAACGGCACGACAAGATTGCACGCGAACTCGACGCCAAAGCGCTTCGCTTGAAAACTCGAGTGAGTCGCGTCGTCCACAGCGAGTCGGAGCTCCTGGACGAGGTTCCAGACCTCGTCGAATACCCGTCGGTCATCGCGGGCACGTTTGCATCAGAGTTTACCGATGAGCTTCCGAGCGAAGTGTTGACCACCACGTTGATTCATCATCAGCACTATTTCCCGGTCGAAGGCGAGGACAGGAAGCTGAAGCCGGCGTTTCTGGCGGTGATCAACACTGAGCCCGATAACGAGCGAACGATCGCTCGTAACGCAGAACGGGTGGTGACCGCCCGGCTGCGGGATGCCTTGTTCTTTTGGGAGACCGATCGGCGGACGAAGCTCGAAGGGCATCGAGATCGCCTGTCGACATTGCTGTTCCACAAGAGGCTGGGCACATACAAGGAAAGGCCGAGCGAATCGAACGCCTCGCCAATTGGATCATCAGCGTCGCTTTTCACCGGCCGGATTTGGGCGACCAGGCCGCTCTGGCGGCTCGACTGGCAAAGGCGGATTTGACGACCGACATGGTCCGCGGAGTTCACCGAGCTCCAGGGAACCATGGGCGGCATTTATGCGCGCGAAGAGGGCAACGCGAAGAGGTGTGGAAGGCAATCTACTTTCACTACCTGCCGGTTGGTGTCGAGATCGACGCTCGGCCCACTCGCGATCAACTCGGGCGGGCCAACGCGACCTGGGCCGCCGTGTCACTCGCCGACAAGCTCGATACCGTCGTCGGCTTGTTCCTGGCGGGAGAGCGGCCGACCGGTTCGCGCGATCCGCTTTGACTGCGCCGGGCCGCCCAAGGCATCGTGAAGATTTTGTCGGATCTTCCCAAAGACCCTGTGAGCTCAGCGTCAGTCCATCACTCGGGACACTGGTGGCTCGGGCCGAGGAGGGGTTCGACGGCCAGGGCCTCAGTGCACCGGAGGATTGGAAGCAGCAAGTAGGACTCTTCTTCGCTGAGCGAATGCGGCACCTGCTGGTCTCTCGTGGCTCCACCTACGATGAAGTGAATGCCACTGTGGTTCCGGACGGGAACCTTGACGAGCTGGAACCGTTGAGTACGCGATTGCGGACCGAGGCAGTGGCCGAGGCGCGAAAGTCCGATGAATTCGAGGCACTCGCCGAGCTTTTCAGCAGGGTCAAGAAGATTTCCAAAGGTGTCCGATTCACGATCGGATGGCCGGCGCTCGTCGACTATGCGAATCAGGGTTCTCGCGAAGCTGCAGAAAGGGAACTGATCCAGTAAGGTCATGGAACAGGCGAGTTCCGTCCCCAAAGCGAAGGCGGCTGGCGACTTCGCGGGAGCGTTGACCGCGATCGCCAGCCTGAAGCCGCCCGTGGCCCGCTATTTCGATGAAGTGCTGGTGATGGCCGACGAGGCGGAGGTTCCGGGAAAAGCGACTCCAACCGATGGCGGGACTCCGCGATCTGGTGATGGAGATCGCGGACATCTCGGAAATCGAGCCGAGAGAACGCTCAGCTAGTTGAATTGGTGGCTTCCGGCTTGAGCCGGAAGCTACGACGTGAAACGGAGTGACTCATTCGATGGCGAAAAAGGCTGCAAGCAAGAAGGCGGGCAAGGCAAAGAAGCACGTGTATCTTTTTCGGCGGCGGCAAGAGCTCGACGGTAAACCGCGACATGAAGGATCTGCTCGGCGGAAAGCGGCTCCGGCCTTCGCCGAGATGACCAACGCCGGTCTCCCATGTGCCGCCGGGGTTCACGATCTCCACCGAGGTCTGCAACATCTACTACCGCGAGAAAAAGCAAGATACCAGCGGCGATCGATCGCGAAATCGCCGATCACCTGAAGCGCTTGGAGAAAGTTGCGGGCGCGACGCTCGGTTCGAGTGCCAACCCGCTGTTGGTCTCGGTCCGCTCCGGCGCGCAAGTTCTCGATGCCCGGCATGATGGACACGATTCTCAACCTGGGCCTGAACGATCAGGCCGTCGAAGGCCTGAAGAGCGCACGAACAATGGACGCGCTTTGCCTTCGATAGCTACCGCCGATTCATTCAGATGTTCGGCAACGTCGTCCTGGAAATTCCGAAGGAAGCCTTCGAGCACGAATTCGAAGCCGTCAAGCATGACGCGCCACGCGAAGCTGGACACGGATCTCAACGAAAAGGCATTGCGGGAGGTCGTCGGCCGTTACAAGGAGGTCGTGCAGAAGCGGACCGGCAAGGCGTTTCCGCAGGATCCGCATCAGCAGCTGCAGATGGCGCGCGACGCCGTGTTCCGGTCCTGGCATGAACCCGCGCGCGCGGGAATACCGGCGCATGTACGACATCCCCGACCACATCGGAACCGCGGTCAACGTGCCAGGCGATGGTTTTCGGCAACACCGGGAGATCGGTCGGCACACTGGGGTCGGCTTCACGCGGAATCCCGGCGACCGGGGCCAAAGAGTTCTACGGCGAGTTCCTGATTAACGCGCAGGGCGAGGACGTCGTTGCCGGCATCCGCACACCGCAGCCGATTCTCGAGCTGGAACGAGTGATGCCGCAGGCGTACAGCAGCTGCGGAAGCATCACGACGACGACTCGAGAAGCATTACAAGGACGTGCAGGACTTCGAGTTCACGATTCAGGACGAGCGCCTGTTCATGTTGCAGACTCGGCAGCGGTAAGCGGACGGGTACGCCGCCGTCGTGATCGCGACTGATTTGGTGGCTGAGAAGCTCGTCACCCCAAAGGATGGCCATCCTGCTCGTGGATCCGGAGGCGCTGAGTCAACTCCTCGCGCCAGGCTTCGATTCGGACGAGTGGAACAAGATCCCACTGCTACCAAGGGCTGCCGGCTTGTCACCCGGTGCGGCGAGCGGACAAGTGGTCTTTTCGGCCGACGACGCCGTTCAGTGGACGCAGCAAGGCAAACAGGTGATTCTGGTGCGGCGCGAGACGGTCCCCGACGACATACACGGAATGTTCGTATCGCAGGGGATTCTGACAGCCACGGGGGATGACCTCCCACGCCGCGGTCGTCGGCAGGCAGATGGGAAGCCATCCGTCGTGGGGGCAGGCTCTCTGGAGATCGACGAACACGCCAGACAAATTTCGCGTCAGCGGAAAGACCGTCAAGGAAGGCGACTTCATCTCGTTCGACGGCCTCACAGGTGAGGTCAAAACAGCGCAAGGTGGCGTCGAAGCCATCGGAAATCCTGCAGGTCATTTCAGGCTCGCTTCCATCGAAAAACCGACATCTACGCGCGGTTCCACAAGCTGCTGACCTGGGCCGACAAATATCGACGCCTGGGAATTCGGGCCAACGCCGACCTGCCCGATCAGGCCGAGCTCGCCTATGCCTTCGGTGCGGAGGGCATTGGTTTGTGCCGAACCGAGCACATGTTCTTTGGCGAGGGCCGCATTCCAATCGTGCAGCGCATGATTCTCGCGGAGAACGAGGCCGACCGGCGAGGCGCTGAACGAAGCTGCTGCCGTTGCAGCGCGACGACTTTCTCGGGGTGTTCAAGGCGATGCACGGCAATCCGGTGACGATCCGCACCATCGACCCGCCCCTGCACGAGTTCTTGCCGAAGCGCGAGGAGCTGATGGTCGAGATCGCGGTTCTCGAAACCACCGACAAGAACAGCTCGAAGCTGGAGGAGAAGCGCCGGCTGCTCACGCGCGTCGAGCAGCTCCACGAGTTCAACCCGATGCTGGGACATCGGGGCGTGCGTCTGGGGATCGCTATATCCGGAAATCACGGAGATGCAAACCCGCGCCATCATCGAGGCTGCATGCAGCGTGCGAGCAAGGAAGGCCTCAAGGTGGTCCCGGAGATCATGATTCCGCTCGTCGGCGACGTGAAGGAGCTGCGCGATCAGAAGGCGATCGTCGACCGCGTGGCGGCAGAGACCATGAAAGCGGAGGGCGTCAGGTCAGCTACCTGGTTGGGACGATGATTGAGATTCCTCGTGGCGCCCTCACCGCCGATCGCGTTGCGGAGGAAGCAGAGTTCTTCTCATTCGGCACCAACGACCTCACACAACTGGCCTTCGGATTTTCGAGAGACGATTCTGGAAAGTTCCTCGAAGATCTATCAAGACAAGAAGATCCTCGAGAAGGATCCCTTTGCGTCAATCGACGTCGAGGGCGTGGGATCGCTCGTCCGCACGGGCGTGCAGCTCGGGCGCAAAACGCGGCCTGATCTGAAGCTCGGTATCTGTGGCGAGCACGGCGGCGATCCTGCGTCAGTGCACTTTTTCCATGAAGTCGGGCTGGACTACGTCAGCGCGTCGCCCTACCGCATACTGGTGGCGCGCCGTTGCGGCGGCCCAGGCGGCGCTGTCGGTAAAGGTCGGCGATTGATCACGATTTTCGTGCACCGGGAGGGCCGGACCGAAGCCAGCCACGAGCGTCGATCGCGGCTGGCTGAACCCGCATGCTGGCGTGACGTTCTGGATCGATCTCGACTCGCCGTCCATCCCGGAGTCGCTGATCCTCAGCGATACGATGGGATTCCATCCGCTTTCGGTGGACGACGCGATGAGCGCGCTTCAGTATCCGAAGCAGTGGAGGCTTACGACGGCTACCTCTACGTTGTCCTTCATGCCATCGACTACACCCGGGCGGTCGTGGATTCAAGACTCACGACGTCGATTTCTTCCAGGCCTGAACTATCTCGTGACCGTTCACATCGGGGATCTCGCGGGATATCGGACCTGTTGAGAATTGTCCCTCGCAACCCGCGAATCCTCGCCGATGGTCCGGTCCCGCTGTTCCATCGCATCATCGACGCGATGGTGGACCACTATCGTCCGGAGATCGAGAAGCCTCGAGATCGCCTCGACGACCTGGAAAAGAAAGGTGTTCGCCAATCTGACAGGCGCGCTGGTTCGTGACATTCTCGATGAAAAGCGCGATGTGGCTTCGCTACGAAGGGTCACGACTCCACAGGCGTGACGTCATCGCCAGGCTGGCGCGGCGCGAGTTCGTCGACATCAGCACCGAAATGGCGTTCCGCTTCCGGGATGTGCACGATCATCTGATCCGGATTTCCGACGATGCGCTGCTGTTTCAGGACCGTATCACCGGCATTCTGACGCTCATCTGTCGAATGTCAGCAATCGCTTGAACGAGGTCATGAAAGTGTTGACCGTGGTGTCCACCATCTTCATGCCGCTGACGCTGCTGACGGGACTATGCCGGAATGAACGTCGAACTCCCGCATTTTCCCGGCGGTACCGCGGCTCAGTTCTGGTGGCTGTTCGGCGGCGCGATTGCGGCTGTCGTCTTCATGCTCGCCATATTCCGCCGCAAGCGTTGGGTCTGATCCAGCCGTGGGCAGAATCACATGACTCCCGGCGATCTTGCCAATCAGATTGCTGCCGGCGAGGTGGTCGAGCGGCCGGCCTCCGTCGTCAAAGAGCTCATCGAAAACGCGCATTGACGCCGGTGCTCGCCGCCTGGTCATTCACGTTGAGCTAGGCGGCAAAGAAGCAGGTTCGTGTCGAAGACGATGGCGAGTGGAATGGACCCCGGCGATGCGCGACTGGCGCTCGAACGGCATGCGACGAGCAAAATCAGGCGTGCCGACGATCTCGCCAGCGATCACGACGTTGGGCTTCCGAGGAGAGGCGCTCCCTCGATCGCGTCCGTTTCGCATTTCATGCTGCGCACTGCGCCAGAGGCGACTCGAGTGGGACCGAGATTCGGGTGAATGGCGGCGCCATTGGCTCGATTGTCGAGGTCGGCACGGCCGAAGGCACCGTCGTGCAGGTGGACGATCTCTTCTACAATCTTCCCGCCCGCCGGAAGTTTCTGAAATCCGACGCAGCCGAATCTGCGCAAGTGTCGCGCGATCGTGACTCAGCTTTCGCTGGCCTACCCGGAAATCGGCTTCACGTTGACCTCCGGCGGCCGCCAGGTCCTCGCGCATCCGCCAGCCGGCTCGTTACCAGATCGGCTGTATCAGGTGTATGGAGAGCGCACCGATTTGATCCGGGTCGACAAGGAGGCTGCGGGAGTCCGTGTGACCGGTTGGGTTGCGGCGACTCGCGGATCACGGCCCGACCGCGAGGGCCCCCAGAACATCTTCGTCAACCGTCGCGTCGTGAAGCGACCGGACGATCGCGCACGCCATCATCGATTCTATAGCGTCGCGTCGATCAAAGAGCGGAGTCCGGAGGTCCATTTGTTCATCGAGATGCCGCCGGGCGTCGTCGACGTGAACGTGCACCCGACCAAAGCTGAAGTGCGATTTCGCGAGCAGTCGCTCGTCCACGAAGTGGTGCGACGGGCGTTGCGGGACGCCTTGGGCAGGGCGCAGCGCGCGGAATTGGTCCTGCAGTCGGAGATTGCGCGCGGTCATCGCCGGTGCCCATGTCGATTCCAGGTGTAGTCGGAAGCGGCGTGTATCCAAATCGGCTGGATCCCACAGGCGAGGACCGCGCTGCCAGAAAGCCCTTCGACGGGCCCAAGGGCACTGGACGTCGAGCCGTCTGTCGGTTCGGGTGTCGCCGCCCGCGAACCCGATATCCGTCCGATGATCCCGCTCGGCCAGTTTCGAGACACGTTCATCATTGCCGTCGACAACGAGGGCGTGGCGATCATCGATCAGCACGTGGCGCACGAGCGCGTGCTGTTCGAGCGGATCATGGAGAAAATGACGGCCGGACGACTGGAGTCTCAGCGTTTGCTCGCACCGCTCGTCATCGAGCTGCCGCCTTCCCGCCTTGCAGGCACTTGTCGGCCGGGCTGCCGAGCTCGAGAATCTGGGTTTCGAGATCGAAGAGTTCGGCGGAGCGGCGTTGAAGGTATCCGCCGTGCCGGCGCTGTTGAGCACGGAAAACTGTTCGAACGCCTTGCGGGCGTTGGCCGAAGACCTCGAAGGGTTGGATCGGGGCGCCCACGTGCAGGAAGCACTGCGGCGGATTGCGGCGACAACAGCTTGTCATGCCGCGGTCAAGGCCAACTATCCGCTGACGCGTCGAAAAGATGATGCACATTCTCGACGAACTGCGAGCCACCGCCTACTCAACTGTTTGTCCGCACGGCCGCCCGGTCACGTGCTGGCGGCTGACACGGCGCGAAATCGAAAAGAATTTCGATCGCATATAGAAGAGCCGCTGCCCATGAGTCGCACGGTGTTTTACCTCGGACGCTTCGGACAGCTGGTCGGGATGTGGATCCTCCTCGTCGACATCTTTACCGCAGGTCCTTTGGGACCGAGTCCACGGCTGTTCGCCGTGGGCGTGGCAGTGTTTCTGGCCGGTTGGGGTCTGACGCGAAGGCGGTGCGAAGGTCGTCAGCCGGCAGCCGATCGGTTGTCAGATTCGTCCGGTTTGGCACGAGAGGTCACAGCTGATGCGTGCACATACCGCCAATCAGTCTTGACTCGCACTGGCGTGATCGCTACTACAGCTTAGCTCTCCCAAGCATAAGCCCATTTAGGTCATTGCTTTCCGAAGGAACGAGCACTCTCTTCGCCAAGGGGTGTCGCGTTTCGGACCGAGCGTGATCGGGCAGTGCGCGCCGAACTTGGAGTCTCGCATGATCTCTCGCCGCGTTGGTCTCTTTGATCGCAGTTTCGTCGGCCGCAGTTTCGTTTCACGCTGGGCGTCGTTCATGCCCGGCGTCGATGCCGAAGATGCGCGCCGAGCATGATGCCAGCTCTCGACGCGATTCGCGAGCGAGCTTGCGACGCGAACTCGAAATCGAGCGCGCGAACATGGTCCCGGCAGGAACCGCAGGTCAGGGTGAACGTCGTGTACGGCTTCGTCGACGAGACAGACAGCTCCCGCGCCAGGTTGATGGCGGAAATCAAAGAGGAGTTGCAAACGAGATGGGCCTCGTGCCGCTTCGGTTGCTGCGGGAGTGGCGCTCCAGCTTCGTAGAGCGTACGCGGAAGACAACCTCGGAAAACCAACTACGGTACGGCCGGCTACTTGGGCAGCGGCTATTTCGTCACCGTGAAGCACGCCGTCGTGGCCCTCAAGGGCGACGACAACCCGATAGTAAACGGAAGATTGTGTCCATCAAGATCGTCTACAAGGGAAAGAAGATCCAGGCAGAACTCGTCGATGCCGGGAACGCCGAAATGGAAGTGGACGCTGGCGACTGGGCGGTCATCAAGACAAAGACGCCTGATCTCGATCTGCCGGCTCCTCAAGGTCGATACGGCCTTCGCCTACGAGTTCGCGGATCCGATCTTCCGGCCTCGGCAACGATTATTCGAAGGGCATCGTCGTGCATCGACCGGTTATGTGGGTCAGCGAACGGCTGCAGGCCTCATTACCTGCCTCACCGATGGTCACCCGGGGGTCTCCGGCGGCGGCGCGTGCTCGATCGGCGCGGCGATCTCGGTCGGCATCCCGATCGGTCGGATGCAAGGCGACTTTCGATTCTCGTTCATCCTGCCGATGCGCGCCGAGATGTTCCGGAAGGTTCCGCACTATCGGTCAGCCCGGAAACCGTCGCCGTCGCGTCCGCCCAGGTGACCGGATCCGAGCTCGCTCGAGGGCCACTGACCTAGGGCCTCGCGTTTTTCTCCTCTCCTGAGCTGATCGGCAAGCCTCATCCGGCGCGCGATCTCCTTTCGAGTCCCCTGTCCGTCGGCTCGTAATAGCGGTGGCCTTCGAGCGCCGGCGGTAAACAGGATCATGCCTGCGATGCCGTCTGGCTCGTCGTGCGCGTACTGATAGCCCTTGCCGCACCCGAGGTCCTTCATCAATTTCGTCGGCGCATTGCGAAGGTGAAGCGGGACGGCTGGGCCACGTCTCGGATGTGCGTCGGCCGCAGCACGAGAATAGGCTTCGTACACAGCATTGCTCTTGGGCGCCGTGGCAAGGTAGATGGCGGCCTGCGCCAGTGCAGTGTTGCCTTCGGGCATGCCGATGAAGCGCACGGCGTCCTTCGCGGCAACTGCGACCGTCAGCGCCTGCGGGTCGGCATTGCCGACGTCCTCCGACGCAAAACGCACCGAGCCGACGGGCGATGTAGAGCGGATCCTCACCGGCTTCGACCATTCGCGCGAGCCAATACACCGCGGCATCAGGGTCGCTGTTGCGCATCGACTTGTGCAGCGCCGAGATCAGGTTGTAATGCTCCTCGCCACTCTTGTCGTAGAGGAGCGCGCGGCGCTGGATGGCTTCCGCGACACGCGCGGCGTCGACGCGCCGCCGCCCATCGACCACCGGTGCGGCGGTCACGCTGAGCTCGAGGAGATTCAGAGCCACACGGGCATCGCCGTTGGCGTACAGCAGCCATTGCCGTTCAGGGCATCCGCATCGACGTCTGGCGCCTGATTCGCCGAGACCCCGATCCGAGTCCGCGAGCGGCGTTGGCCAGAATCGTGCGCGACTTCCTCCGTGGTCAACGCTCGCAGCACGAACACTTCGAGCGCGAGAGCAGCGCGGCGTTGACCTCGAACGATGGATTTTCGGTGGTCGCGCCGATGAGGACGATGTCGCCGGCTTCTACCCGTGGCAGGAAGGCGTCCTGCTGCGCCTTGTTGAACCGGTGAATTTCATCGATGAAAACAATCGTGCGGCGGCCGGTCGCGCGACGCAACCGCTCGGCGTCGGACATCACGTCGCGGATTTCCTTGATTCCCGAGAGGACGGCGCTGAACGACACGCACCGTGCCTGCGTCGTTTCAGCGATGATTCTGGCCAGCGTCGTTTTTCCACTTCCGGGTGGTCCCCAGAGGATGATTGACTGGAGAAGGTCCTCTCGATGGCTTGCGCGAAGCGGTTTTCCCGGGCCAGCAATTCCTCCTGTCCGACGAGCTTCGTCGAACGAGCGCGGACGCATGCGCTCGGCCAACGGAGTGGACGCCGGAACCCGCGATCCAGGCTTGTCGGAAGAGCGAATCCATGTAGACCACATTGAACCACTGAATCAGGCGAAAGGCACGATGGCGCTGAAGAGCAAAGGGGCGGTCAGCGGCCGGCCGTGAAACCCTTGCGCCGCTGACGGCATCGCTTCGTAGACCAGCAGCCCGGCTGCAACTGCCGTATTCGAGCGATTCGACCGGGTGTTTCATCGGAATGCGTCACCCGCACGTCCGCCGCCGCCGACAGGTCCGCAGCAAGCCCGCCGCCCTCGCCACCGACCAGAATCGCGACAGCTCCAGTCAGCCGGAGCTCGAAAAGCGATACCCGCCACTAGGTACGGCGGCAATGACCTCGCAGCCGTGTTGCGTGCGTGGTCGACCGCGAGATACGCGTTCTTCTGCACTGACAATCGGCAGCCGTAGCGCGCTACCCATGGAACCGCGCAGCGCCTTCCAGCCGAACGGGTCGGCACTGGCGCCGGCGGCAATCACACAGCTGGCGCCGCCGGCTTCGGCGACTCGTGTGATAGCGCCGATGTTGCCCGGATCCTGCATCGGCGGCAATGACGACCAGTGGTGCGACAGCAGGGAAGAGGTCTTCATCGCGCCACGACGGTCGTTCGACAACAGCCACGACGCCGCTCGGCTGCCGAACCGGGCTCATGGCACTCGCACAACTGAAGCAGAGGCAGCGGCGATCGCGGTCTGGCGTGAATCGATCAGGTCGACGATCGCGCGAACGTCAGGCCGCTCCAGCGCGTCGGCAGAGACGACGATTTGACGCACTCGGATATTGGCCGAAAGCGCTGCAGAAACCAGGTGGGCGCCGTCCAGCAAGAGCAGATTCGAATTCTTTCCGCGCGCGACATCGCGAGTACTGGTTCACGAGCGGATTGCGACGGCTCGAGATTCGCTGCATCCTGAGGAGTGGGAAGCATAGCACCGTGGCACGATGTGCAGCGCTTGGCTGCCGGACGCGTGGAATCATGGCAGAGAATGTAAAGGATCGCTTAATCAAGAAGTTCGAAGATGAGATCGCGTCACTCGATCGCGAACTGAAACTCGAACTGCCAAAGGAAATCAAGCGGGCGCGCGAGCTCGGCGACCTGCGCGAGAACGCCGAGTACGCGGCGGCGAAGGAACGCCAGCGGCTGGTCGAGGCTCGCATCAGCATGTTGAAGAAGCGGCGTGGCGGAGATTGCGCTGATCAATATCGACCGCATTCCCGCCGATCGAGCTGGATTTGGGTCCCGGGTTCATGTCATCGAGAGCAACGGCGATCGGATGATCTTTCAGCTGGTGATGCCCGAGGACGCTGATGCCACGAAGGGGCTCATCTCGACGACCTCTCCCATCGGCCGGGCGATTCTGAACAAAGAACCGGGAGACTCCGTTACCGTCACCACGCCTGGGGGCGCACGCGAATTGAAATCGTCAAGCTCGTGACGATTCACGACGAATCGCAGGGAATGACCGACACCCGCGAGTCGAAGTCCCGTTCGACCAGGACGTCCTATTCTCCCCAACATCGCACCGCTCTGGTCTTGACCGGCACCGGAACAAGTGGGGCTTATCACGCGGGAGTGCTGCGCGCCCTGCACGAAGCCGGAGTGAAGATCGACGTCATTGGCGCCAACGGCATCGGTGTTGTCGGGGCACTGTTCGCGGCGATGGACGTGCGCAGAAGCTCTGGGATGAGAAGGGTTTCTGGCGCTCACCGGAAGTGCGAGCCTTCTATCCTTGGCACCAGACGCATCGTCTCGCCGTCTATGCGCTGGCGTTATCGATCGTGATCGTGTTCGTTCCCCATTGGCGCGATGGCGATTGGGCTCATCGTCTATCCAATCGACTTCGTATTGAAGATGATTGGGTTGACTGGCGCAGGCGGTCTGGTTGGGAGCTACCTCCGACTCGCGGAGTCGGCGTTCGCGCCGGAGGGGCTTCCGACCTGGATACCTCGCTTGGTCGTTTTGGTGATCGGCCTCGTCGGTGTCGTAGCCCTGGTCAATGCTTGGATGAAGCGCGAGCGCGCGTAAAGAGCGCAGGCCCGTTGTGGTGGCGGCTGGTTCGGCCTCCGCTGTCATCCAATGAAGTTGTGAACCACTGCTGGCGGGTCCTGTGGGACCTCTTCGTGGCGCGGCGCAACTGAAACAACCGGCCCCGCTCGAGCTGGGCCGGCGCTACCTCGAGCTCGTCGCCGAGAACCTCGGGCAGCCTGGCTTTGCGAGCTGGTGATAGGCGTCCACGATCTCGATGCCCATCGAGACCTGATCTTCGCGCTGGTGGATGAATCGCGACGGCCTGGCCTCATTCGGCGACCCACCAGCGAAGCGGCGGAAGAGCGGCGTGCCGAGATATTCGACCTGGCGGGTGTGGCGCGCGAGTACCTTCCGGCGATTGTTGCGGGAGCGCTGGCAGTTCCACTGGCGAGCGAACCGAGCGAGGTGAGGTTTGCCGCCGACGCATATTGGCGGGGCGAGTACACTGGCTGTGCGACCGGCCGGCGAGCGTCGCGCGCCTGCTGGAGGAATTGATCCACCTGAACGCTCAACAGATCGTCGTGGTGTCGTCGGCTCCCGACGCCGGCGCACCACATACGTTGTCGCCGCCTCGGCTCGACGGCCGCGGGCGGATTGGCGAGTATCTGCAGTCGAGCGAGGCAGCGGCCGTTCGCGACTCAACGCGGCTGGCGATGGGAAAACCGGTCCAATTATTTGCCGTGCGGCCCGATCACAATCCATTCGGTCCGTTCGATTTCAACGGAGCATTCGACGTGCGGTCCGACCGGCCGTTGTTCCTCGAAGAGTTGATGGCTCGGGGTTATGAGGACGCGTATCATCAGTTCATCGAACCGGTGGTGGGCGCCAGCGGCGAGCTCTGATTCCCCACTTCGCTCTTTGCATCCGTCTTGTGACCCTTGACGTCCTTTTCGTGCAGGAACTCGACGACGAGCTGGTGAAGGCGGGCGTCGAGTCCGTCGGTGGCCTGATCACCGAATTTCTGCCTGAAGCTTCGCATCGGGATGACGGCTTTGGCCATCGCCCGGTGTCCTCCCGCACTGCCGATATCTGAAAAGAACCGCCGAACGAACTCGCCGGCGTTCTTCGAATAGCCCAGGTTTCGGACCGAAATCACCAGCGTGTCATTGACGACCCCGGCGACGGCCGTCCACTTGACGTCCTCGACCTGAAGAAAGAAGTCCGCGACGTACGGGATGAAGTCCTCCCGCGCCGAGACGCCCAGGAAGGCGCAGAACACCTGCTCGCCCAGAGTGCCGCTCTGGTGCGCCTTCAGCACGTAATTGAGACGCTCGACGCGTGATCTCCGCGCCTTCCATCTTGCGGATCATCGCGGCGTCGGCCAGGGGGTACAGATAGGAAAACGCCTCGAGATCCAGGCGGTTCGTGTGACGGCTGAAGAACAGCGTGTCGGACTTGATCGCGTAGAGCATGGCCGTGGCCGTGCGCTCGGAGATGTTCACGTCAACGGCCCGGAGGTGCTCGGTCAGGATCGTCGAGGTCGAGCCGTAGTCGGCCCGAATGTCCTTGAAGATGGCGGTGTAGCCAGGCTGTTCCGGGATGGTGGTCGATGACCAGGTCCACGCGATCGATGAGTCCACCGAAGTAGTTCGGCTGGACGTCGACCATCGCGATGCGGTCGTATCGTTGAGGCGTCGCCGGCGTGATCGGCTCGACGTGAATATCGAGCAGGTTCACCATGCGAAGGTTCTCGGGCCGCGTGACGCCTCTGAATCGGCGCCGATGAATCGCGCGTCGCCTTGGTGCGGCGGAGGATGTTCCGGAGTGCCAGACCGCTGGCCATCGCATCGGGATCCGGATCGTTGTGCAGCATGATCAGCACACGATCGGCGTCGCTGAGATAGCGCTGGCATTGCTGCACACGCGCGCGCGTCAGCGACCGGCTGAACTCGGTGAGAAGCGGTCCCCGAGGAGCTCGGACATCGAGAGGTACGACGACGTCGGGAAACGCGCCGTGGAGACTCTTCAGCGCGCTTGGCGGTCGACGCCGCGCCGACTCCGAGGACGTAGACGAGCGTGCCGCCCGCGTCGCGAACGGCCTCGAGGATTTTTCTGAGATTGCGGCGGGCATTGTCCTTCGATGATGACGCAGGTGCTGGGGCCGACGTCGGCCTTGATGAACGTGTCGGCACGGCGAGGATCGCCGAACGTCGCATTGATGCCGGCCTCGTGAAGGCGCCGCGCAAGCGACCGGCTTTCGACGACGAACTCGACTTCGAAGCCGGGCAGCAGAATCTCATCGAGAATCCTGATGAGCAGCTCACCCTGGCAAACGGCCAGACACCGCATCAGATTAACAACCGATGATTATACGCCCCGAGGACGTACATGCGCCGAGCGGTTCTTCACTTCCGCCGCACGAGAGCCGTTCACAACGGCGTGTGACGGGTGTAAAGTGCGGCGTGATGAACAGCTGCGGTGGTCGCCTGATCGGGGCACTCGCTGCTGGTCATGGCCATACTGGCATATCCGGCAGCCGGGCAAATCCCGGTGTTTCGCACCACCGTGGACCTCGTCAACATGGGTGTCACCGTCATCGACAGAAGTGTCAGCTGATCTCGGAGTTGAAGGCTGACGATTTCGAGATTTGCGAGGATGGCCGGCCGCAGGCGATTCTGGCATTTCGCCGCGGGAGAGAAGTCCGACCAGCCCGGCCCGGAAATGCACCTAGGTCTCGTGCTCGATGTCAGCGAGAGCATGGGAGAGGAACTCGCAGTTCACGCGAACGGCGGCAATCAAGTTCCTCAACACGCTCGCTCGATGCCGTCGACGTGACCGTCGTCGATTTCGATACCGAAGTGCGTACGGCACGCTTCAGCCAGGCCGAGTTCGCACAGCTTGATCGAGCGGATCCGTCGGCAGAAAACCACGGGCATGACGGCGCGTACGACGCCATCGGCGTATATCTCGACGGGGCCGCGCGGCAGGAAGGCCGGAAGATCATGGTGCGCACACCGACGGCTGGGATACCCGGAGCTCTGATGCGGCTCTCCGAGTTGCTGGACTCTGCTCAAGGCGTCCGACGTCACCGTCTACGTCGTCGGGGCGATCCTCGCATCAGAGTGCGATCGAGCCGCGATCAAGCGAGAACGGTCCTCAATACCATTGCCGAAACGACCGGAGGCCAGGCGTTCTATCCGACGTCTACCAAAGACCTCGATCTGATGACGAGAAGGTGGTGGGTGAAATCCGAGCCCAGCATAACGATCGGATACGTGTCGACACAACGACCAGGCTGACGGCAGCCTGGCGTGCGTGTCGAGGTGAAGCTGGCCGTGAAAGACCGGAAGGATTTTCGCATCCGCTCCCGGAAGGGCTACTTTTGCTCCGCTGAGAGGTCCGTCGAAGCCGTAAGTGAGCGATTCAGCTCCTCGCTTCCTACACAGTCCTGCCCCTAGACCTCGACCCCAAATCCCCAGCCCCTAGCAGCGACCGCGCAAGCCCTGGCATGATGGTAAGTTCCCACGCCTTCGGTACGACCGTTTCAGCCTCGTGTCCGACTTCGAGCTTGCCGGCGACCAGGCGCGCGCCATCGGCGAGCTCGTCGAGGGTCTCGATCGCGGCGACACGCATCAGGTGCTGCTCGGCGTGACCGGCTCGGGCAAGACGTTCACGATGGCGCAGACCGTCGCTCGCGTGAACCGGCCGACGCTCGTCATGGTCCACAACAAGACGCTGGCCGCGCAGCTCTACCAGGAGTTCAGGCGATTCTTTCCCGAGAACGCCGTCGAGTATTTCGTCAGCTACTACGACTACTACCAGCCCGAAGCCTACGTGCCCGCCGACCGACTCGTACATCGAGAAGGAAGCGACGATCAACGACGAGATCGATCGGATGCGGCTGTCGGCGACACGGTCGCTCTTCGAACGCCGCGACGTGATCATCGTCGCGAGCGTGTCGTGCATCTACGGCCTGGGCTCGCCCGAAGCGTACTACGGCATGCTGCTGCCGCTGGAGCGCGGGCAACGCATCGGCCGGGAGCAGGTGCTCCGGAGGCTCGTCGAGATTCAATACGAGCGCAACGATCACGAGTTCGGGCGCGGCACGTTCCGCGTCCGCGGCGACATCGTCGAAGTCTATCCGTCGTACGAAGAGGCACGCCGTGCGGATCGAGCTATTCGGTGATGAAGTCGACGGATTGGCGTCGTTCGACCCGCTGACCGGAAAGACGCTTCGCCGGCACGACAAGATCGCGATCTATCCCAAATCCCATTTCGTGGCCCCTCGCGACCGAACGAAGCAGGCGGTCGAGTCTCGATCAAAGAGGAGCTGGCGTGGTATCGAAGCAAGCTCGAATCCGAAGGGAAGCTGCTCGAGGCGCAACGGCTTGCACCAGCGGACGATGTTCGATCTCGAGATGATCCGCGAGATCGGATACTGCCACGGGATCGAGAACTACGCGCGCCATCTGAACGGCCGAGCCCCGGGCGAACCACCGCCGACGTTGCTTGACTACCTGCCCAAGGACGCTTTGATCATCGTGGACGAAAGTCATCAAACAGTGCCCCAGGTTCGCGGGATGTACCACGGCGATCGGTCGCGCAAGGAAGTGCTGGTGGCCTACGGGTTCCGGCTGCCATCGGCGCTCGACAATCGTCCGTTGGACTTCCAGGAATGGGAACACCGCGTTGGGCAGGTGGTCTTCGTGTCAGCAACCCCCGGCCCTTACGAGCTCGCGAAGTCGCAAGGCGTGGTGGTCGAGCAAATCATTCGACCGACCGGGCTGATCGATCCTCCGATTGACGTGCGGCCCGTCAAGGGACAGGTCGACGACCTGTTGCAGGAGATTCGAGCCCGCGCCGAGCGCCGGGAGCGGGTTCTGGTCACGACATTGACCAAGCGCATGGCCGAGGACCTCACCCAGTACTATCAGGAGCTGGGAGTCAAGGTTCGATATCTGCATTCCGACATCGAGACGCTGGAGCGGGTCGAGATTCTGAGAGATCTTCGGCGAGGCGAGTTCGACGTCCTTGTCGGGATCAACCTCCTTCGGGAAGGGCTGGATTTGCCCGAAGTGTCGTTGGTGGCGATCCTCGACGCCGACAAAGAGGGGTTTCTGCGATCGGCCGGCTCGTTGATTCAGACGTCCGGACGGGCGGCGCGAAATGTCAATGGGCGCGTCATCATACGCTGATAGGGTGACGGACTCGATGCGCGGCGGCCATGGGGAAACCGAGCGCCGCCGAGCGCTCCAAACCGTCTACAACGCAGAACACGGCATCACGCCGCAATCGATCGTCAAGCAGATCGACGACGTCATGTCGAGCGTATACGAGCGCGACTACATGACTCCCGCCGTCGCACGCGAGACGACTCCGCGATTCCGCACGCAGGCCGAGCTGGACGCGTATGTCCGCAACCTCCAGGAACAGATGAAGGCGGCGGCGGCGAATCTCGACTTCGAGAAAGCCGCCGCGCTCCGAGACCAGATCAAGGTTCTGCGCGACCCACAGTATGGCCCTCCAGGCCTGGTCCGGAGGGCGTGACCTCGCGTGGTCAGGCTGCTGACAGACTGGGTGAAGCAGATCCTGCTCGGAGGTCCAGGAGTATGTACGCCTGTGCGTCAGGGCGTTTCGGGGATGCTTTACGCCGGCCGTTCTACCGATACGATCTCTGGGAGCAATTCGACGCGATTGGGTGGGCTTCGCTGACGGTCGTGCTGTTGACCGGCTTCTTTACTGGGCGCGGTTCTGGCACTACAGAGTGGCCTGACCCTCGACCAGTTCGGTGCCCGACCGGTCGTCGGCCGGCTCGTCAGCGCATCGATGATCAAAGAGCTCGGGCCCGTGTTGACCGGTCTGATGTTGAGTGGTCGCGTGGGATCAGGCATCGCGGCAGAGCTGGGCTCGATGGTCGTGACCGATCAGATCAACGCGCTGCGTTCCCTCGGGACCGATCCGGTGCGCAAGCTGGTCGTTCCGCGAATGCTGGCCGGCATTCTCATGGCGCCGGCACTGACCGTCGTCGCCGATTTCGTCGGGATTGTCGGGGGCTGGATGGTCGCCCGGTTTCGCTTGCAGGTCGCGTCCGGCCTGTACTGGTCGTCCATCCGCCAGGCCTTATACATGCAAGACGTGTGGATGGGTCTCATCAAGCCCTTCGTGCTGGGCTTCGTGATCGTCACGATTGCGTGTCACGTAGGGCTGCGGACGACCGGTGGTACGCGAGGGTCGGTCAAGCGACGACCCAGGCCGTGGTCGCCGGATCGGTCGCCGTCATCGCAGTGGACTACTTTGTGACCCAGGCGCTCATCTCTCTCATCTACTGATGGCCACGCGATCCATGGTTCAAGGAGCCGTTGATACGGAGAAGTCGGAGCGGGCCTCGAGCGCGACACCGACGAGCCGGTCGTGGCATTCGAGCACGTCTCGCTGGCGTTCGACGACAAAGTCATTCTGAAAGACGTCAGTTTCGCGCTGAATTCCGGGCACACGAAGATCATCCTGGGCGCGAGCGGCGCCGGCAAATCGATCACGCTGAAGATCATTCTGGGGCTGCTGAAGCCGGATGCCGGTGCGGTATGGGTCAACGGTCATCGCGTGGACCAGCTCACCGAGGACGCCATGATGGCGGTTCGCGCCGATGTCGGCATGGTCTTTCAGGAAGGGGCGCTGTTCGACTCGCTCACGGTCCGCGAGAACGTCGGGTATCGGCTGTACGAGGAAAGCAATCAGCCGCTGGAAGCGGTCGATCGCCGCGTCGAGGAGGTGCTCGGATGGGTCGGCTTATCCGAGTTCATCGATCGCATGCCGTCGGCGTTGTCCGGCGGTCAGCGCCGCCGGGTGGCGATCGCCCGGGCGATGACGTCGGAAACCCAAGATCATTCTCTATGACGAGGCCACGACCGGCCTCGATCCGATTACCGCGACGACGGTGGACGACGAGATTATCAAGTTGAGAGATCTGGAAGAAGTGAGCTCGATTGTCGTGACGCATCAGCTTCGCGACGCGTTTTACGTCGCGACGAAGACCGCCGAGCGAGCCAAGGATGGCAAGATTCGAATCGGGCTTGCGGAACGGTGAAAAGGAACGTGAAACCGAGTTCCTGATGCTCCGCGATGGCCTCATCGTGTTCGAAGGCGACGCCGAGGCGCTGCGGAACTCGAAGGACGAATACTTGAGGACGTTTCTCTCGTAGACGTAGGTAGTGAGCGGGTAGCTTCGGCTTAGCGGAAGCCATCAGGTATTGAAGGATCGAGATCATGCCCGCACACGTTCGCTAGCCTGGTCCGAGCTCAAGGTCGGCATTCTGACAGTCGTGGCCCTCGTGATCGTCGCGCTCACGATTTTCGCGCTGACTGGCAATCGAGGCTTTTTCTGGCAGCGCTATAGCCTGAAGTCGCGGTTCGACAACATCTCGGGTCTCAAAGAGGGATCACCGGTGCGAATCGCCGGTGTCGAGGTCGGGTCTGTCACCGGCGTCGAATTCGTCGGCGAGAAAGTGGATGTGACCTTCAGAGCTCAACAAGACCCATCGCGAGCGCATCACCACCGCATCGATTGCCAAACTGGGTTCCATTTCGCTGCTGGGCGAAAGCGCGGTCGACCTGACGCCCGCGACCTCGGGCACTCCATTCCCGAATGGGGTTACGTCCCACAGGGACGCCCGACGGCGGCCCTGGCCGACGTGACCGACCAGGCCAGCCGGGGAGTCGAGGAGCTCACCAAACTGCTCCAGGACGTCCGGGCCGGAAGAGGCACTGTCGGAAAGCTGGTCACCGACGATCAGCTCTATACCGACTTGACCCGGTTCGTTGCCACCGCAGGCGACGTCACGCGCGGCATCCAACAGGGCGAGGGCACGCTTGGGAAGCTGGCCAAGGATCCGAAAGCGGCACAGGCCTTGGAAGCGTCTCTCACGAACCTGGAGGCAATGACGCGGCAGATTAACTCCGGAGAGGGAAGCATCGGACGGCTGCTGAAGGATGAGACGTTTTCCCGGACGCTCACCAGCGCGACAGCCAATCTCAATGAATTGACCGCAAAGGTCAATCGCGGGGGAAGGGACGGCGGGGAAGTTGGTCACGGACCCATCGCTATTCAATCGGCTGAACGCCGTTGGCGATCAATTCGATCAGCTGTTGAGTCGCTTGAACGAAGGACAGGGGACCGCCGGCCAGTTGCTGAAAGATCGACAGTTATATGAGAACATGAATGGCGCCGTGACCGATCTTCGAACGTTGGTGGCCGACATTCGAAGGGAACCGCGAAAGTATCTCAACGTCAGGGTTAGTATCTTCTGAACCCCACGATTCGGGACCGAACGAGGAGAACCACATGGCCAGAGACGAGGGAGCCGGAGCAGGAAGCGTACTGTTGGCGTTTCTATTGGGCGCCGTGAGCGGAGCGGCGGTTGCGTTGCTCTACGCGCCGGCTACCGGTCGCGAGACGCGCGATGCACTGGGGAGAAAAGGGCACGCGAAGGACGGGAGCGGGCGAACGTCGTGGCCGAAAAGGGCCGCCAGATCCTGAACGAAGGTCGCGAAACGCTTACCACTGCCGTCGAGCGGGGACGTGAAGCCTATCAACAGGCTCGGGCGCGGGAGAACGCGTGAACGCGTGGTCGCAGGTCTTCCTGGGCGTGATCGCCGGAGCGACGCTGATCACGGCGATCATTCAGGTCGGAGTCCTGATTGCAGCGGGCCGATTGGCGCGTCGCATCTCCCGCCTGGTCGATCGGATTGAGCTCGAGCTGAAACCCACGTTTACGCACGTGAACACGATTGGCCGGGACGCCTCACGCGTGATGGCGCTGGCGACGGCGCAGGTCGAGCGTGCCGATCAGCTGCTTGGCGAACTAGCTCAACAGGTCGAGACGACGGTGGCGACGGTCCAGAGCAGCCTGGGTGCGCCTGCGCGGGAAGGCAGAGCGCTGATGAATGCCTTCCGGGCGGCGCTGACTCGATCCGGGAAACGAGGCGCAATCCGCGCTCCCGGCGCCGCGCCGAAGAAGAAGACGCCCTCTTTATCTAGTCAAAATCTCGCCCGCAGGTGAAGAGCCCTTCATACCGAAACCTCAACGCCAGTTAGTGCGGCAAACTATTTGTGAGTCGCCTACGTCTGTAGTAGAAATACTGACGGAAGTAGGAGGACCCACGTGGCCTTGCCCAAGCTGACCGAGACTCGGAGCTGCAGATCATGGAGGCGCTCTGGAATCGAGGCGCGTCCTCGATCCGAGAGATTCAAGAGGCTTACCCGGCCGAGGACCAACCTGCGCATCACCACCGTCCAAACCATGGTCTATCGGCTCGAAGCCAAGAAGGCAATTCGCCGGGTGAAGAAGATCGGCAATGCGCACATTTTCGAAGCGATGATCTCGCGATCGGCCGCTCAACGGCGGCTGGTCGACGAGCTTCTCAGCTTCTTCGGGGGACGCTACGCAGCCGGTCGTCGCGCACCTGATCGAGTCGGGCCGGTTGACGCTGGAGGACGTCCAGGAGGCGGAGCAGACGCTCCGGAGGCTGTCGAAAGAGAGAAAGGACAAGTCGTCATGATGTCACGGTTGCTCGTCGACCATCTGTGGCAATCGACGGTGTGCGTAGCTCTTGCGGGCCTCCTGGTCCTGATGCTGCGAAAGAATCGCCCTCACGGTGCGTTGTTGATCTGGCTATCGGCCTCACTGAAGTTTCTGGTGCCATTTGGCGCGCTTTCAGCTATTGGCCGGTCAGGTGACCTGGCCGCTGGCCGCGACTGTGATGCAACCCCAGGTGACGATGGTCATCGACACGATGAGCCGAGGCCTTCTCGGGGCCTGAACTGCCGCTGGCGTCCGCCCTGCCAGCAGCCGGAAGTGGCATCGCCGGGTTGGTGCCTGCGGCCCTCGCAACAATCTGGTTCAGGGGCTTCGTAACGGTTCTCTTGGCGGTGGTGGGCGGATTGGCGGTCGATTGCCGAAGCCGCTCGGTGCGCATCGCCCCTGAACCACGGTCGCGTCGCCGCCGCGCTTCGAGGTCTTCTGCCGGTCTTCGGCTTCAGGAAGACCGTGGTCCTTGGCGGCCTCGAACGCTTCGTTCGAGCCGGGAGTTCTTCGGAATCGTGAAGCCCGGTGTTGTTGTGGCCGGAATCGATGACCGATCGGTTGGACGACCGCACATCGAAGCGATCCTTGCCACGAGCTTTCGCACATCCGGCGAAGCGACGAACTGACGGCGGCGCTCCCACATGGTCGTAGAGGCCGTGTTCTGGTTCCATCCGCTCGTCTGGTGGCTGGGCGCTCGACTGATCGACGAGCGCGAGCAGAGCCCGCGACCACGACGCGATTTCATACGGCCGGGACCCGCACGTATGCGCGGAAAGCATCCTCAGAACGTGTCAGTCCTCGGTCGAAGCCCCGCTTGCCTGCGTCGCAGGCGTGACTGGCGCAGATCTCAGGAAGCGCATCGAGCGGATCATGCAGGGTCCCGGCAACGAGCGGCTGGCGCCTGGAAAAAGCTCTTCGTTGGCCGCGGCAGGATCGTGATTGTGGGGACGCCTCTCGGCCTGGTGTGGTGAGGCGGCTCAGCTGAAGGCCAATCGCTCGCGTCCAAGCAGGTCGAGATCAGGAGCCTGCGCGGGAGATTGATGCGGATTCAGGACATCCGCAGATCAGAGACGCAGCCCCACCAGCGGGAATTCGAAGTGGCGTCCGTCAAACGTACGCCTCCGGGAACAACTTCGTTCAGCTGGGTGGCGATCCCGGCGGTCGTTTTACAGCAACGAATGTTCCTTTGAAGCTGCTGATCCGACAGGCATACCAGCTCCAGGACTCACAAATTGTTGGTGGCCCGGATTGGATCAACACGGACCGCTTCGACATCATCGCCAAGGCGCCCGGGCCGTTGGCGCTGCCTGCACCAGGCGGATCTCCCGGACCATTCCAATTGATGATGAGAGCTCTGCTTGCCGATCGTTTCAAGCTGGCGGTTCACACTGAAAGCCGCGAGGCTGCCGATTTACGCACTGACGCTGGCCAGGCGCGACGGAAAGACGGGCTCTCAGCTTCGTCCGGCGGCTGTCGACTGTGTCGCCATGTTTGCGGCTCGCGGCCGAGGCGGCCCGCCTCCGGCGCCGCCACAACCTGGTGAGCGTCCGCCCTGCGGCATGAGACTGGGCCCGGGCAATCTCAGCGGCGGTGGGGTGACGATGGCGCAGTTGTCGACGACTTGTCGCAGTTCGTCCAACGCGTGGTCGTCGATCGGACGGGACTCACCGGCAACTTCGATATCGATCTCACCTGGACGCCCGATCAGCTCCCGCAAGGTCGCGGCGAGCCCCCGCCCGGCGTGTCAGCTCCCGCCAATCGATCCAAACGGCCTGTCGATCTTCACCGCGGTTCAGGAGCAACTCGGTCTCAAATTGGATTCGCAGCGGGGTCCCGTGGACGTTCTGGCGATCGATCGAGGTGGAGCAACCGACCGAGGACTAGGAGATGGCCATCCACCTGCTTCTACTCTGCGCCACCCTCACAAGGGTGGGCGGGTTCGCAGGCGACACCCAGCGACCAGCTTGGACGAGTCGTGTTCGGCGGCCTGCCCGTGCCGGGTGCTACGGTGACGGCATCGCGCGGCGCAGAGCAGGTTGTCACCGTCACCGATCAGCAGGGCAGCTACCGTCTGCGCGGACCTCGCGGAGGGCGTCTGGACGATCCGGGTCGAGATGCTCGGTTTCGTGACGGCGAGACCAGGACGTGACGATATGCGAGCGGCGGCCCACCGATCACGTGGAGCTTGCGCTGAAATCGTTCGAAGAAATCATCGCCGCATCCGGAGAAAGAGGTCAACCGGCCGTCGCCGGTTCTGGTAGCGGGTCTCCGGGGTTTCGCCGCACACCTGCAAATTGTCGGCGCCGGGGGCGAACACAACCGCTCTAACGACGCGAGATCGCCAGGAGATGACGCGACGCGCGACCTGACGGCCGCAGCCGCCGAGGGATTCTTGTCGACGGCAGTGTCAGCAACGCGGCCGCTTCGCCCTTTCTCAGCTGGCCGCCTTCGGCAACAACCGGCGGAACGGACGATCGCTTTACACCGGCGGCATCGTACGATCCTGGAAATTCAGCGTGGGACGCCCGCCCGCATTCGTTCACGGGCCAGGATTCGCCGAAGCCGTCATACCGCGACGTTCAGGTGATGGGGGTGTTCGGCGGTCCGTTGCGAATCCCTGGTGTCTTGAAGCGCGGCCCGAACACGTTCGTCGGCCTATCAGCAACACCTCGGATCACACCACGGTGACCAAGCCCGCGCTCAGGCCGACCGCGCCTCGAGCGTGCTGGCGACTTCTCGCAGACGCGAGACGCACGGGGTCAGGCCGTTCAGATCGTCGACCCGTCCACGGGCTTGCCGTTTCCGGGCGGAGTCATTCCGCGGGATCGAATCAGTTCCCCAGGCCGCCGCGCGCCTGGCTACTATCCGTTGCCGAACGTCGACGGCATCGATGGATACAACCATCAGACGCCGCCGCTCACGGCGACGGAACAGGACGGCGTTCAAACGCGTTTCGCTCAACCACCTTGAAGAGGAATCAGCTCTACGGCAATTTCGCCTATCAGCGAGTCGCGACGGCCGCCACGAACGCATTTGGATTCGCCGACGCCAACGATGTTTCTGCGAGTCGACGCGGCCGTGAATTGGTCCCGCCAGGTGTCGCAATTCTTGTCATTTCGAATCCGCTATCATGCAGCTTCGCACCGCAACCGATGTGACGCCGCACTTCGCCAATCGACAGAACGTGTCGGGCGACGCCGGAATCACGGGTAATAACCAGGACCCCGTGAGTTGGGGCACCGCCCAACCTCATATTTTCGGCGGGGTGGAGTCCCTGACCGAGGTTCGTACGCGTCGAATACCAACCAGACGCACGTGTGGTCGGCGGAAAGTCTCTGGGGCCGTGGTCGCCACGGCTTCACGTTCGGCGGCGATGTGCGACGGCAGATCGTCGATGTGCTTTCCCAGCAGAACGCTCGCGGCGAGTTTTCGTTCACCGGCGCCCTCACGGGATCGGACCTCGCCGACTTTCTTCTGGGCATTCCTCACACCAGCGCCATCGCGTCAGGCAATCCCGACAAATCACCTCCGAAGCGGTCCGCGTACGATCTCTATCCTCACAGACGATTGGAGATTCAGTCCAGGTCTCACGGTGAATGCCGGTGTGAGGTGGAGATGCGAGGCGCCGATGACCGAGCTGTTCGGCCGTCTGGTGAACCTTGATGTCGCGCCCGGGTTTGCCGCGATCAGTCCTGGTCGTGGCGAGTAATCCGGTTGGGTCGTTGACTGGCACTGCGTATCCCGACTCTCTGATTCGGGCGGATTTCGGCGGCATTCAACCGCGCATCGGGCGCCGCGTGGCGTCCCCTGCCAGGTTCCTCGCTGGTCGTTCGGGCGGTGTATGGTGTGTACCGCAATACCTCCGTCTACCAACCGGATCGTCATTGCTTCTGGCGCAACAACCGCCGCTCTCGAAGTCCTTCAGTATTCAGAACGAGCCAAGCGAACCCGCTGACCCTGGCCGACGGATTTCACAGTCCCCTCGGGCGTCACTCCCAACACCTTTCGCGGTCGATCCTGATCTTTCGGGTTGGCTTACGCGCAAACGTGGCAAGTGTCCGCTGCAACGCGACTTGCCGGAATCGCTGACAGTTCTCGCCACGTATCTGCGGACTCGTGGCAAGCCGGTTGATGCAGGAGTTCCTGCCGAACACGTATCCCGCCGGCGCTCAGCCTGAGTGTCTCGACTGTCCGGCTGGATTCGTCTATCTGACCTCAGGAGGCCGCTCGACGCGACATATGCGGGTCAATTCCAGTTGAGGCGACGTCTCCGGAACGGCCTGACCGCGACGGTTCAGATACACTGGCTGAAGCACGCGACAACGCGGGTGCCTTTACAGGCGTGAACCTGACGGGAACGGCGATCGCCCAAAACTGGCTCGACCTCGACGCCGAGCGGGCTCCATCGAACTTTCGACCAGCGCCACCTCGTCACCGCCCAGATTTCAATACTCTACGGGTGTCGGCCGGGGAGCGAGCACGCTTGCGGAGGGTTGGAAAGGGTCGCTCGGCAATCTTTCCAGAGGCTGGACGCTGACAGGCCAGCTGACCGCCGGCAGCGGTCTGCCTCTGACACCCGTGTACTTTGCTCCTGTGACCGGCACTGGCGTGACGGGCACGCTTCGTCCGGACCAGAGAGAAGCGATCGCAAGCGATTCCAGCGGGCTCGTACGCGAATCCAACGGCATTCACGTCCCCAGCGGAAGGGCAATGGGGAAACGCCGGGCGGAACAGCATCACCAGGTCCGGCGCAGTTTGCGTTGAATGCGCGGCATCATGCGGACATTTGCCGTGGGCGATCGGTTCAGCCTCGACTGGCGAATCGATGCGACCAACGTGCTGAATCAGGTGACCTATGCCGGCGTGAACACGCTCTTCGGCAGTCCCCAGTTCGGGTTTCCCAACCGCACGAACACGATGCGTAAGCTTCAAACGACTTTCCGGTTGAGGCTATGAGAAGAGATGCTGACACACGGAGAACAGATGTCTTATGTGGCGTGTGGGATTGTTGGTCGTTTTGTCTGGCGCAGTGACCGTGAACGCGGTGCAATCACCCGCCCAAAGTGGGCCGACTTTCCGAAGCACGACGCGCCTGATCGTCGAGGCAGTAAGCGTTGTCGGCAAGGATGGGCGGCCGGTGGAGGGGCTGACCGCGAAGAGGACTTCACGGTCACGGAAGACGGTGAACCCCAGAGCATCAGCTTCGTCGAGTTTCAGCGCATCCAACCGGTGAATCGCGCGCAAACTCCTCCCGGGCAGAATAGCCAGCCTGTGGTGACGGTGCCAGCGGCGAAGCCCACAAGCTTGCAAGCTTCCTCCACTGCCACTCGGTGAGATTCGATACCGCGACCGCCGGCTGCTCGTCTTGTACCTCGACGCGACCGCGCTGCCAACGCCGGATCTGGCTTCGCGCGTGCGCCGCCGCGCGAACGTTCATCGACACGCAGATGACGCCGCAGGATCTATTGTCGATCATGACGTTCAAAGGCGGCGGCGTCCGCGTCAAAGCAGGATTTCACCGACGACCGTGCAGCCTTGCGGGAGGTCATCCAGGATCTGATTTTCGGCGAAGACAAGGATGGCGACGGAATTCGCCGATCCCGAACCCGGAACGGCCTTCGGACAAGACGACGGCGAGTTCAACATTTTCAATACCGACCGTCAGTTGTCTGCGCTTCAGACGGCGGTCACCATGCTCAGGCCTCTCGCCGAGCAAAAGCATTGATCTATTTTGCAAGCGGGCTGCGGCTGAACGGCGTCGACAATCAGGCCCAGTTACGAGCCACGATCAACGCCGCGATTCGCGCCAACGTCGCGATCCACACGATCGACGCGCGCGGCCTCGTCGCGCAAGCGCCTCTCGGCGACGCGACGAAAGCGTCGCCCGGCGGCATCGGGATGTTTTCGGGTCAGCTGGCGAATACGGCGACTACGAACTTCCAGCGATCCCAGGACTCGCTTTATTCGCTGGCGAAGGACACGGGGGAAAGGCGCTCTTCGACTACAACGATCTTTCGCGCGGCATCGTCGATGCCGCCGACAGCCTGACCAGCTACTACCTCATCGGGTATTACAGCACGCATGGCGCGACGGATGGCCGATTCCATCGCGTGCGCATTTCTCTGACCGGGTCGTTGACCGCCGAGCTGTCTTACCGCCAGGGTTACTTCGCCGACAAGACCTTCGCAAAATTCACGGCAGCGGACAAGGAGCGGCAGCTCGAGGATGCGTTGATGCTGGAAAACCCGGTCACCGACATCACGATTGCGATGGAGGTGAACTACTTTCAGCTGAATCGCGCCGAGTACTTCGTTCCGGTTGCGGTCAAGATTCCCGGGAGTGAGCTGCTCCTGGCTCGCCGCGGCGGCGCGCAACGCACGGTCATCGACTTCATCGGCGAGGTGAAGGACGACACCGGCTACACCTGGCAGAACATCAGGGACCGATTGGAGATCAAGCTGAGCGACGACACCGCTGGCCAGCTTGCCACGCGCCCGATTCAGATACGAAACGGGTTTCACGTTGCTGCCGGGCAGATATGTCATCAAGCTCCTGGCGAGGGACGCCGAGACGGGCAGGATCGGGACGTATCTTGCCTCTTTCACGATTCCCAACCTGAACAGGGAAGACAAGCGCGTGCCCATCAGTTCGGTGGTGCTGGGCAGCCAGCGCGTGCCGGTCGCAAACGCTCTTTATAGCGTCAAACAGAAGATTGCCGCCGATTCGGTCAATCCACTCGTGTCGGATGGACAACGCTTGATGCCGAGCGTGACACGAGTGTTCAGCAAAGGCCGTGACTTACCGTCTTTCTTCAGGCGTACCAACGGAACGCCTCAACCATTCAGCCCCTCGTGGCCTTCGTGAGCTTTTATCGCGATGGTGTGAAGAGTTTCGAGACCGCACCACTCGCGGTGATCGAAGGATACGATCCCAGGTCCAAGGCTCTGCCGCTCAGATTCAGTCTTTCGTTGGCAACCCTGCCGACCGGCAGATACGACTGCCAGGTTACCGTGCTCGACCCGGCAGGGCAGAAGGCGGCATTCTGGCAAGCGCCAATCGTGCTGGTGCCGTAAGGGCGCCAACTTTTGCGGCCCATTGCCGGATCCGCATAGTGGCCCCTCAGGCATCTTCCCTATGCTCATGCCCACACGCACTCTCCATTTTCGCGACCGGACGCTCGATGATGTAGCTCTCGTCATTTCGATTCGAAGAGAACGACGGAACCCTCTTTCGCGGCCCACAGCAGATTCCATTGACGCGAAAAGCCGGCGAACTCCTGCGCTGTCTGCTGGAGCGGGCCGGCGCCGTCACGACACATCAAACAATTTTGTCGACGGTCTGGCGTGGCACGCACGTGCAGCCTGGAAACATCAAAGTGCTCGTCAGGGAGCTACGTCGAGCGCTCGACGATGACCCGCGCCAACCTCAGTTCATCAAGAGTGAGCCAGGTCGTGGTTACTCTTCCTTGCGCCGGCGGGCGACGCACCGCCGCCAGGAGTTGACGTCGTGCGGCAGGACAGGACGCCGATCTTCGTCAATCGGCGCGATGAGCTCGAAACGTTGAAGCGATGCCTGGCAGCCGCCGGCGAGTCCGAGTGTCGCCTCGTCCTGATTGAAGGCGAGCACGGGGCAGGAAAGACGGCCCTGTGCGACGCATTTCTCCATCTTGCGAGCCGCTCGCCTGCAGTCTGGCTGTCGTACGGGCAGTGCTTCGAGCAAAGCAGGTCCGGAGAACCGTATTGTGCTGTGCTGAATGCTCTGGACCAGTTGACGCGGCAATTTCCGACCCACGCTCCTGCGGCATTGCTTCGACACGCTCCGGCATGGCTCGGACAGCTGCCTCAGTGGTCTGAACTGACGGTTGCCGCACGCGCCAATCCGTCAAATGGTCACCGGTCGTCCCGAATGATCCGCGAACTGTTGTCGGCCATCGATGAGCTCTCGCGCGATATCACTCTGGTCCTGGTAACCGAAGACCTGCACTGGGGCGATCTCGACACAATCGATCTGCTCCGGGCATTGGGTCGTCACCATTCAAGGGCCAAATACCTGATTGTCGCGACGTATGACGCGTGCGAGGTTTCGGACCCGAGCCGGGCACTGGCCCGCCTCGCACTGGACCTGCAATCGTCACAGGTGTGCATCTCGCTGTCGATTCGGCCCCTGCGGGAGGAACATGTTCGGGGTATCTGGAAGCGCGGTTCGAGTCGACGGCGCTCGGTCCGCTGACGGGTCCGCTCTGGCAGGTCACAGGAGGAAATGCTCTTCGGATGGTGGCCACGGTCGACGCGCTCGTTGCGACAGGGCACATTCTCCGCCAGCCAGAGGGGTGGCGCCTCGAGTCACGGCCGCTCCGGTTCAATGCAGCCAGCAAGCGCGAACCACCTGTCCGCACAGCTGCCAATCGGCAGCAGTTCCTTGACGTCGATGGCGTGGATGAGCCGCGAGGACGCCGGCGCTTCGGCGTTTGGTTTGACTCAGAAGCTCAGAATCGTCGATTGACAAGTGGATCAAGTAGGACCGTAACCTGTCACGGTTGACAGGCACCGCTGGAGACCGACGCGAAGATCCTACCGAGGCCCTACCGAAATCCAGCCGCTCACGTCCGGCGAAAGCATCAAGAATCAAAGCATTATGAGCTTGCAACCAGCACGCGGATCCGATTACTCACCCAACCGAACCCTTCTCCCACCGCCGGTCGCGGGCATGGGCCGATCTTCCGTGGATGGCCCGGACAGGATCGTGGGGGAAAGCGACACGCTGAAGTTGCGCCATCTTTCGAGCCGAGCAAGTGGCAGCGACCGACGCTTCGGTCCTCCTGTGCGAGTGAAACGGGGACCGGAAAAGAACTTCTGGCCAGAAGAATCCATCATCTCAGCTCCCGCCGCGATCGGCCTTTCGTCGTCCGTCAACTGCGCGGCCTTGCCCGCAACGCTCATCGAAAGCGAGCTGTTCGGCCGCGAACGCGGAGCGTTTACCGGAGCCTACGCGACACAGGTCGGTCGGTTCGAGCTTGGCCAATCGGGGCACCGTGTTCCTGGACGAGGTCGGCGAGTTGCCGCTCGAATTGCAGCCGCGCCTTCTCAGGGTCGTTCAGGAAGGACAGGTCGAGCGGCTTGGCAACCCTCGCACGGTCGATGTCGACGTGCGGATCGTGGCGGCGACGAACCGCGATCTGACCGACGAAGTCCGCCAAGGACGATTCCGCCGCGATCTCTTTTACCGGCTGAATGTGTTCCCCATTACGCTGCCATCGCTTCGAGATCGCCGAAGCGACATTTCCCTCCTCGTCCGCCACCTCGTATCGCGGTCTCGCTCCGGCGCTGCGCAAGCGCATCGACGCGATCCCACCCGAAGTGATGCGTATGCTCGAGACCTACGATTGGCCGGGCAACATACGGGAACTCGAAAACGTGCTTCAACGGGCGATCATCCTGTCTCACAGTGGGACACTCTCATTGAGCGAAGCGTGGCTGCCGGCTCACGAACCAGGACCGATTGGCGAGGGCATCACGCTGCTGGAAGTCGAGCGACGCCACATCCTCCACGTGTTGAATTCGAGCTGCTGGCGCATCGAAGGCGCCGGTGGGGCAGCGGCCGTTCTGGGGATGAAGCCGAGCACCTTGCGGAGCCGCATGGCCAAGCTGAGAATTGCGCGTCCCGGCAAGGAGAGCTAGAGACGGCTAGCAGCTCGTGATCAGCTGGGTCAGACGCGACTGAATCTCGTCGAGCACAATCACCGGCTCTTCTCGGAGCAGAATCCGGATCCCTTTGAAGACCCGGAACTCGCGGGAGTTGAAGAAGACTTCTGCTTCGTCGCCTGAGTGCCACTCCGAGATCAAGGTGAACGCGTTGGGGTCCTCGGTGTCGACGAGGAGTCGGCACCGCTCGCAGCCCGAGGCGCGGCGCATGCGGCTCACCGCTTCGTCGACCGCACTCAGAATCTCGCCGCGCTTGTGCGGCTGCGCACGAAAGCTCAGGGAGGCAAGCAGCATGGCGCTTGTCAGGAATGTGCAAGCGCATACCCGCCGAACTACGGCGTGAACCCATGTTCTTTGGCCAAATCGGCCGCGACCAGTCGCGCGATCCACGGCGGATCGTGGCTTGAATCGCCGTGTGGTGAAAAATCCAGCTGAATCCTCGGGAGATCGCATGGTCGGAGTAGCTTCTCGCTCTCTGGTTCATCCTCGCCCAGGCCCCGGGTCAGCGTCTCGTCGGTGTCTATGAAGGCACGTTGCCATGCGCCGGCTGTGCGGGCATTCGAACAACGCTCGCCCTCTATACCGGAGCCTGGCAGAGCGCGCGACGGCTCCTTCACGCTCAAGGAAACGTTCCTCGAGAGTCCAGAAGGGAACAAGGTGCTCGAGTCGCTCGGTCAGTGGGTCGTCGTTCGAGGCACGGCCACCGACCCCGACGCGACGACCTATCAGTTGACCGCGAGCGCTGCCAGCCAGCCGAGGTTCTTTCTGCGAGTGAACAACGACACACTACAAATGCTCGATGGCGAACGGCGCGAGATCGCCACGACAGGGCAACTTCACGCCTGACCCTCACGACAACGCTGCCATCCTTGGACCCCCGCTAGAGCATCCCAGCGCCTCAAAGGCCCAGGGGCCCCCGTGTCCTCAGCGGTATTTGGTTGAGGCTCTCCATCGCGTTGAACGAGTCTTGCAGTGGTGGGAACCAGGGTCAGAAACTGCAGAGGGAGGCGATGAAAGACCGAAAATATCCAGTTCGACGCTCGATCTGGGTAGCTTGCGGTAGAGATTCGGGTAGCCCTTCAGCAAAAAGTGGTAACCAGCGACACACCCGGTCCCGCGCGATCTTCGAAGTCCTTGCCATCTGCCTGGCCGCCACGTCGCTGCACGCCCAGTCCGCCCGCGAGCTCGAGACTACGTGCCGAGAGGTGGAAGAGAGCAGAGCTGGCAGAAGCCATCCCTGCCGACAAGGGTCGAACGCCTGATTAAGGCTGTCATGGCCGATACGTCCTCGAAGTCAGGCTTCTATCCGCAGATCGACAGCGTCTATGCGGGCGGAGGTTTCACGCCGGGTGTCGGCTATCGCGGCCGGTCTGGCGATCAGATTCAGTGGAACCTGAGAGGGCTCTACTCGATCAAGAACTACAAGCTCGTGGAGCTGACGGCGAAACTGGCCGACGTCGATCGAAATCTTGCGCTGGATTTAGCGGACTGGATGGAGAGATGCCACGCAGGTCGGCTTCTACGGCCTCGGCATGGCCACAGCGCAGGACGACCGAGCCGACTTCCGTCTGCAGATGCCGTATGCAGGGGGATCGATCACGTGGCGCCCGTCCCGATGGAGCGTGCTCGTCGGTGATGCGCAATACGAGGGTTACAGAACTCTGTCTCCGACAGGATCGGAGCGCCCAGATTGAAGAGGCGTACACGCCTCTCACGGCTCCAGGCCTGGGTGCTGATCCGAGCTACGTGCACGGCTCGGGCGTTGCGCCGCCATCGATTGGCGTAGTATCGCCTGGCTACACTCGATCCGGTGGCTACTATGGCGTCGCGTTTCACGCAATACATCGACACGGACCAGACCTTCAGTTTCAAACGGCTCGATCTCAATCTCGTCCAACATCTGCCCGTTTATCGCGAGACATGGGTGGTGTCTTTTCGAGGCCGCGTGCAATCGACGCTCGACGGGAAGATCTCATCCCGTACGCTCATGATGCCGTCGTTGGGAAGCGGCAAGTACCTGCGGGCGCATCCAGTTGGCGATTTCGGGACCGTCACAGCATTCTTACGAGCGTCGAATGGCGCTGGATACCCGATCGCCGCTTCGACATCGCGTTGTTCCGCGGATGCAGGAAAAGTCGTCCCGCGCACGCAGGATCTGAATCTCAAAGACCTGCGCGGCGATGTGGCATCGGGATCCGGTTTCACGGCCTGAAGACGACGCCTGTCCGAATCGAGGTTGCGAACGGCACAGACGGCTGGCAGCTGGTCTTCGCGGGAACACCTGCCTTCTAGGAATTTCGAATCCGTGCATCGAATGCGTATTGGCTGCTTCTGGCGTCAGCTTGTGGACTGCCACCCTTCAAGCGCACCAGCAGTGCCTGAAACCGTGTCGGTCTCGAGCGACGAACCCTGATGAAACTCAAGACGATTGTTCGGCGTGTGGGAAACGCGGTAGCTATCGGCGATGGCGCTTCGCGAAGCTCCACACGCCGACAATCGTCTTGGCTCATCAGGGTTATCGCTCAGTTCAGGTATAACTGTGCGCTGAAGTAAGTCGCCAGAAAGCACCTTCGTCGCGGTGTCGCAGAGAACACCGTTGACCATATAATCTGGTTGAAGTCTTCGAATACGTAACCGATGCCCTCGCAGACCGATCCTGTGGCGACTGTCCGCGATATAACAATGCAGATTATTTTTCAGCACCACGGCGACGGCCATCATACGGGTCTTCCCGTCAGTACGCGACTTCAGACACGCCCTGTCGATAAACAGGCAGATGATTGGACGAGATCAGCCGTTTAATGTGGTGAAACGACCATAATAACGCTGCCCGATCGAGTAATGGCCGAACACCGATGGCGACACCCGACCGTCGCACGCTATCGGATCTGGGCTTCCTGGAAGCCGACCTCTTCAGCTGGGCGTTCCATTCCTGTCGGAAAAAGTTCAACCCTCGTAGCGCCGACAGCGTATCCGAGACGCCGCAATCGATCCCACGCGTATCTGCTGCTCGATGCCTCAAACGATAAACTGCACGCATGATCTCTCATCGATCGCAGGCGCCTCGATGTTCACGATCAGCTCTACGAGCTTATTCGTGATCGGTAGAACTCCCGCGAATCTGATCGCCAGACCGGCCGCGATACAATCCGCCCGCATAGACGCTGTCGATCTGCGAGACTTCGAGAACGTGTCGTATGACAGCTCCAACCAGGCGTTCATTTATCGTAGGTCATCTGTCGCGAACGACTGGCGTCGGCTGGCACGTCGACCAGGACGAGAATCGCGGGACCGGGTGGCCACCGGAATATCGAGCGTCGGGCGGGCATATTTCATTTCGCGTTCAGACTCGTTCAACGCGATGAGAACTCAAACCGCTGAGTTGAGACCGGGATTAATCAAATGATGTCGGGGGTGGCAGTTAGCCGTCGTTGTTGATTCACGCGATTCTCATCGGCCATTTGTAACGTCGTTGTTCCTTTCGCGAAGCCTCGGCTGGCTGGCGGCGCTCGCGATCACTGATGGTCGTCGTCGAGTCGTGACGTGCCTCGAACGACGACCCACTGACCGAGCGACCTCGGCACCTTGTTCCCTTCTGAATCCTCGAACGTTTCCGCTAAGCGACAAGACCTCTGCCAGCTTCCGTTATCAAAGGAAGGGAATTGTTCGAATGCCCGCAGCCGGCACTTCGACAATTCATCGCCGACAGTTGACCCGGGCGACTCTGCGATCTTCACCAGCTGGTTACTAATCCACGATCATGGATCGACTGGTCGCCACCGTTAATGAAAATTTCGCGCGGCGTTTCGGCGAACATGCGTTACGCGCAAGCGCCATGTTGCTACGGCTCGTGCGCAGCGTCCAGCGCGGCGAGGGTGCAGTGCTGTCGACGAAGCGTGAGCCAGCCAGCCGACTCTGTCGTCGACCAGCTAACGCAGCGATCTCGGAGTGGCATCAGGCGACGGCACGAAACTGTCAGCTTCCGCAGTTCCATCAGAAAGGATCCGGATACCAGCCGAGAAGAGCTCGTGATGATAACTCGACGCCTGATTCGCAGTAAATCTCTATGCTCTGCAGGGTAAATTCAACTGGCAATCGCGACTTCTTCATTCCCAGAATTACAAACCTTCGTGCGCCAGCGGCTTTCGGAAATTCAGCTACGTGGAGATAAACGGCAACGTGATGGCTAAGCGAGTGTAGTCACGGTTAGTGGCCGTACTCTCCCGAGCGAGAGTGTCACCTGTAGTTGGGATGATCGCGTTGAGCCGTTTTCGGCCTGTTGCCGGCCCGATGCGTAGGTCGGCAGCTACTCGGGTGAGATCACGATCGTCCAGCGCTGCGCAGCGCACAGCACGGTGAAGAGTCGCTCGGCATCTCAAGCGATGGCAGCACAAGGTATTCAGCCCGTGCGGCGGAATCTGTCACTTGGAGCTTCTAAACGGTTTTACTTTGATCCACGCGTCGGCATCGACCATTGCGAGTCGACCTGTCCTTCACGGCACCTGTGAGCAAAGACAGTGTGACCATTTGTGATAACACTCACGTTCGCAACCAGCTCGCTCATTGACGTTGATGCGCAGTTGACGAGCGACAGACTCTGGCCGAAGTTCTTTTTCCGATCCCGTTTGCCGTCGTTTGCGCTTCGACTTCGATAAACGATAAACCGATCTGTCCGATCCGCAGATCGACCCATGCGCCGCGACCGCGTTGGGTGTCGAGGATCGCGTCGCTGGTTGCGGAAACATAATGCGATTGACGACGATATTCCTCGACCGTATCTTCGCGTCGGTCTCCAGCGCCTGTCAACCGTGACGATCGCGCGATCGTCGACATTCTGCCAGTCAAACCAAACGCCGAAACTTTCGCCATCCACGCCATCGGCATCCTTGCTGCCGATTGGCTGTACTGGCGAAACGGTTACGCTTGCTGGCACGCAACACCGGCGGCGACTTTCGGGCGCCACCCTGTGCCCTGTCGGCGCGTCGATGCAGAGCATTCCTCGTGATGAAACGGGCACCGGGCCGTCGACTCGAACCGCCCCTTCTCCCGCGGGGGCCGAATCGGCAGATACACACCTGTGACGACAGGTCCAATGCGGGCGAACCGATCTGGCTCGGACAAAAGGCCCTGCGCGCGACGTTAATCAGGTATTTGGCCGAATATTAGCCAATGCCCGGAGCAGATCATTGTCGGTGAGTCGCCCCAGTGCCAGTCTTCGATGCCAGGACAGAAGTGATATCGCGCGGGGCATCATTGGCCGACTAGCCAGTTCGCGGATCATTGGGACGACCAGTGACCGATTACCCAGTGCGGCTGGCACCATCTCGAGGCAGCTTTGATCACGATGCCCGGGGCTGATCAGCGTGCCACGAGGCGTGGTGCACGTCAGCTGGTCCAAGCCATTCAGCTGTACTCCAGACACTGCCTCAAGCTGCCCATCTGCGACAACCAGACTGCAGGCAGGCGGCTCATAGAGATGGAGATTAGCTCGCACAGGGCCGTCTTTCCTGCCCCGTGCTCGCCTTCGAGACGGGCGACCTCAGTGCGGCGACTGCACCAGCTCATGGCATTTCAGCTCGCTCGAGATCAGCATCTGTCTGCGTCCTTCCTGGCGGCAGTGCGTCGCATACCGTAGCGACCTGGCTCACTCTTGATGAACTGGATCGTCGAGCGTCTGACGGCTTGCTGTCACCAGGCTTGCGATAAATCGACAAAACCGTTTGATGTCGTGAACCGGCCCGTAAACAGCGCGAAATTCGCCGGCTTTGCGTCAGTAGATCCTGATTGTGGGCGAAGAATTTCCGTCGTCTTCAGAATCAGTGACGAAGATAAATCAGTATCGTCGAACGTAACAAGTGAGAACCATATGCGGATCCGACAATGGATTGCTGTTGCTGCGACACCAGCAACTGCCCAGAATGCCGCCTCGCAACTGGCGGTCGTCAGTCGACGAGGTTGCTGTGAGATGAACGGCGGAACCTTTGGGATCGTAATCCCGCCGATCTGATCGGTGCGTCTCTCCGCCGCACCATGCGGTAAAGCGCGGCGACGAGAAGCACAATGTGAGCGTTCCGTGTACTGAAGAAGACGTGCAGTCACGGCGGCTGAGCACTCGTGTCGCAGCTCGACGTCAGCGTTGATCCGACACAGTGGGTGACCGAATCGGCCTTTGAATCTGTTTGACGCTAACGTTTGCGACCGGCACGCTGGCAACGCCACCGGGCGATGAAAACTTGTCCTCCCTGTTGAATGTGAAGAGAACCGATCTCCGTCTCGGCCTCCCTCGCCAGGAATGAACCCGTTTCATCTAGTCGGAGTGTCAGCTTGATCGGTCCTGTGTTCTGCCGAATTAACCGGTAATTTCGCCGATGAACCGTGCGTTGCGCACCGTCTGACCTGGCCAGTAGCGGCGATTCGGCGGCTCACCACCGCTCGCGACGTCATCCTCGAGCTGCCCGATCACTGCCGAAGAATTGTCGGCAGTAACCCTGGCGGTAAGACGCTCGATCCTGCGCGCGCGTGAGATCCGCGCCAGCCGTTAACAATACCCGCGATGGTGGCTGGTCAGCTGTCGGCGGCATCGACGATACCGCCATCATTGTAGTCGAAGGCTCCCTGTCGGATAAAGGAGTCTGGGATGCTGGAAGTTCATCTTGCTTCAGCGACTATCGCGTCGCCAGCGTTGCGCGCGTCGTCGTGGACCGCGTTGGCGTTGATCGTGATGCGTAATGAAGCGATTCGCTCGGCTAACCCAGCTGCATTCGATATCAATGCTTTTGCTCGGCGAGGCTGAGCAATGACCGCCGTCTGAGCTGGAACCTGACGTCGGTATTGTTGAACTCCCGTCAGTGCTGTCGAAGGCCGAGTTCGGATCGGCGATTCGATCGCCGTCTTCATGATCGATGACCTCCGCAGGCTGCGATCGTCAGTACTTGACGCGGACGCCGCGCGTCATGATCGACAATAAGATCCTGCTATCGACGATTCGCGCGGCGGCGCACACGGCACAAATCCGTTGGCAGCGATGCGATCAGCCGGCTGAAGCAGCCGGCGGTCGCGTATCTCACCGGAGAAGCTACCTTCAACGAGGCTTCGCCGCTGGCCATCTGCCAGGAGAGCTGCACGCGATTCACCGGTTGAATGCGTTGAGCTCGACGGCTGGGGTTCGCTTCCGGCAGTGACCGCCCATCCTGCCGACAACGCATGCACCTCGACGGTGAGCGCGTCGTGGAAATCGGCCACTGAAGCGGTGATACACCCGTTTGCGCCAACAACTTGCGCCACGCCGTATCCGTTCTCGGTGTCAGCGTCCTTCGGCACCACTGGGCGTGGGAACCCGAAGGCGATGTTCACGCCGGCGTAGATGTTGTTGTGCAAATCGATTCGCCGGTCAGGCGCTCGCGATAAATGTCCGCGCCAATATGGCGTCGGCGCTACCGCCGGATATACCGGCATTCCCATTCCGCTGGGGACGTGAATCCCGTTGGATGCGCGATCGCGGCAGATCTGGATCGCTCTCTCTGGTCCGGACAGCGCTCGCATAGTGCCGGTCTGGAAGCAAAAATACCTGGAATCGGGGCGGACCAAACGCCGACGATCGGTGTTTGTCGGCAGCCTCTGGGGCAACCCTCCGCCTTCCCGGCCGATTTCATCAAGTATTGGCTGACGATGGCGCGCTGATCAGAAGTTCGATGGAGCCACTCGGCGTCGAGGTCGAACAGACGTTGCGTCAGATTCACTAAGCCGCTCATCAGCCAGTGCTGTTTCGTCGCGGTCAGGCTGAGTCGCCTCAGGTGACCGCATGTCGTCGGCCTGGATAGATCAGATCAGTTATCGACGACGCCGGCAGCGATGTTCGCGAGTCGACCATCGCGTTCCGGCAGTCGTTGCACAGACGCTATGTTGCGCGTAACTCAACTGGCCG
>ERZ1370068.7617-contig-6523_pt1 | contig 96909 bp, 155 predicted proteins | sample MGYA00561227_ERZ1370068 | MGnify/ENA primary metagenome ERZ1370068 (study PRJEB38410, sample SAMEA6850437) | metagenome | study: Metagenomic assessment of the ecological functions of the soil: analysis of the soil microbiota associated with the...
GGTGTACTTCGTTCAGTTACATTGCTAAACCGCTGCTGTCTTGCAACGCCTTGGCGACGGCTTCGGCATCGGCGACCGAATAGTAAGCCGCGGATCTCGCGGCTGTCATAAGCCGACCCCGACCTTTTTCCCACAGCCCAGAGCTCGGGGCCAGAGGTCGCGAGGCGGCAAAGCCAGCTCGGTGGCGAGCCGCCTACCGTCGGCGGCCGAAAGAGTACCGTTCGCCGCGCTTCCCCGCTCTGCGTGCGACCATCAGCCCCTCCATTCCCACAATCCCGGATCACATTGCTTCCGGAGATGCGCGCCAGCAGCGTGACTGGCACAGCGAGTAGCGAGCGTTGACTGCAGTCGCCGCTCCGTGTCTGCCGATGAACCTCTTTCTGCCATTGACTGTCACCGAAACGCGGGCGATGCCACGGCCCAGATTCGACCACGGCGGCGACAACTGCAGAGGCGTCTCGTGACTCGGGCGCTCCCCGTTCGGGTAGCGGGCTGCGAGATCGTCACGGCAGCGGGTCAGGGCGAACTGACGGCGCGCGGACTTCCTGGCGGAGTCGCCCCTCTCGCTGTCCGTGGCTGTGACGATCGAGGGGTGTTGAGGCCCCTGGCGCAGGATGACGGGGACGCTTAGAGGGGACTGCGAGGGCGGGGGCGCCTCGTCGCGTCCTGGCTAACCTCCGTGCCGTTAACTGATACCGCCTCTACCCGTCGCACCCCGCGGCCACTCGAGACGCTTACCGCGCAGCAGGATCCACGCGCCCTGCTCGACGCGGGCCTGATCGGCAGGAGCCACGACAGTCACCTGGATCGGCTGAGCGACTACTGCTCGTGCCTCGGCCGTGGCATCAGCTGGTGACGCCTCGAGGGCCGCTCGGTAGCCGCAGCCGAGCGGCGACGTACTCGCCGCGCCCTGCGGCCATGCGCCCGTCGTGCTCGTGTTGCATCGCGCTGTGCTGAATGTGCCGCCTGGGCGAACTGTGCCGCATCAGCCTGTCTCGGAAGCCTCGCTGCGAGCGCCCGCGATCCTCAGCTGGGCTGCGCGCGCCGCCTCTCATGCGCTCGCCCCGCTCGGCGCGTGCCAGCCGGTGTCGCCCCCGGCGCGCGCCACGCGCAGGGCTTCCCGGCACTCGGCCGCGGCTTCCACCAGCCGCGCCTCGGCACCCAGCACGTCGCCACTCGCGAGCGCGGCTTGTGCTCCGGCTGCGCCTCAATCGGCCTCACTGTCATCACAGCGCCGCAGCGAACCGCACAGCGCCCGCTTTAGCCTTCAGCGTCGCCGCGCGCCTGCTCTGCCGCCCGCGCCACGCGCTTCCCGCCGCCTCGTTAGCTGCCGCAGAATTCGCCTCCACAACGGCGTTCACGCTCACGCTACCGCCTCAGCACTCGCCACACGCAGAGCCTCGCGCTCGGCATCTCGAGCAAAGGCTCCTGCAGCATCCTCGAAGGCGCCAGCGCGCGGCCTCCGCACTCGTCCCGATGCGCCGGTAGCCGCGCGCGCGGCGCCTTCGGCCGCGGTAGCGCGCGCACCCCACAGCGCCACGGCCTTTGGTCTGCCGCATAGGCTTGCTCGGCACCACGGCGAGGCCTCGCGCGCTCGGTCAGCGGCCCTTTTTCCACGTAGGCTCCGTGCGCTCCCGCGCCAGTCGGGCCGCCTGGGCGTTGGCCGCCGCGGCGGCGGCACGATAACGCCTCAGTGGCGCCGTGGTAGCTGTCCTCGGCGGCCGTGAGATCGCCGGCAGGAGGGCGGCCTCCGCTCATCGCCCGTGCAGCCAGCCAAAATCAGGGGCCCAGTGGCGGCGTCAGCGCGCGGCCTCATCTCGGGCCGCCTGGGCGCGTCCGCGCTCCATTCAGCCCCCGTCCGCTGGCCAGCTGCATCGTAGAAAACCGTCCGCGCCTCCTGCCGTGCTTTTTACACCATCGGTTGCCGTGACGATGATGACGTTACGTACACCTGCAACGTCACGGGCACCTCAACAGTCAGCCTCCTGGGCGTACCCGTCACGGCACGGCGCGACACCTCAGTGCCGTTGATGGTGACCGTAACCCGGGCGACGCGCCCATAGCTGCGATCCGACCAGCGATCACGAGATCCTTGCGCGTGACCAGTGCGCGATCCTCCGGATCACGCACGAACAACTCGGAAAGGGTTTGCGCTCGATGGATCGACGGCAATCAGCCCCAGACCCAGGGAGCACCGCGTTTCTGCCTTCGGCCGCGACGAACTGCCGGACCGCCGGGGCGTACCAGGTTCCTGAGCCACCACGTAGGGGCATCCTTGCGATCCTTCGGCGTGATCCAGTAGCGAAGCCATTACGCATCGAATACGCCAGCCGGGGACGCGAAAGACCCTGCTCGTAGGATTCGGCGATAGCCCAGTGGAAGGTGGCGGTAGATCTCTACAGGCCGGGGACCGTCGAAGCCGCGCGGGGACGATCGGGCCTACGCCTCGGTACATCGGGTTCTTCCATTCCTCCTGGAACGTTTCCTCGATGAAGCTCCGCAGCCTCTCGATGCTGCCCCGTTTGCCAAGCGGCAACGGCAGTCTAGTGTCGGGGCGGGGGTGCAGTGATATCTGCGCAGCATTTCGAACCAATGGTGGCGTCGGACGGCGCCGAGGTCCAACTCAGGCTAATGCTCTTCGAAAAATCGCTCGTGCGGAAGAGGTAGCGCGTCTGATCGTCGGAATCGACCAGATCGAAGACACCGTCCGATCGGATCCATTTCATGCCAACCAGGCGACAGGCCGCGGCAAACGGTGCTGGCCCAGTGATCGGCTTCACGTGTCGCTGGCGACGGCGCAGCCCGCGAGCAGGAGAGGAGCAGCGGGCTCGTGCCCCTTTCGCGAGCCTGATGGCCATCGCCATCCCAGTTGCGGCGCTGGCGAGCCTCAAGGCCACTACGCTCTCCTCACCCGCAGGTCCGTCTTCGGGATCGTGGTCAAGCAGCTCCATCGACTGTTTTTAAGGTCGGCAAAGCCAGGACCGTGACTTTTTACTCGCGCTCGCCTTAGACGGCGACCTTGAAGTTGAGAATGCGTTCGCCAGGATGCTCCGGCGTGTAGGACTTTGACGACGCGAACGCGCTTTTCGAGACCTGACCCTGGTAGGCAGTGATCACAGAATTTGACGCGCGGGGACTTAGTCGTGAGCAAAACGCCCCACACACTCGAAACAGACCCTCGGCTGTGGCGGTCGTATGCTGGCACCTGCGGAACACTTCGCCAGAGCCTCCAGCCGCCAGGCCAGCGTAAGTCGGGCGGCGCGTGAGTTAGCCGCCCGACCAATTGTGTTCAATCAGATCGGCGCGGCGCCTCAAGTGTGCAGGGTGATTGAGGCTACTCGGGCTGGTCGATCTGCTACGTTACCCGCGCGGGGAGACCACTGACGTGACAGGAACGTGACGAGCGAACGGCAGGGCAAATGAGGCCCCCCGAGCCAACGCGGGCTCACGCATGTGCGCGTTTCGGTGGAAATTGTTGCAGTTGCAAGCTCGCCACTTCGCCGATGTGAGCGTCTCACTCGCTCTCACAGCCCAAGGTCGCTGGTTTCAAATCCGGCCCCGCAACCATGGTGCGAAACGGGGTTAGCGGACGCGGGAGGCGCTAAACCCTTTCGTTTGCAAGTTCACCCAGGAATTGGTTCGTCGGCCGGTTCAATCGCGTAAGCTTTTCACGACCGCCGATTGCTCACCCGAGGCCGGCGCGAACACCGTGGCAGCGTTCACGCTGTCTCCGGAATTCTCGTTGCTGCTTTCGCTGACGGCAGCGTGGATCTCGCTCTTGAAGAATAATGAGGAAGTCGCCCAGACAGCCCGGGCGTCTCCATCGAGCACAGGACTTCTAGTCGTCAGCCCGCCCACCGCGAGCCACGATGTCAGCAACGGGCCGTGCTCCAGCCGCGCGAACGACAGCGCGTCGGCGTGCCAGCAGGCGGGCGAAGCCTGTAATTATCGAGCTCCCTGCCCCCGCAGCAAGTCTGGGGCCATAGCCACAGCCCGCGTCCGAGCCCCGGCTGAGCGGTTGACAAGCGGCGAGCAGGTAATCAACGCCGCGACGGTGGACCTCCTCGAGTCGGCCCGGGATGAGGAGTAGAGCATGGCGCTGGCCGCGCGGCGAGCGTGGCTGGGCATCCTCATCGTCGTGTGTGGCGCGATCACCACGGCAGGCCGGGCTCTCAGCCAGCCAGCCAGTCGAGCGCCGCCGACCGTCCTCCCCATCACCGTCAACCGCACCATCACGACCACGTGACCCCAAGGGTTTATCGCCTCACGCTGTGGAGTAAGCCGGCGCAGCAGCACGCTGCGCTCTCTTGGTCGTCCAGCCTCCGATACCCCCGGCGGCGCGTACGACGCCAACGCAGCGATCGTCCAGCGCCTGCTGGCCGCCTACGCGCCCGTGGCCGTACGTGGCACCCAAGGGGCGCGCGCCGCATCCGCCGGCACGTTCATTTTGGCCGCCGCCAACTTTGCGGTCATGGCGCCCGGCACCAACATCGGCGCGCGGCGTCACCCGTGTCCGCTACCGGGGAGAGATCGGGCGGGACAACCCTCAGGAGAAGGTCACCAACGACGCCGCGGCCCTCATGCGCAGCATCGCTCCAGGAGCGCGGCCGCAACGGCGACCAAGCTGGAGGTGACGGTTCGCAAGGCCATGTCCTTCAGCGCTTCGAAGCCGTTGACGCCCATATCGTGGACTTCATCGCCAAGGACACCGAGGACTTGCTGGCCCAGCTGAACGGGCCGGATCGCGCAGACCGGCGCGGGTCCGGTGATCGCGAACATGGCGTCCGCTTCCAAACGCACCCTGACGATGACCTTGCGCGAGCGGTTCGTTGCGTTCTGTCGCGACCCCCGAGCTCATCTCAATCCTGTACCCGTTGGCATGCTCGCCATCTTCATCGAACTCTTTCACCCAGGGTTAGTGGCGCCGGCGGTCATCGGCGCGCTCTGCCTGGTGCTGGCGTTCTTGGGTTTGGGCTCCCTGCCGTTCAACTGGGCGGGTCTGGTGCTTGCTAGGTCTGGCGCCGCCTTCGTCATCGTGGAGTTGCACACCGGCTCGGTCCTGCCGGGCAGTCGGTGCAGTTCTGGCGTTCGTCATTGGCGCTCTACTCCTCTTCTCGGTCGACATCCCCAGGCTGCCGGGCGAGCCGGTCCTGCGTGTGAGTCTCTGGTCTGACTCGTGGCATCCTGGCCGGCCTCTTTGCTGTGGTCACCGTCGTGGTGGGCGGCGCGGTCACGTCAAAACGCGGCGGCTCCAGTACCCCAAAGCGGGCGCGCTTTTGATCAGGGAAGACCGGCTTCGCCGACATCGGACCTCGCTCCAAAGGTACGGTGCAAGTCGCTAGTGAGCTGTGGACTGCCACCGCTGGACGACGCGACTCCCATTCGTGCAGTGGCGATCCAGTCTCCGGTCGTGGGGCTGGAAGGACTCGATGCTCAAGGTGCCGAACGCACCCATAGGAAAGAGATGGGCACGATGCTCAGTTCCATTCAAGATTGTCCGGCAGTACGAGCGGGCGGTGGGGTTCCGACTGGGTGGTTCATCGGCTTGCGCGGCGCCGGCCTGACCGTCTGGGTGCCTATCGCGGACGACATGCGCCGCATCGACCTGCGTGAAGCGTTCGTGGAAATCCCCGACAGACGCGCCATCACCAAAGACAACGCGCCCATAGAAATCGATTTCCTCATCTACTACAAAGCGATGGAAGAGGTCGCCGAAAAGAGCGTCCTCTACGTGCAGGACTTCCGCGGCGCGCTGCAGTGGCATCGCCACCACGAGCCTGCGCGCGGTCATCGGCGATATATCCCGCTCGACGACGTTCTGGCCAAACGCGACCAGATCCAACCAGGTCCTCCGCGTCAAGCTGGACGAGGTCGCGGAACGCTGGGGCATCAAGATCACCGCCGTGGAGATCAAAGAAATCATCCCGCCTGCCGCCATCCAGCAGGCCATGAACCGGCAGATGGCGGCAGAGCGCGAACGGCGGGCGTCGTGCCGAGGCGGAAGAAAGCGCCAGGCCAGCATCACCGTGGCTGAAGGTGAAAAGGCCGCCGCCATGTTAAAGGCCGAAGGTGACAGGCAATCGGCCATTCTTCGGGCCGAAGAGTCTCGCCAGGCAGCAATCTTGAACGCCGAGGGTTCAGCGCTGCCCTCGACAAAAATTAACTCGGTGGCCATAACCGCGGACTTCAAAACCATGAGCCTGCAGTACTTCCAGACTTTGAAAGAGCTGGGTGCAAGTCCTTCCACAGCCATACATCTTCCCTATGGAGTTCGCCTCTCCCTGCTGGAACCTTTCCTCAGGATGGGAAGCAGCCAGCAGCAAACTGGATGAGAGGACCGGACTGTTCCATGAGATGAGTGACTCTGAGGTAGTCTAAGTACCTAGAGGCATTTCTGGGCGGTAGGCTACCAGATTGGTCCGAGCAAAGTCAGCAGGCGACGACGGCCACGCTCGTAACGTGCATGGACGGCCGGCTCAGCCCATTGACGCGGCCCTTCCGACACGATCATCCGAACCGCTGGGGCGATGATCGAACCAGTCGGAAGGCAGTGTTGGACCTCGGGATTGACGCCACCGCCGTGACCTTCCTCGCGACCCACGGTGACTGTCACTGGCGGCACCCGCGCCGCGATTGAATACCTTGCCACCAGCTTTGCGGGCAAGAGTGCGGAGCCTGACGTCGTGAGGACCATGAACCAGCCGGACACCAAGATGTTGATGAGGTACATCAACACGCAGCGGCCTCTCAACGAGCTGCCCGATCCCTCCGACCAACAGGCGCTCGCCGAGTTGGCCATCCGCTACGCGTTATCCAGTGGACTTCTCGCAACCGGAACGAAACCCCGAATCGGGTTGTTCGTGACCTGAAAGCCACGCTGTCACGCGGGGTGCAACCCTGGGTGGTTAGCTACGAACAGCTTTCGGGGCGGGACTCTTTGCCGATTTTCTCTCGATGCATGGAATGACCAAGCAGCTCGTCGTCACGCACGTTCTGACCGCGCCCTATCCTGTACGAGCGCTCCGCTGACTGTTGTTCCTCGCCTGCTAGTACCCGGAATGCCGCGATGAAGGTCGTTGGACGATTATCAGGGCGCTTCGCGCGGTGGTCTGCACTACCCCGTTTTTGGTCGGCACACCGACGACAACGCGTAGTCGGCGGGCGTCCCGGGCCAGAGTGTTTGGCCGTGTTTTTGGCCGTGAATGGGGCCCAGCTCCAACAAGGCCACTAACCCGAGGCCCTTATCCAAAGCTTAGAGTGACCGCTGCCGTTGGGGATCGTTGGGGGACGTCGGCGGCAAGTACTAGGCTCATAACCCAAAGGTCGCTGGTTCAAATCCAGCCCCCGCAACCACGAGCGACGAGGGGTTAGCGGACGCAGCAGCCGCTAGCCCCTTTTTTACCCAGACTTCACCCAGGAATTGGTTCGAGGCTCACGTGACCGAACGCCCGGCTTTCCCCGCATCGCTTTGAGCGAGCCGGCGTTCGATCTCATGGTCGAGGCGAACACACGCGCGCCCATGTGACCTGGCAACCGCCGTCGAGGTCCTCCACAATGGGGACGATTTCTTCCCGCCAGCTGCGTGCGCGGCGGTTGGGCGCCCGGGCTGATTGACAATCGAGCGTGTCTGGCAGAGTATCCGGTGCCGTAGTGCTCGATTGGAGGGACCTATGCGATTACCTCCTATGATTGCCCTTGCGACGCTCGTCACGGCCCTCCTGTGCGCGACCTCCGCACGGGCCACTGTCGTCAGCGACTGGAACGCCGCCGCGCCTGGCCGAGGTGCGCCTGAGCCGGTCATTGCGCAACGGGCCGCCAATCGTTGCGCGGGCGCTGGCGATCGCGCACACGTGCATGTACGACGCGTGGGCTGCGTACGATGATGTCGCCGTTGGCACGACCTGGCTGGATCCCGACCAGCCGGCGACGACCTGTCGAGGAGCGCACCGACGAGAACAAGGCGAAGGCGATCAGCTTTGCCGCCTACCGCTGCCTGCGCAACCTGTACCCCGACGGCTCGCTGCCGCCGCCGCTCGCCCAGCCAAGCGTGAGGCTCAACGCGATGCTGGTGGGCCTCGGCTCATAGCCCGGACGAGGCCTGCAGCACCGATGACGCGTGTCGAGCCGCGGAACCGGCGACCGCCAGCCGGCATCGGCAACATCGCCGCCCAGGCGGTCATTGATGCCCGCCGTCACGACGGCTCGAACCAGTACGGAGACCTCACGCCGGCCCCGTGTCCGGTGTTCGTTCCCTGGCCGCAGCCATGCGCGGCTTCCGCCTATGGACAGACGTCCGCGAATCCCGGCCGGACCGGCGCGTATTCCGACTACGTGGCGGACGGCTATACGCCCTACGTGCCGATCAACCCGCTGATGGGATATTGCAACCCGCTGGTCGCGCTCTGCGAGCGCCAGGAGATCGTGGACCCGAATCACTGGCAGCCGTTGATCTTCACGCAACGGCCAGGCGTGCCTGGACTCCGGGAGTGGGACCGAAGAGACGTGTCCGGGAATTCAGGTCTTCGTCGCCCCGCACTGGGAACGCGTCACACCGTTCGCGCTGACGTCGTCGAGCCAGTTCGACGACGTGCTGACGATCCCGCCCCCGGATTACCTGAAGAACTCAGGCCGGTATCAGAACGACGTCAACGACATGATCCAGTTCAGCCGGAGCCTGGACACCCGGCGCAAGCTGATCGTCGAGTACTGGGCGGACGGGCCGTCGTCCGAGCTGCCCCCGGACACTGGGGCTGTTCGCGCAGTTCGTCTCGCAGCGCGACGACCACACGATCGATCAGGACGCCAAGATGTTCTTCGCGATGCACAACGCGCTCGTTCGACGCCGGCATCGTGGCCTGGCATCAAGCGGAAGTACAACGGGGTGCGGCCGATCACGGCGGTGCGCTTCGCGAAGCGAGGGCAGACGATCAACGCGTGGGGCGGCCCGGGACGGCCCATCGAGCGTCATCCCCGGCGAGAAGTGGTCGCCATACAACCCGGGACCAACCTGACGCCTCCGTTTCCCGGGCTACTTCTCCGGTCATTCGGTGTTCTCGCGTTCGAGCGCCACCGTGTTGTCGCTTGTTCACGGGCAACGATTTCTTCGGCTTCTCGACCGTCCTGCCCGCGAATTTCGGTCGCGTGGAGCCCGGGATCCCCCGAGCCGACCACGTTCTCCTACGCGACGTTCAGTGACGCGGCGGACGAGGCCGGGCTGTCACGACTCTATGGCGGGATCCACTTCTCCGACGACAACGACGACCGCGCAGCAGGTGGGCTACCTCATCGGCGTGCAGGCGTGGTCCAAGGCGCTGACGTATTTCAACGGGACGGCGCGGTGAGCACCTCGCTGACCACGCGTCCAACCTCTTCCATCGTGAAGGGCTTGAGCAGGAATGGCCGGGCGGTTTCGTCGAGGAAACCCTGGGTCTCGGCACTCATGATGTCGCCGGTCATGAACACGACGCGGCCGGCGAGTTGGGGATCGGGAGCCAGCGCACGCTCCCACACCGACTGGCCATCGACGTCCGGGAGCCGCAGGTCGAGCAGCACGAGGTCATAGGACCGCTCTCGCAAGCGGGCCAGCGCTTCGTGCCCTGTCGTGGCCTCGACCACGTGGTGTCCGAGCCCGTGGATGACCTCGACGACCAGCCCACGCAGCGGCTCCTCATCTTCGACCACCAACACGTCGGCGCGGGCCACCGCCGTCGACGGAGGCCGCGGAGCCGTCGACGCCGCGGCCTCGATGTTCTCGCCGACGGGCAGGCACACCGTGAAGCGAGCGCCGGCGCCCGGCAGGTTCTCCGCATACATGTGCCCGCCGTGCGCCTCGACGATGCCGATGGCCAGGCTCAGGCCGAGCCCGGTGCCGGCGCCCGTGTCTTTGGTGGTAAAGAAGGGGTCGAAGATTCGCCCCAGATGCTCGGACGGGATGCCGGGCCATCGTCGTCGATCTCCACCACGACCTCGGACCCGCGCTGTTCAGATGTGACGGTCAAGATGCCGTGGCGACGGGCGGTCTTCATCGCGTGGATGGCATTGCCGAACACGTTCAAGAAGACCTGCTGCAGTTGATGTGGGTCGGCCCAGACCTCCGGGACCGACGCTAGGGCGGTCACGACGCGAATCTTGTTGAGCTCGAGCTGTGATGTCTGCAGATGCAGCGTCGAGTGGATGACCTGATTCACGTCCACTCGCCGCCGCTCGGGAGGCTGTCGACGGGCAAACGCGAGCAGGTCCCGGATGATCCGAGACGCTCGAAGGCAGGCGGTCTCCATGACTTCCATGCGCCGGGTCGCCGTCGCGTCCATCACCGTGGTACGCCGGACGAACCGTCTGATCGACAGACGGATCGTCGACAGCGGATTGTTGAGCTCATGCGCCACGCCGGAGAGCAGCGTGCCGAGCGCCTTGAGCTTGTCGGCCTGCATGAGCTGGGCCTGCGTTTCCTGGAGTCGCTGCAGGTTGTTGCGGAGCTCGGCGTGGACACGGACCTTGTCGAGCGCGACCGCGAGGTGATGGACGAGGCTCGTGAGAACGCGGCGGTCCTCGTCGGCGAAGCGGCGGGGTGCCTGATTGCAGGAGACCAACACACCAACCGGCCGCTCCTGACCGCCCAGCCGCGCCATAATCATCGAGCGAATGACCCAGGCTGTCGAGGTCACCCGCGCCGGCGCCGCGTCGGTCCAGCGCGACGGTCCTCGATCTCGAGCGTCTCCTTGAGGTTCAGGCCGGACTCCGCGAGGAATGCGAGGGCGGCGTCCGTGTCCGCGAGCTTGGTGCCCCAGCCGACCGCGCGGCCGCGAGCCGTAGACGACCGCCCGAGCCGGTTAGGGAACAACGCGACGCGATCGGCGTCCAGGAGGCGCCGGGTCGTGTCGACCGCGTCATCGAGGATGTCGCTTTCGGTCGCGGCCGCCAGCAAGCGCCGCCCGTATCCCTGAAGGGCGGCATCGTGCACGAGCGTCGTCATGAGCGCCTGACCGGCCTCGTGCAGCTGTTCCAGATCGTTCACGCGCGCCCGCGCCTCGGAATAGAGCCATACCTGCTCGCGCAGCAGGGCGACGAAGATCACGCCGACACCGAACGGACGCGCAACGCCGGCGAGGTACCAGCTGACTGCGTACCGGTAGGGAAGCAGAAGGAACCCGACGAGCCCAACGACCCAGACGCACGCCGCCACTGCCAGAAGGTTCACGAATCCCTGCTGAGTCCCGGCCTGGCTCGGACGACGTCGCCAGGCCCAGAGTGCCCACATCACGACGACTCCGTTGAGGATGCCGGCGGTCCATACGGCGAACGGTGTGATTCGCCCCGGCGCCATCACCACCGACGGGAGCAGAGGGGACACGATGCGCACCATGAGAGGAACGACAGCGCCGAGCGCGACGCAACCAACGACGATGGTCCTCCGGCCGCGGTCGGTGAGTGGAAGGTGGCGGTCTGCGTGGTGGGTGCCAAGTGCGACGCCGGTCAGGGCCACGAGGTAGCCCGCGAAAAAGAGGTACGGCGCAATCCCCGGGTTCACACCCGGAGCAAGGGGTAGTCGGGCTGCGTCAGGATGTGCGCGATCGCCAGGAGCGCGGCGACAACAGCGAGTACCGATCGCCGCGGACTGAAAGTCCTGACGGATGCGGTGGCGCTCCAGGCAGAGATACGCGATGCCGGTGGCCACGAGCGCGAAGGGGATGTCGAAGAGGGGACGGCATACGGAATCGGGAACCGGTAGGGTGCCAGGAAGGTGGTGAAAAACAGCAGCGCCGCGTACCCGATCCCCACAATCGCGACCAGCACGAGCAGGACCGGCACGCGATGGCTGAAGCTGGAGCTATTTGCCGTCATCACGCGATGGCCAAGAGGAACTGAGCCGCGCGTTCCACGACGTTCGAGGAATAACGCCTGCGGCCCAACGCGGTCAAGCCCAAACTTACGCTCTCGGGCCCTTCTAATCGCCGGCCTTCTCGAACGCGGACGCAACCCGGTAGATCGACACCTCGTCGAGGTGCTTGAACCAGCGTCATATACTGGCCGATCGGCAAGGGGGAGTGACTGTCGACAGAGAAAGAGCGACTTGGGCGAGCGTGAGAGGTACTGAGAAGGGCAGTGTCTACAGCCGATTCGGCTTCCCGCCGCTCTGCCCGACCCCGGATGATAAGAGAGGTCAATGCTGCGTCACGCAGGACGCGGCGCCGTTCAGCGTGCTTCCAATTTTTGAGCTTGGCCTCTAAACTCTTGCAAACCGCTGGAAGGGAGGGTCCGACGATGGAAGAGACGAAGAAGGCCGAGGTTCAGCGCCGGTCGGTTGACCTTCGCCGTCCGCCACGAATTGTGGGACGGCAACATCCAGGATCATCCGGATCAGGGCGTCGCCATCCTGGTGATGGCGGACGTTGCCGGCAAGGAGACAACGCTGCTGCGGTTCAACTGCTTCGACTTCGAAAGAAGCTACATCTACGGCCCGGAAAATCCGGACTTGCGTGTTGACGGGCCAGCGATGCTCGGGGGCGCGGCCGCGACGAACCTCTACCGGATGGACTCGACCGTCGACGGCAACCCGATCGGCTGGACCATCCGCACCCTGGGGACGAAGCTGCAGAAGATGCTGGGGCGCGCGGGCTATCCGCAGATTGCCGAGATCGTCGACATGGCGGCGGTGGACGGAGGTCCTGCCGGACGTCGAAGCCTGTGCCCGCGAATTGCGCGCGACGAAGCGCAACACCGTCAAGCACAACCGCGGCACCCACATCTTCGAGGCTGGCAACATCCGGTTCGGGCTCGAAATGCGGCGGCTGGCGATGGGCGATGGCGGTCTCGCGATCCATGTGCTGGCCGATATCGGCGGGACGCCGGGCAAGAAGTACACGGAAGAAACCGAGCTCCTGGCCTTTGATCACTTCTGGAACGGCGCACATTACCACTACGGCCCGCGCAACAAGAACCATCGCATCTACTGGGATCGGACCCTGGTCGAGGATCCGCTCGCGTGGACGCTGGAGCAGTTCGAGAAGGGCAAGCTGCCGGCGATGATCGAGCGCGCCGGGTATCCGGGCGTGGCGGCGGATCTCGACGTCGAGAAGATCGCCTCGGTGTTTCCGGCGATGAAGAAGCAGGCGCTCGCTATGTGGGAGGAAGGGCAGCGGCTGACCGGTCATCCCGGGCTGCCGCTGGAGCCGACTCCGAACCTCGCGGCCGCCGATTAACACCTGAAGTGGTAGAAGGTCGTCGGTTCAAATCCGACCTCCGCAACCAACGGACGACGAGGGGGTTAGCGGACGCGCAGCCGCTAACCCTTTCGTTTACCCAGGCTCACCCAGGAATGGGTTTGTCGGCCTGGTTCCTAGTGACGCGTCGGGCCACGTCTTCACCAGTTACAGTGAGCTTCCCGCGACCGCGAGGTGGCTTGTTGTTTCCACAGTTCTGGAACATTTGAGCTACACGGAGGGATCACGCCCGTGTCGGCACGCAGCATGAATGAAGACGATCCGCTCGAGGATTTTGTCCGTCGCGAGATCACGCTCGACGGTGTCACCAAGCGGGTGTACGTCGCCGGCTCGGGACCGGCGGTCATCGTCATGAGCGAGATGCCCGGAATCAGCCGCAGGTCGCGCGCTTTGCCCGGTGGGGCCGCGACGCTGAGTTCACCGTCTACGTGCCCCTCGCTAATCGGCCGTGACGGAGGCGTGCCAGGCGCCGAGGAGGTTTGGCTGTCTTTCGAGGGGCGTGTATCAAGCGCCGAGTTCCGCGCGATGGCGGCCAACCACCTAGGCCCGTGACGCGATGGCTGCGGGCGCTGGCGCGCCTTGCACACCAGGAATGCGGTGGACCCGGAGTCGCGCCATCGGCATGTGCTTCACTGGGAACTTCGCGCTCACGATGATGCTGGAGCCGTCGCTGCTAGCGCTCGGTTCTCTCCAGCCCGCACTACCGCTCAACGACGTGGGTGCGTCAGGGGATCCGGTACGCGATGCCTGGCCAACCCCGCAGAGGTACTCACACCGTGCTTCGACAAAAGCGGATCGCTTGTCCACAACACAATTGGTGTCATCGTGAGCTGCCTGACAAGTGAACTTGCTGGGATGACGATGAATTAAAGGTCTACTGATTCGCGGGGTGCCCATGTCTCAGGAAATCAACGGCGTCATGTTTCAGTTCTTTCACTGGTTCCTCCCGTCCACCCCATCCCTTTGGGCGATCCTATGCGCTGAGGCTAACGCGCTGCGCTCGATCGGGATCGATGCGGTGTGGATTCCGCCACCCCAGAAGTGCTCTTCCGGAACCGTTCAGCAATGGGTATGACGTGTACGACCACTTCGATCTGGGTGAATACGACCAGCGCAGTACCATCCCGACAAAATATGGGAGCAAGAGCGGAGCTCCACGACGCGATCAACGCGCTTCACGGCTATGTCCTGCAGGGCGGTCAGCTCCGGAAGGTCGATGGCGCGCGCTACGTTCACGTCTATGTCGACATCGTCCTCAATCAAAAGTTCGGCGGCGAGCCGAGACCCGGACCTCTGGCAGGCGATCCGAGTCAACCCGGACAATCGAACCGAGGAATACTGGGGAACTGGCTATGAACGGGGACAAATCGAGATTAGGGGCTACACGTGGTTCCGTTATCGAGGTCGCGGGCCCCAGCCCTCGAGTTTCGAATGGAGAGCCCGTCATTTCCGACAGTGTCGATCGGGTCGACGCGATCGTGCAAGACGGTGCGACATTCGGGGACCCGGACGACAAATATATCTACCGCTACCTCCACAACGAGCTTGGTTACGTTCCTGCGGACAAGTCATTCGGCACGTGGGTGTCGCTCGAAAAGGGCAACTTCGAGTTTCTCTCCGGTGCTGATATCGACTTCGGTCGCTTTGACGTTCGCGAAGAATTGAAGTACTGGGGCGCCTGGCTTGCGAAGGAGATCGGTGCGGATGGTGTACGGCTCGATGCCGTCAAGCACTACACTGCGAACTACTCGCGAGAGTGGATCGGCCACGTGCGGGCGCAGGTCGGCCGGCCGCTGTTCGCGGTGGCCGAGTACATCTCCGGCGACACCGGGCCTCTTCACTCATATCTGACTGCCGTCAGCGCCGCCGGCGACTTCCCCAGGAAGTATCGGTGTTTGACTTCCCTTGCGCTTCAAGTTCAGGAACGCCAGCTGGGCACAAGACCAATACGATCTCCGGGACCTGAACCGCGACACCATGATGGCGGAGCAACCCGCGAAGGCGGTGACGTTCGTCGAGAATCATGACTATCAGTACGGCAGAGCCCTCGACTCACATGTTCGTGAGTACGGATCAAGCCCATTGCGTATGCTTTTCATCCTGCTGCGGGCCGGCGGTTATCCGTGCATCTTCTACGGTGACTACTATGGAATCGACAGAGCCCTCGACGGTCGGGGACAACCATCTGGCAAGGAATACCTGGATCTGTTGATCAAAGTCCGCAAGCAGTTCGCGCTGGGTGAAGAGCGTTATTACTCTGAGAGAAGCGTCGCTGGTTGGGTACGCATGGGAGGTGTGCCGGTGCCCGAGGCGCGCTCGCCGTCGGCATCAATATCGCTGAACATGGTGTTCGAGCCATCAACATGGACACCGGGCGTGTGAACAAGCGCTTCTATCATCTGGCCACCCTCAAGCACACGGGTTCGTACGACGCCGGCGGGTTCCTGGTCGTGCGGTCAGCCTACCTACAGTATGGTGACAAGGCTGAGGGGCTCTGGACAGGCCTCGATGGACGGGCAGACTTTCTCGCGGACTCAGGCTGCGTCACGATTTGGCTCGAAGACGGAGTTGGGTTTGAATTAATGAGAAACGTAGTAGCTGCTCGACGCGTCCGCGCAACGCACGTCGCCGTTATACTGATCAGTGCGGATAGGGTGTAGGCGGCAATCGCGAGAGGATGACGGCGATAAAACCCGCCTCCTGGTAGCGTTGGCGCGGTACCGAGCTCTTAACACCGCCGCCGGTCACGATCTATCCATTCCAAGCTCGGGGATCGCGCGTCGAAGGGAACCGTGATCGTTGTCGCGTTGGTGACGGCGAACGGGTCGGTCTCCCCACGCGGTGGTCGCCAAATCGGTACCGACGCTCGATGGCGCGGCGCTGGCTACAATCCGCGCGACTCGTTTCACCCCAGCACGACTCGCGCTGGTGTAGCGGGCACCGATGAAGATGATGAGGTAGAAGCATAAGAAAGTTCGTGGCCTCGACCAGGGATCGCTTGACCCGCGTGCGCCTCGGGCGGAGACTGACGCCGTGGGATGTCCGCGGGCGGTAGCGATGCTCTTGAATCAACTGGCTAACGGCCCCGGCCGCGTCGCCGAACACCATGGTCGCGGGCCGAGGTACGCCTCGTCACGCCTTCCCAGCTTCCGCCTCCTCGGACGCGGCGTCTTTAGGCCGCTCTCGACCGCGCGCTCGTGAGAGTCCGCGACCGAGCCTTACTGGCTCGTCGCCGTCGTCGATGCGCGCGCCCGGGGTCGTTCTACCTGCTCCATCAAGCACGTACCAAGCACTCACATGGAAGGAGCGAGAGACATGATTCAAGTGACCGAGAGGGCACGGGAAACCTTCAAGAACAAACTCGAGGATCTGATCGAGCGTCCCGGCGTGATGCTACGCATCGGCAGCACGGATTCGGGCCTTGAGATCTTTCCCGACACACTGAAGGACGATGACCAGATCATCGAGCACGACGGACGCGCGGTGCTGCTCATCGACCAAGAAGTATCCGAGACGCTCGCGGACACGACGATCGACGTCGAGGAGCACGCCGACGGCGCTCGTGTCGTGGTCTGGAGATAGTCGGACGACAAGACTACCTGCATCACAGGAGGGTTGACACATGAGCACATTCGCGCTGTTCGTCGCGATGCTGGCCCCGGCGATCTTTGTCGCCGCGGCGCTCGCCCAAACACAGCTCCCGCCACCGGCCGGGCGGAGCTCGCCGCCCCCGGCGCGACGACGCCGGCCCCGGAAGCGGAGAACGCGGTCGAGGGTCGAATCGAGAATGTCGATCCGTCCAGGACGGCGATAACCCTGAGTGACGGCACGAAGCTGGTCACGCCGCCTGGAGCCGTCCTCAAGCCCGGCGTCGTCACCGAGGGCATGCTCGTCGTCGCAAGTTACAGGGAGGAAAACGGGGCGAAGGTCCTCACGGGACTCACCGTGAAAGACCGGGGCCCAGCCACTCGCTGAAGCGGCACCGAGGAGTTCGTGAGCCGCGATTCGACGAAGGCGCGCCGCTCAGCCAGGCGACGCGTCTTCGTCGCTGCATCGGCCGACTCCGGTCTCCGGTCCGGTCTCTCGCGCCAATTCCGTGTAGTCTCTGACTGCCTTCCATCGGGCTCGCCGGGTGACGCAAGCCGGCGTCGGGCCTCATGGCATCGCGCGGCTTCGGCTGGCCTCTCGTTAACTTCCCAGTAACACTTACTCGACCGTCCGTCTCCTGACGGTCCGCCTTCGGCCGCGAAGGTTTAAGTACCTGGTCTTCCGGGACATTTCAACGCTGGCATTTCGTCTGCACTCACAATTGACAGCACGAAATCCTCGAGAGGAGCGTCACATGAGCATGCGACCGCTCATCGCTGGGTTCGTCGTCGCTGAAATCGTACTGAACGCAACGTCGCTCGTCGGGCAAACACTCGACATCAAGCCACCGACCACGGGGCCGGAGATCCGTCCGGATCACGACCAGCGCCGGGGGAAAATCCTCTGTAGCACGTCCCGGACTGAATGAGCCTCACTTCATCTCACCGTTCTCGGTGAAGACTGACGCGGGACAGCTGGGGATCGCGGGCTGGACCTCCACGAATCCGAACGTCCCGCCAGGCCATTCCCTGTCGGGGGACGGAGCCGGATCGCTCGGATTCGGGGTCGCCGCCGAGTGGGGTGCTCGTCCGAGGAGCGAGAGGACCCTGATTCGATGACACCCGAGATGGCGGCCGGTGTCGACGTTGCCCCATCGAACGGTGAGCGCAGTCGCCCTGAGGACAGGCATCGGTACTTTCTCGCGCAGAGACTGCGACAGTTGAGGGGAGCACGGCTCGGTTGAAAATGCGTTGCTTCGCGGTGTGGTCGGTAATGCCCGTGACCGTGATCCTGGTCGTGGGCGCGGAGGCGGCCGGGGTTTCGGCCCGTGACGGGCGGCTCGTGCCCGGCGGCGACAGCATCGCCGAGGCTGCGACCCATCGCACAGCGCCGGCGCACCTCACGCGACCGGACGGTCGCGAGGAGACGCTTGCGGCGTTGCGGTTCCGATGGCCGGTGTACGGCCCGATCAGTTCCGACTTCGGCGCGCCGCGCCCATCCCGGACGGGATTTCACGCCGGCGTAGACATCGGCGCCAGCCGGGGCACATTTGTTCGCGCGCCAGCGGGCGGCACCGTGGCCTTCGTCGGATGGCGTAGCGGCTACGGCAGGACGATTGTCATCGATCACGGTCATCAGATCAGCACCGTCTATGGACATCTCGCGAAGCCGGACGTGATACGAGGACAGACGGTCGAGGAGGGTGCCGGGATCGGCCTGATCGGCGCGACCGGGCACGCGTCGGGGCCGCACCTGCACTATGAGGTTCTGGTGAACGGTCGGCCCGTCAACCCTCGGCTTGTATTCGCTAGGCCACAGGACATCTACGGTCGATCCCGGGTCGCGGCGCGCGAGAACCCGAGCGGTCAGCGGGAGGCCAGGTCGATCCCTTCCTCGACCGACGCCGCGAGCAGCTGGCAGCGTTGGCGGCGCGTCACGCCGCTGCCCCAATGGCCGCATACCCCCGAATTCGCCGCCGGCGGCTTGATCAGCTACGGAAACAGCCTTGCCGATGCGTACCGCCTCGAGGGCAACTATGCGGGTCGGCTCCTCAAGGGCGAAAGACCGGCGGACCTGCCGGTGGAGCAGTCGGTGAAGACCGAACTGGTCTCAGCCTCAAGACTGCGAAGGCCCTCGGGCTGACGATTCCGCAGACGCTGCTCCAGCGTGCGGACCAGGTGATCCAGTAGCGCGTGCTCGACCAACGCGGCCAGCTCCTGCGTGCGGCTGTCGGCTTCGCCGGGTGCTCGATGCTCTCGTATGATCGCGCTGTACGCGCTCCGCACCTGGCTCGACTCCTGGGCCGGGATCGGGCATGTCGCCGTGGGGATGACCGCCAAGGCTACGATCTGCAGTTGACTCAGCATGACGAGCGAGGCCGCCGCGTGCCCTTCTGGTGACCAACTGGCCAGTAGAGACCAACTCGGTAAGCGTACTGACGACGGCAGTCTTCCGCCAGCTCACAGCGAGCCACGAAATCAGCGGCGCAACGGCGCTGCAGCGAGCGATGATCCGAGTTGATCGACCACGGCAGCGTAGTCGACGACTGGTCAGACGATCTTCACCCACGCGCACCCCATCTTCTGGGCCCCTTTCTCCCTGGTTGGCACCGAAAGGCTCACGGGATTCTATGCGGGACCGGGGGTGCGTGAAGCAGAACTCGTGTCCTACGACCTCAAGTCGTAGTGGCCTAGAAAGCGCATGTGGCGGCCGCTCACAAGGCTTCTCGTCGAGTGGAGCCAACCGCCGCCCGACTTGAGGAAGCTCGGTTGGGATGTGGTCGATAGCGGTGACTCATCCTCCTGAGAAGGACAGAGAGAGAGGGGAGTACACACTACTCCCGAAAAATGACAGGTTGGGGCAATGACCGCCCCATGAGGCGTGATTGGATGAGCCTCATCACCGACCTCGAAGACTTCCTCCACGACCACCACCCGCACGGCCCTTCTGACGGCCGACGCCACGGAGCCTGCGGAGCGCTAGCAGCGCATGACGACTACGATTCCGCCGACGCCGATCATGCGCTGTGATTCCGTCAGGCTCTTGGCTCGAACCATCGCGAAAACTCCCCACACGGCCATTCCGGCGAACGCCCCGATGACCCGCGCCGCGCGACTGGCCTAGAGGCGGTGAATGAGCCCGCGCGCAGGAGCTACCGCGGCGCGGAGTCCAGCCCCACGCGCCGCAGGATGCCCGGGTTCTCCAGGGCAACCGCCACGCGTAGTGCGCGGGAGGCCCTGCACGCCCTGGATCTCGCTGAGGTCCAGCTCCTCCACCTCGCTGGTCAGGTAACCCAAGTTCTGTAGATATTCGATGTACCCGCGGTACTCGCGGCCCTCGGGGCTCTGGCTGTAGATGATTGCGATTTTGCCGGGCTGGGTTACGCGGTCCGACGTGCCTTCCACCACGGCTTTGTCGATGCCCCTCTTGACGATCTCGTAGCGGATGTCGTACGCGCCGTCGACGTCGAAGCGCTTCTCGTCGAAACGGAAGCGGATGGACCGCGGCGTGTGCTGTACCAGAATCAAGTGGGTGGTCTCGAGGGGCACGGGCAGCCGGTCACGGAGCTGGTGGGCGCGCACAGCGATGCCGCACGTGAGCATGAGCTGCCAGAGCCTCAAATTCTTGAGGCAGATCGGGTCGAAGGAGCCATCCTCGAGCAGGCTCGGGCCGACGTAGATCTGGTAGTCGACGCCGTCGGTCTTCTGCATCTCGAAGTAGTGCGGGAACATGGCCTGCGCGGCGAGTTCCTCACGGTCGAGGTGCGCGGAGATCGCCTCGGCGATGCGAGTGACGCTCTCCTCGAAGAGCTGTCGCCGGCGGTAGACGACGCCGAGTTGCGCGTCCAGTGCGCCGCGGTACAGCTGGATCCGCGCGCGCACGTCCGTACCGAAGGCGCCCAGCTGGTCGAACAGGCTCTCGACGTTCGCGCGCAGGAACCCAACGATGCCGATCTCGTCACCGGAGTTGAGGCTCCGCTGGACCTGCGCGATGCGCTTGTCGACCCGGTAAGAGAGCTCGGCGAGCGCCGGGAGCGTTCGCACTTCGTAGGCGGCGCGCAGAACGTCGGCGGCGAGGCGGAGCTGGGTGAGGAGGTCGGCCTGGATGGCGACCCCACGCTGGGCGGACGCGCCGCGGATGTCGGCCAGGCCGTACAGCGGGTAGACGTTCTCGAACGCGATCGGCTCCATCTCCGCGGCAGCGTCGGAGACGCTCTCGCTTTTCCGCTCGATCGCGTTGAACACGGCCTTCCGGAAGCGCCACTCCACTACCGGGTGAATGTTCGTGCATTTCTCTTTGATCATGGCCTGGACGCGGGCATCCAGTTCCTCGACGCTCCGCTGGACGGCCATGGAGAAGAGCGGGAGCACTTCCTCGAGCTTCGGCAGGTGGGTGGCGTTCAGGTCGCCCGGCCGGGGCGAGATGAGCTCCAGCGTGCCGATCGCCCTGTCCTGATACTGAAGCGGCGCACAGATGAAGGTGCGGGCGCCGGCGGCGATCAGCCCCTCCTCCCACGGCGTGCGGTCGGGCCACGCCGCGAGGTCGTCGATGATGATCGGCCGATTCTGGATGACGGCGCGCTCGTACAGCGACCCCTGAATTCGGACGTCTTGTGGTGCGCCGAGTCCGCGAAGATGTCGGCGTGATCGTGGCTCATCGCGTCGTTCAGCACGAGCACGCGATCGCCCCCGCACCGCGGCCAGGCCGACGTGCAGGCTGGGCCGCCGGAACAGCGTTCGAAGCTTGGCCTGCAGGCTCGCGAACCGGGCGCTCGACACGATCGACTCCTTGTCGATCAGGTCGCGCTTGAGCGAGGACAGCACCTCCTGATCCGTCACGTCGACGGCCTTGAGCGTCATGAAGCCGCGCAGCGTGACTGTCTCCGGGGGCACGAGGTCACGGAGCTGGTCGAGATTCGCGTTGCCGCTCTGGAGCTGCCGCCGCATGGCTTCGGTGAGCTTGGGCGCGGGCTTCTCGAGCTTCACGTCGACGAAGCGCCAGTCGAAGTCCAGGCGGAAGTACCGCTCCAGCGAGGTGGCCGGGTCCTCAGACGTGAAGACCACAGGGATCTCGACGCCGAGGTCGATCCCGTATGTGCGCTCGAAGATCAGCTCGTAGGCGAGATGAAGCTTTGCGGCCGCGAGCCGCTGCTCCTCCCCGTTCACGCGGCCGCGGAGCGTACCGGCGTCGTTCATGAGCGTGCGGCGGAACAGGCTCGTGGCGTAGAACGCCCGGAGCTGGAACGGGTAGAGCGCCGCGCCGTACTCCTGCTCCCAGAAGCCAGGTGGGAACATGGCGCTCATCATGAGGTCCACGAGCTGCTGGTGCTTGGCGATCACGGACACGTCCTCGATCACCGCGGAAAGCTCGGGCGCTTGCTTGATCCTCTCGCGGATGATCCCGGGCAACGGCCCGCGGCCCAGCTCGCTGTAGGCGGAGAGCTGCGTCCAGAACCGGACGAGTGGCGCCAGGCTCAGCTCGGTCCGGAAGGGCAGCGCGGTCAGGTTCGCGCCGGGCCCGGCCCCGACAGAGACCGAAGGCGATACGAGCCCGCTGGTGCTGGCCATGACGTGCTAGGCGCGCACCCCGCCGAGTTTGGCAGCGTCGTCGCTGCCGAGGCCGACGGCCTGCCGGATTTTCTCGAGCTGGCCCGCGTGGTCGTTCCAGTGATAGTCGAACATGGCGCCGAGGTACATGTCGATCGTGATCTCGTCCGTGCCCATGAACTGCTTGAAGAGGGGAATACGCGCCTTGCGCCGCTCGAAGGCCAGCTCCTCAAGCCCTTCGATGTACTCCAGGACGCGGCGGCGCTGGGCATCCAACGCGTCCCTGAACTGGGAGAGCGTCAGCTGTCGGCGCTGCTCGTCGAGGTATGTGTCCCCGGGGGCGATCTCGAGGAGAGGAAAGTCGCGTTCCGAGAAGGCGGCGAGGGTGGCCGCGGGGTCGAAGCCCGGCTCGAAGAGGAGGTGCGAGAGCACCTCGCGCGTCGTCCACTCACCCGGGGCGTCCGCGCGCTCCATGTGGGCGTCCATGCCCTGGAGCTGGTGGCTCAGATTCTCGGAGGCCGCGTCGATCCGGCGCCGAAGCTCCAGCGCGTGCTTGCTGGCCATGGGTTTCTCCTGCCTCGCGGCCGCCCGAGGGGCCGAATCAGTTACTGGTTGATACCGATACTCAGGTCACGGCTGCCTCGTGTCAACTGGACGACCCCGGCCCGTGGGCGCCGGCTGGAGATACCAGGCCAGATGCGGAGGTGTATCGCATCCAGGCGGCGGGGTATCGGGGAGGGGCTCGCCAACGACATCGCGCTCGGCCGTGACGCGGCGAGCGTGCACTATCGCTCGGACAGCATCCTCGGACTATTGGTGGGTGAACAGCAGGCGATCGGGTTGCGGGATAACAGGGGCCAGAAACGTTCCGAAGGCAACAGGCGAGAGGGTCGGCGACGAGGGGTTAGCGGACGCGGCAACCGTTAACCCCTTTCGTTTACCCAGACTTCACCCAGGAATTGGCCGCCGACGACTCCGCAGACGCTTCCACTCCAGGCAGACAAGGCGCTCGGAATGACGGTGCTCGATCGACGAGGCCGACTGCTGTCATTGGCCGTCGTCTGCTAGACTCCCGCCAGCCATCCTCTACCAGGTGCCCATGAGGGTTACCCTCCCGTTCCCGTCTGCTTGACTTCCATAGCTGTCCGCGCCTAACCTCACGCCGCCCGACGCCGTGAGTGCCGAGGATGATCCTGCGCTTCAGACCTATGACGTGCGCGCTCGCCGCCCTGTCGGCGTCGCTCTGCGTATTCGCCGGAGGCTGCGCCCACTGGCCCGAGACGCCTAGGCTGGGGCAGGCCGGCGCGCCCGGGTACCGCCTCGCCGAGGTAACGCGTCCCGGCCAGTCCGACGAGCTGCTGGTGATCCTAGCCATGTCCGGCGGCGGAACGCGCGCCGCTGCGCTGGGCTACGGCGTCCTCGAGGAGCTGCGGCGCACGGAGGTGACGGTGAACGGCGTGAAGCGCCGCCTCCTCGACGAGGTGGACGTGATCTCCGCGGTGTCGGGCGGCACGTTCCCGGCCACCTATTACGCCTTGCGCGGCGAGAAGACCTTCGAGGAGTTCGAGGCCAAGGTGCTGTCGCGCAACTTCGAGACCGAGCTGGCGAAGCGTATCATCCTGAGCCCGATCAACTGGTTCCGGCTTCCCTCGGGCACCTTCGGAAAGTCGGACCTCTTCGCCGAGCTCTACGACGACACGGTATTCGACCATGCCACCTTCGCCGACCTGAAGCGGGCCAATGGGCCGCTCGTGATCATCAACGGCACCGATATCACCATCGGCGCCCGGTTCTCTTTCACGCAGGACCAGTTCGACGCCATCTGCGGCGATCTCTCGAAGGTGACGCTGGGACGGGCCGTCGCCACATCGACGGCGCTGCCGCCGCTGCTGACACCGATTACGTTCGAGAACCGCGGCGGGACCTGCGACGGAAAGCCGCCGGCGTGGCAGGCCGGCGCCGAGGCTACGGCCGCGGGATCCGAGACGCCGGGCCGCGCGCTGCTCCGCGCCCGGGCGCTCCAGTCCTACGCGGACCCGGCCCGGCCGTATATCCACGTGTTCGACGGCGGTCTGTCCGAGAATCTCGGCCTGGCCGAGGTGCTGAGGGCCCTGGAGGTCCTGAAGGTTTCTCCGGACGAGACCGAGCTTGCGGCGTTCCGCAGGGCCCGCAAGGTGGTGGTGATCGCCGTGAACGCGCTGCGCTTCCCCGTGGTCGACTGGGATACCTCCGACGCGCCGCCCAATAGCGATATTTTGACCGACCAGATGTGGTCGATCCCTGTGGACCGCATCACGCTGGATGGCGTCGAGCAGGTGCACGAGAAGCTCTCCGCCTGGCAGTCCGCCGCGCCGGAGCGGCGCGCGTACTTTGCGCAGGTCACCTTCGAGAATCTGAAGGATCCCGCCGAGCGACTCTATTTCAAGCAGGTCAAGACTCGGCTGCAGCTGCCGAAGGAACAGGTCGACAAGGTGCGCGAGGTCGCCGGCCGGCTCCTGCGCGAGGCGCCAGCCTTTCAGAGGCTGCTTGGTGACCTGAATTCGGGACGCTAGGGCACGCCGACGAGCAGGAAGTAAGCCAGTCATGGTCCTCCCCAGGGTGCGAGAACGGGCGCTGGCGCGTCCCCAGGGCTACAAGGATTTCGATAGCGGCACCGCGAAGAAGTTCGTCATCGATCCTCACGGCAGCTTGGGAGAAGGCCGCATAGACGGCGACTTTCAGTTACGCAAGAGGTGCGAGATGAAAACCGAACGTCCCAAGGCCGACGACGACCGACCGCTCAGCCCGAAGATCGTCGATGTCACACACGCCAGCAAGGAGTCGGCGGCGTTCTTCCATTCGTTCTTCACGGCCAAGAGCCGCCACGATGTCGATGCGACGATGAATCACTTCTCAAAGTCGACGCTCACCTACATCGACGCCACGCTCGGCTGGTCCTTTTGCCCGCGGCCTCAAGACACCGTCGGGGCGACCTCGTGATCGTCGATCAGAGTGGGGCGCTCGACAAAATTCGGGCAACGATCGGCGACGCTCGCGTGCCGCTCGGCATTGACGGGGTCGCAGGCAAGCCGCCGCAACCATAGCCGGCGTTCTCAGCCAATCCGGGACGCTCGTCGTCTATGCTCTGATGAGCGGCGAGCCAGTCACTGTCGCCCCGCTCGACCCGATCGCCAAGCGTGTCGTTGTCAAGGGCTTCTTCCTCACCATCCTGATGTCGAGTTGAAAATACCGGGCGCGCTGCGCGAGACGGCGCCGCTCGTGGCTTCAGGCGCGATTCGAGTGCCTATCGCAGCAACCTATCCGCTCACCGCCTTCCGCGAAGCCGTCGCCCACGTTCAGCGGGGCAGCAAGGTGATGTTTGACGTCGATGGAGCCAGCGAGTCCAGGTCAGCGTAGCTTGTCGAAAAAGAGATAAACGGCGGCAATCCGGCCGTCCCGGACAATGATGAAATCAGTCCCGGCGTAAGCTGGCGCCTCACCAGGACGGCCCGATACCCATTGGATCCGCCCGCCATTGCCCAATTCCTCGGGCCCGGCAATTGGCTGATATCGAAAGTCAGGGTGAGTAGCCTTGATCGCGCCCGCGACGCGATCGATCTCGTCGCGGCCACGGTAGACGCCCCTGGGCTCGTAGAACACGCAATCTTCGGTGAAGATCTCGTCGATGGCCGCGCGCCGACGCGCGGGGTCGTTTTCACCGAAGACGTCGTGAAGATTGCGGGTCAGCAAGGTCGATATGCTGTAGGACATGGCTTGTCTCCTCTCGGCATCGAGTGCGGCTTGCGATATCTCGACCCGGAACGGCTCTATTACGGATGAGGCTCGAGGCGTCGAGGTCTCTGCATTTCGGCCTCGGCCTGCGGGCGGACTCAAGTCACGCGATCTCCGTGGCGAGCCGCCATCCGAGTGTCTTCAGCCGACCACGAGATTCACGACCTGCCCCGGCACGTAGACGAACTTCCGCACCGCCTGCCCGGCCAGGCGCGCCGCGATCCCATCCGCGGCCAGCGCCGCCGCGCGCGCGTCCGCCTCGGAGGCGTCGCGGGCGAGCTGGACGCGTCCGCGCACCTTGCCGTTTACCTGGACGGGGAGCTCGATCACGTCGTCGACCGCGAGGGCCTCGTCCCACGCTGGCCAGGGCTCGTACGCGAGCGACGCCGCGTGGCCGAGATGCCGCCACAGCTCCTCGGCGACGTGCGGCGCGAACGGCGAGACGAGCAGGACGAGCGCCCGCACCGCCTCGCGCGGCATCGCGGAGAGGCGCGCGAGGTGGTTCACGAAGATCATGAGGGCTGAGATGGCCGTATTGAAGGCCATCGCGTCGATGTCGGTGCTGACGTTCTTGATGGTCCGGTGGAGCAGCCGGCGCGTGCCGTTGTCCATCGCCTCCACGAGGGGCTGGCGACAGACCGCGTGGAGCCGGTCGCGGAAGCGCACCACGCCCTGGATCTGCGAGGTCTGCCACGGCTTCACGGCCTCGAGCGGCCCCATGAACATCTCGTAGAGCCGGAGCGCGTCGGCGCCATACTCCCGCACGATGTCGTCGGGATTCACGACGTTGCCCCGCGACTTCGACATCCGCTCGTTGTCCTCGCCCAGGATCGTCCCCTGGTGCACGAGCTTCATGAACGGCTCGGGGTGTCGGACGTGACCGAGATCGAAGAGCACCTTGTGCCAGAAGCGGGCGTAGAGGAGGTGGAGCACCGCGTGCTCGGCGCCGCCGACGTAGAGGTCGACGGGCATCCACGCGTCGTATGCGTCCATCGCCCAGGGCTTGTCGTCGTCGTCCGGGTCGAGAAACCGCAGGTAGTACCAGCACGAGCCCGCCCATTGCGGCATGGTGTTGGTCTCGCGCGCGAACCAGCGACCGTCGCGCTGGAAGAAGCGCCAGTCGCCGACGCGCGCGAGCGGGCCGGCCGGGTCCTCGCCCGGGTTGTAATCGGCGAGCTCGGGCAGGCGCAGCGGCAGCTCGGACTCGTCGACCGCGAGCGGCTGGTCATAGCGAATCGTGTGCGCGGCCCCTCGCCGAGGGTCGCCGGTCGGGTCAGCGAGCTCGACCGGAAAGTAGATCGGGATGGGCTCGCCCCAGTAGCGCTGACGCGAGAAGACCCAGTCGCGCAGCCGGTAGCTGATCGTGCCGCGGCCGCGGCCGAGCGCCTCGAGTCGGCGGACGACCGCGCGCTTGGCCTCGGGCGTCGCCAGGCCGTCGAACTCGCCGCTGCGGACGTTGACGCCGTCGTCGACATACGCGGCCTCGAGCGCGTCGTGCAGTCTCCCGTCCGGGCTCACGACCTCGACGATCGGAAGACCGAAGGCGGTCGCGAACTCGAAGTCGCGCTGATCGTGCCCGGGGACGGCCATGACGGCGCCGGTCCCGTAGCCGCCAAGCACGTAGTCAGCCACCCAGATCGGCAGGCGAGCTCCGGTGATCGGGTGGATGGCCACGGCGCCCGTCGGCACACCGGTCTTCGTCTTGGCGAGCGCGACACGGTCCAGCTCACTCTTGCGGGCAGCCGCCTCGACGTACGCGACGACGGCCTCGCGCCGAGCCGGCGTCGCCAGAGTGCGCGTCAGCTCATGCTCGGGCGCGAGCACGACGTAGGTCGCGCCCATGAGGGTATCGGGCCGCGTCGTGAAGACGGCGATGCGCGCGTCCGGGTGACCGTCGACACCGAAGACGATCTCGGCGCCCTCCGAACGGCCGATCCAGCGGCGCTGCGCGGTGAGCGTCCCCTCGGGCCAGTCGACGAGCGCCAGGTCCTCGGCGAGCCTATCGGCATAAGCGGTGATCTTCAGCATCCACTGCCGGAGCGGCGTGCGATAGACGGGATGGCCGCCGCGCTCGCTCTTGCCATCGACGACTTCCTCGTTGGCGAGCACGGTGCCGAGCGCGGGACACCAGTTGACGGGCACCGTCGCCTGGTAGGCGAGCCCGCGCCGGAACAGCTGCAGGAAGATCCACTGCGTCCAGCGTACGTAGCCCGGATCCGTGGTGTCGATCTCCCGCGACCAGTCGTAGCTGAAGCCGAGCATCTTGAGCTGGCGCTTGAACGTCGCGATGTTGTTCGCCGTCGTCCCAGCGGGATGCTGCCCGGTCTCGATCGCGTGCTGCTCGGCCGGCAGGCCGAACGCGTCCCAGCCCATCGGGTGCAGCACGTCGTAGCCGCGCATGCGCCAGGCGCGCGCCATGATGTCGGTGGCGGTGTACCCCTCGGGATGACCGACGTGCAGACCGACGCCGGACGGGTAGGGGAACATGTCGAGGACGTAGCGCTTGGGCCGGCCGCTCCGGCGCGTGGCGCGGAACGTCCCGTGCTCGTCCCAGTAGCGCTGCCAACGGGCCTCGATCTCGAGGTGGTCGTAGGCCATGTCCTGTTGTACCGCGTTGCGGCGGTGCCGCCTAGCCGTGCGCGCGCGGGCGCCAATCGCGCGAGCCGTGGATCACACGCTCCGGCAGGAGACCACGACGGTGTTGCCCGCCGCGGCGGCAGCCGGATGGGCGCAGGCGCCGTCCCCTGCCTCAGCGGGCCGCCGGGCGACGGAAGGCGCGCCCGACCCGATGCGAGTACAAGGCGACGATGTATCGCCAAAGCACGCGCGGGACCAGCGCCGCCGACCAGGGCAGCCACCGGAGCAGCCGCACCGCCGAGCGAGCCGTGGCCGCGATGGCGCGCTCCCGCGCGCCGGCGGCGCGAGCGCGCTCCAGCGTGACACCACTCCGTGTGCTCGACCAGCCCGAGGAGCCACCGCCGATACGCCCGCCGTCCGCAGGCGGCCGTGACCGCGGTCCGCCACGAGCGATGAAGCACGGCCACGTCGCGGGCGAACAGCTCGGGGTTGCGGGAGAGCTGAGCGCCGTGGCCCTCGTGACGGATCAGGAGGACGTCGGGCGTGGCGGCGAAGTCGGTCCGCTGGGCCAGCCGCAACCAGAGATCGCGGTCCTCGGTGGCGCGCAGCCGCTCGTCGAGCCCGCCGACCGCGGCCAGCGCCGCCGTCCGGATCAGGGCCCCGACATCAGCGGCGCCCAGCCACCCAGCAGCCGGCAGAAGATCCGCCCCTGCCAGACCTCGCCCCACTCGACGGCGGGGCGGTCCGGGTACTGCAGGTGCGCGCGGCAGTACACGACGCCGGCCTCCGGCCGCGCCGCGGCCAGGGCGAGCTGGCGCTCGAGGTATTCCGGCACCCACTCGTTGTCGTCGTCGAGGAACGCGATCCACTCACCCCGCGCCAGCCCGAGCGCGGTGTTGCGCGTCCGGCTGATCCCCTGGTTCCGCTCGTGCCGTGCGATGTGCAGGCGCGAATCGCCCACTGCGGCCAGCACCGCCTGCGTGTCGTCGGCGGACCCGTCGTCCACCACGATCAGCTCGAAGTCCCCCGCGGTCTGCGCCAGCGCGCTGCGGATCGCCCGGCCAACCAGATGGGCGCGGTTGCAGGTGGAGATCGCCACGCTCACGCGCGGCGCGGGTCGATCCGGAGGCGCCATATTCCTCGCCGGCCGGTCAGGCCAGCAGCTCTCCGAGCAGACGCTCGACGGCGCCGGGCTCCACGGCGGAGCGATTGCCGACGATCCCCACCGCGACCGCCCCGGCCGCGCTGCCGAGCAACGCCACCACGTCCAGCGGCAGCCCGGCGGCTGCGCACGGAGCGGAGACGGCGAGGAACGCGTCGCCCGCCCCCATGCGATCGACCACCGCGCTCGCGAGGGCGGGGACCTGCCACGCGGTCCCGTCCGCGCCCGCCACCAGGACCCCGTGCTGCGCTCTGGTGAGCGATAGCGCCGCGGACCGGAGGCTCGCGCCGCAGCGCGCCGGCCAGCTCCGCCGCCGGGCTCCAACGATCGCGCGTGGCCAGGCGGGCCTCGCTCTCATCGAGGCAGACGTAGTCGGCGCGCGGATACCGCGTGACCACGTGGAAGCCGAGGTTTCCGGGATTGGCCTGGGTGTTCACCGCCAGGTAGCGCGCCCGCGCGGCGAGCAGTTCGACGGTGCGCGGGCCAAGGAAGCCATGGCCGTAGTCGGTGGCGATGACGAGGTCGTACCCGGGCAGCGCCGCCTCGAGATGCGCGAGCAGTTCCGTCCTCGAGCGCGGTGGGCAGCGGCGTGTCGTCCATCACCGCCACTTCGAACATCTTGAGGAGTCGGGCTCCGAGACATACGCGCCGCTTCGTGGTGGTCGGAAGCTCCGTTACGGAGGAAGAAGCATGGCCGGATGTTTGGCCTGAGCCGGTCGCGGATGAACGCCTCGTGGGAGTCATCGGCTCCGAGACTCGTGACCAGGTCGACCTCGTTGCAGAATCCAGCCAGGTGGTTCGCGCAGGCGAAGACTCCTCCCGCCTGACGCTCGAGCTTCACGTGCCGCGCGGAGATGATCGGGATCCTTGGGAGCCTTGCCCAGAGGCACGCAATAGTCGTACTCGTCGATGATCGCTTCGCCTACGACGAGGACTTTGAGCGGCCGGAGCGTGGCCAACGCGTCACGCACCGCGCCTGAACGCGTGACGCGCGCCGGAAGGCCTTCGAGGAAGCGCCATGCCGCCGGCATCGCGTCCTCCAGCCGCATCGGTGGGCCCGCTCATGAGGAGGTCTCATCCTGGGGTAGCCGGAAGTGGGCGTTCAGCAGCGCGGTGGAAGAGAACACTGCCTCGTGGGTGAATCGCACGTCGCCACCAGCGTCATGGACGGCAGCGATCTCCTGACGGAGCTTCCCACTCCGCCGTGCTGGCTCTTCACCGACCTGGCCTTTGACGTAGACATCCGGTCTCAGCAGGCGGATCGCTTCCACCGCCGTAGGTCCAGAAACGATGGCGACCAAGTCGACGCACGCGAGGGCGGCGAGCGCCTCGGCCCGCAGAGCTCGCCGAAGGCCGGTCGGCCGGCGCCCTTGCCCACGTAGGCATCGGCCGTGACCGTGACCACTAACAGGTCACCCATGGCACGCGCGGCCTGCAGGTGTCGGATGTGGCCGACGTGCATCAGATCGAAGCACCCGTGGCACTGCACGATCTCTGAGACCGGCCTCGCCGCGAGACGTCCACCCGCCGGGCCAGATCGTTGAGTGGGACCACCTTGGTAATGCTCATGGCGTGGCTCCCCGGATGCACCCATTTGCGGTACCGTGGACCTGTGGCTCGACTACGCTAACATCAATGGAGCTCCAAACACATCTGGCTCTGGGTTCGGGTGTCCACCGCGCCGTCCAATCCCCAGGGCGTGAATCAACGTTCGTCGTCGCTGAGCCCGCTGTGGCACATGCTTGTTGGACCGCAAAACATGTCGTGAAGCCTCGTGACACGCTACCGCAACGTTTGATCCCCAAGCGCCATCGGATGGCCACGGAGCGGCAAGTACTGAGGCTCATAGCCCAAGGTCGCTGGTTCGAATCCAGCCCCCGCAACCATGAACGACGAGGGTTAGCGGACGTTGAGGCCGCTAACCCCCTTCGTTTACCCAGACTTTCACCCAGGAATCGGTTCGTCACCGGCGAGGCCAGCGTCAGCCGCCCCGAGGCGATCCCCTATCGTCGATTGCGGAGTCCAGCCCCGAAACATGGTCAGCTACGCGAGCTCTGCGTGGGAGATCGATGATGGGCGGTCTACTGTCCATGATTTTCCCGCCTCGCTGATACGCCACCGGCGGAGAGCAGGCCGACGAAGACGATCGAGAACAGGATGCCGAGCGCCGACAGAACGGACGGGAGTCCCCAGGCGTCGATCCCATAGCCCACGAGGGGCCCCAGGAGACAGAAGGAGCCGCGGAGTCCGAGCTGCGACAGCGAGATCACGGTCGCACGGAACGCGGACGAGATCCTCTCGTTCAGCGCTTCCATGAACAGCACCCTGAGCCGAGGCCCCGGCCGATCTTGGACACAGGGCCCCGAGCAGGATCCCGCCCCAGCCGAAGAACGCCGCCATCCCGAAATACGCGACGACCGGCAGCACGCCGGCGACGGCGAGCAACGGTCGCCGGCCATATCTCGCCGCGCCGAGCGCGGCGGATCTCGCGGCGACGCCGTCGATCGAGGTTGTAGCCAGCCAGCAGGACGCCGAACCAGGGCAGGGGCACCGCCGCTCTCCTGCCAGTATTTCTGGTTCACCCAGAACATCACCAGCGCGCCGCTCCCCCAGAGCGACCATGTTGAGGAAGACGAGCCGCGTGGTGCGCGTCCCGGACGACGGTCGCGGAGAGGACATCCTTGAAGTTCTGGGCCCACTTCTTCGGCCGTTCGTAGCTCGCGGGCGGCTCGGTGATGGCCAGCACGAGCAGCACCGGGATCCAGCTCAGGATCGCGTTGGCCCACAGCAGATGCCCGTAGGACAGGAGCACGACCGCGCCCCGAGCAGCGCGCTCGTCGTCGTCCCCATCTGCGCCGCGAGCGTCGCATTGCCGAGAACCGCCGCTCCTCGCGACTTCTCGCCGCCGTCCGCGAGATACGAGTCCCAGATCAGCGCCACGTCGCCGCCCGAGATCATGCTCAGCGCGATCCCCATCGTGAGGTGATAGAAGAGGAAGCCCTCGTAGCTGCTCCAGAACGGCAGGAGGGAAAAGCTGACGGCTTTGAGCGTCGTGCCCAGCAGCAGGGTCTTCTTCCGTCCCCACAGGTCCGAGAGCAGCCCCGACGGCACTTCGCCGCTGAGGATCACGATCGCGAACACCGCCTGCAGCTCCATGAACTGCCGCATGGTGATCCCCTGCGTCGTCGAGATAGGGGATCCACAACGCGATCACGATCATGAACTGATCGAAGAAGGAGAAGCCGTAGAGGAGCTGATGTTCCTGTTCACCGCAGCCACTGGACGGAAGCGCCAGCGGTGGCCTTCGAGGTCGAGCGCCTCGTAGGCGCGATAGTCCGTGCGATGGTCGTGCAGCGCACTGGCGATCTGCGCGCCTGCGGCGCGCGCGCGCTGGTAGTGCGCATCGATGTCGTCGATGTACACGCTGATGTAGTGGCTCGCGGTGCCGGCCGTCTTCGGACTGAACGCGCCGTGGGCGCCCTGCGTGCCGATTCCGATGATGCTGTCGCTGAACTCGACCATCGAGTGGCCGATCGACGCCGTCCGCGCATCCACGAGCCGCGCGCGTCGGGATCTCGCGGAATCCGAACGCGCGCTCCAGGAACGCGATTGCGGCGCGCGATATCCTGATACGGAAGCTGGGGAACGATCGCCGGTCGGCGCCGGGGCGCGACCTCCTGCCGGATGGCCGCCATGAGCTGCTCCTTTCCTCGGTCGAGCGCCGCCGGCTCGAACGCGGCATCGCGCCGCAGCTTCTCACCAGATTCACCGGCTTCATCGCGACCTCTTCCTGTTTTCCCCGTCCGGCTCGAGTAGTTCGCGCAGTTGCGTCGGGCGCGGTTGAGCCGCGAGCGCACCGTGCCGATGGGCAGCTGCAGCGCCTCGGCCACGCTCTGGTACGAGAGTTCTTCCCACGCGAAGAGCAGAAGCGCCTCGCGCTCGCCGTCCGGCAGCGCCTCGATCGCGCCGGCCACGCGCGGGAAGAGCACGCGGCGCATCGAGGCGCCCTGGCGCTCGCGCGCCTGTCCGCCGCCTCGTCGGCCGCCATCCGGGCGCTCGCGCGCAGCCGCCGGGCCTCGCCGCGCCGGTGCTTCAGCAACAGATTCGAGCCCATCCCGTACAGCCACGGCAGCGCGCTCGCGCGCGACACGTCGAACGTCTTGCGCCGCTCGAACGCGATCCGGAACAGCTCGCCGGCCAGCCCTTCGGCGACTTCGGCGCCCACCCGGCGGCCGAGGAAGCGGAGCAGGGAGGGGCGTGTCGGTCGTAGATCAGCCCGAAGGCCTCGGGCTGGTCGAGCGAGCGGCCGATCACCTCGGCGTCCGAAGGAGAGCTCACTCGTCTCCTCTTTCCCGATCGCGGGGTGTGGTTCGCGGGCGAGGCGACGATTATCGCCACGCACGGTCGCTCGACGCCCGTCCATTATGCCAAGTAGGGCCAAGAAGCGAGTCATCAGTCACAGGCCACCTGGCGGCGGGCGTCTGTGATAACGCATCCGGAGAGACATGCCACGACGAGGGTGAGCGAGCGCAGCGCGGTTCAGCGGCGGTCACGTCCGGCGTCGCTCTGTGGTGACAATGGCGCCGACTCGATCGTTTCCGAGGTGACACGTGCAGCCTGAGGGCCCGGTGGTGAGCCGGCGGAGTCGCGGCAGCAATCAACCGGATCTGCGTCGCATCGCCTGCAATCCCAACTACTGGTACCCGCTGGCCTGGGCCCGGCAGTTGAAGCGAAACAAGACGCTGAGCGTCACCTTCGCGGGCGACCCGATCGTCCTCGTCCGGACGGACTCGAATCGAGTGTTCGCGCTGGAAGATCGCTGCGCGCACCGGCAGTTCCCGCTCAGCAAGGGGATCGTCTGCGGCGAGGAGGTCCAGTGCGGCTATCACGCGTGGCGGTACGACGCGTCCGGTACGATCACGAGCATTCCCTATCTGGTCAAGGGCGCCGACGCGCCGTGCCGCGCCGTGCGCGCCTACCCGTGCCACGAGGCGTACGGGCTGATCTTCGTGTTCGCCGGCGATCCCGCGCTCGCGGAGCAGACGGCGTTCCCCGATCTGCCCTGGTTCCACTCGAAGGAATACAAGCCGATGCTGTTCGACCGAGAAGTCGGGTGTCACTACACTTTCATGCACGAGAACCTGATGGACATGAACCATCAGATCCTGCACCAGCGCCTCCTCGGCAGCCTCAAGCCCCAATTGTTGCGCCATGCCAAGGGCGAAGGCTGGGTCGAAGCCCCAGTATCACCTCCGCGATATGGGAGGGAAGAAGCACCGGGGCGTCAACTGGCTCGGGATGGGCAGTGGCGAGGACGAGCGGCGATTCGACGTGATGACCATCCGCACCGACTATCCCTATCAGACGCTGAAGATCGCTGGGTCGAGCGCCGACGCTTCGCCCAGCCTGTCGCTCTGGGTCGCCTACGTGCCGACCGATCGCCAGGATCGCGCCAGTCGGAGCTTCGGTATCTTGCTGATCCGCAAACCTCGGGTCGCGCTCTTGCTCACCCTGGTCTGGCCCGTGCTACGCCACTTCGTGAAGTCGGTCTTTGCCGAGGACCGCATGGCCGTCGAAGCCGAACAGCGCGCGTACGAGACTCAAGGTGGCGACTGGAACCAGGAGATCTTCCCGGTGATCATCGACCTGCGCGCGAGCTCCTGATGAAGCACGGAGTCGATCGGGCGGGGCGATGACCGGCGACCTCTCGCCGTAGCGACACGCCGACGCCTTCGTCCCTGAACTCCGGGACTGAAGATTCCGACCGCCTTCAGGATGACGATCAGTAGGGCGGTCCCTGTCCTGTCATGACGTCCTCTCGACCAGACTTGGATTGGATATTCGGGATAACTCGGCCCTTAAACGTCTGAAGGGAGGTGGCAGCGTGTGACCTGCTGTCCATACTTCCGAGAGAGCCGTCGGGACCAAGGTCCGATAGTGCGGAGGCTTCCCGTCTGCCACCCTGAAAGCGTCCCTTGGCGGAAACCCATCTAAGGCCCCGACGAAGATGAGAACGGAAGGAAAAACCATGAAGGTACGATCCTTGGTGGCCTCTCTCGCTGTCGCGTCCGTCGTCCTCATGGGCGCTGTGGGCAGTGCCAGAGCTGCGGACCAGTGGTTCATCCTCGGCGAACAGACGATCAAATCTGTCGATCAAGGGGTGATGATCAAGAGCGAAGGCAGTCGGTGGGCGAAGGACGTCAAGCAGATGAGGATCGGCGTCGAGGGCGCTGACGTAGAGATCAAGAAGGTCGTCCTCGGCTGGGACAATCGCCCGGACGACACGATCATGGGTATCGGAGTCCTGAAAGCCGGAGGAAAGTCGACTCCGAAGGATGCTCCAGGACGCAAGGGACGGCTCAAGTCTGTGACGGTCGAGTACAAGATTGTTGGTGATGCACCGACGGCCGTGCTCAAGGTCGAGGGATACGACTAAGCGAGGAGCGCGGTCAGCCGGTGGGGGTCATGGCGCCAACTCGGCAGTCCTCCTGGGCGTTGTGGGCAGCGACACACGATGGGCGCCGAGAACGTTGATCGCGAAACGAGCGGCTCATGAAATTTGCCCGCAAGTTCCTGGTCAATACGTTGGTCGGCGGCCTGCTCATCGTGTTGCCGATTTATCTGACCGTGCTTGTTCTGCTCAAGGGTATGCAGTCGGTGGTCGCCCTGGTGCGGCCGTTGGCGATGCTACTACCGGCCTGGTTGCCCGCCGAGAACCTCCTGTCTCTCGCGCTCGTGTTGGTCGTCTGTTTTCTGATCGGCATCGCCGTTCGGACGCGGGTGGGCAGGATCCTCAGACACTGGATGGACAGGGCGGTTTTCGAGAGACTTCCAGGCTACGGGCTCTTTCGGAGCCTCACGCAACGACTCGCCGGGGAGGGCCGCGAGAACGTGTGGAAGCCGGCACTCGTCGAGATCGAAGAGGCGCTCGTCCCGGCCTTCATCATTGAAGAGGTGGGGGACGATCGCTTCACCGTCTTCGTCCCGTCGGTCCCCACGCCTCTCGCCGGAGCGGTCTACATCCTCAGTCGTGAGCGGGTGCATCCGCTCGATGTTTCGTTCACTCAGGCGATCACGTCGATCTCCCGCTGGGGATTAGGCTCGAAGGACCTGGTGGCGGCGATGACGAAGGCGGAAATTGTGAGATCTACAGCCTGAAGACCGACACAATCAAAGCCCCGATTGCGCCGGTACCGTTTACGGTCACGAGCGAAAGGGAGCCGAAGATCACTACTGTTCGGCGCTCGCGCTCCGGAACGGAACTCAACTGACGCCCGCTCGTCGCCCACTGCCACCTCGGCCTCGGCAAGCTCTACCGGCGCACGGGCAAGCGCGAGCAGGCGCAGGAGCACCTCACCACCGCGACGACGATGTACCGCGAGATGGGGATGACGTACTGGCTGGAGAAGGCGGAGGCGGAGATGGGAGAGTCAGCGTGAGGGAGTGAGCGCGAGCCCCAATATGTTCTTCCTACTAAGGCTGATCATTAACGCGGTGGCGCTACTGGTCACCGCATGGGCCATCCGGGTATTCATCTCGGTGCCGCCGGACCTCATCCGACCACGAATGACTGGATCACGCTGCTGATTGTGGCCTTGATCTTCTGGCTTGACGAATGCGGTGATCCGCCCAATTCTGATTCTCCTGTCGCTGCCGTCTCGGAAATCATCACCCTGGGCCTGTTCATCTTCGTCATCAACGCATTCATGCTGCTTTTGACGAGTTGGATTGCGCAGGCCATGGGCCTTGGGTTCCGTGTGGACCGATTCCTCACGGCACTTCTCGGGGCACTCATCATCTCAGTCGTCAGCTTTGTTTTGAGTCGTGCTCTGACAAAGGCCTGTAAGAGAGCAGGCGTCAGGTGCTGAGCCGACCAGTGGGAGAAGACGGGGCAAAACACCTTTGGTGGTAGGCACGGGCTCCCGCTTCCAGCGGGCCCTAACCGAAGCGGTGGAGCAGCAGGCGGCGATGAGCAAAATCCTCCGCATCATCAGCACCTCGCCAGCCGTGCTGGAGCCTGTGCTCGACACTTTTGTCTGGTGCTGCGCGGTCTGCGGCGCCAACGACGCAGATCTCCACCTTCGGGACGGCGAGTTCTTGCCGATCATGGAGCATTCCAAGCATAACCCGAGCGAAATCCGGACGTGCGGTTGCCGAGGTCTGTCTGCTGGCATCCGCCAGGGTCATTCGCGATCGAGCACCGCTCAATATTGCCGACGCCCACACCGATCCCCGAGTATCGGACGCTGCGCACGCCTACGCTCGTGTCCGTGGCTACCGAAGCCAGGTCGTGGTGCCGCTGCTCCGTCACGACGAGGCGGTCGGGACGGTCAGGGTGACCCGTTTGAGGAGTGCGATCTCGTCGTCCGTTGAAGCCCCCGGGCCAGCCGACAAGAAGGCTGAGGGCACGGGGCTAGGGCTGACCCTCTGCCGGAAGTTCATCCGAACTCAACGCGGGTAGCTAATCCGTCACGGGTGGCAAAGGTGACCGAGGTGGGCCAGGTTGGGTGCTTTCTCTCTCTGTGTAGAGTGAGACTTGGATTGTGTTTAGAGATAGTCTCGAAACCGGTCACCTCGCCCACCTTCTCGACGCCAAACCGGGTGACACGGGTGACCGAGTATTGACCTTCCTCGGATCACACCTGTCGCTCTGACTCAGGAGAAGGGTCAGACCTACGTCACCTCGTCACCTCCTCAAGTGGCAGCCCGGAAACGAGCGGTAGCCCATTGACGAGGGACCCCGCCCGCCTTAGATTCCTGCCCAATGCCGGGGACAGCTGGCCCGTGCGTGCGCCTGCTGACACTGGGACTTCGGCGGGTGCCGGGGCTGGAGTCATTGCAGAGCCGTGAAATTATGAGCAACGGTCGTTGTTGAGACACTGAACCGATGAGGCGTGGCCTCCTACCCGCCGTGTTGGTCGCCATCGGCCTTATCACGGTCATCTTTGGGGACTTCACGGGGGACCATCGCGTTCGTGCCGGAGGCGTCGTGATTGTTGGCGCGGCAATCCTGATGGCCGTCGCGGGATCGTTCTTGCGGCGCCCTGACGAAGCCGCTCAGTTTGAGCCTGCGCGACTGGGCGAGCTACGTGACTCAATCGAGTGAACCTGGGTTGCTCATCGTGCGGCCGGATCAAGCAGCGTTGTACGAGCGTGCCGTCAGGGCATTCGGCGCGGATCGGGTGCTCTATGACCGCCGCCAGAGAGAACGCCGACGGGGCGTGTCGTCCGCGAGCGATCGAACGGCGGCAATCGGAGCGGCGCCAGTCGCGCAGAGGCCGAGTTCGACATCAAGGCGTTCGGATCTGCGTGGATACGTCCTGACTCTTAGAGTGCCAATTACAGCGTCGCTGCAACTGCCGCGTGTCCGTGTGGGGTGGTGTTTGGGCGTGGGTGACGCCAGAAGAAGCGGACGCTGACGCTGCTCCGTCTGGCGTCGCCGAACCGAGGAAGTGTGAGTAAGGTCAGCAGCGGCCCCTTCTTCGCTTGCCCCGGAGGGTAAGAAGCCCTCTGTCCACCGGCACCCATCCTCCACCGAGGTGCTATGCGGCTGATCGGGCTCGTTCCCTTCGGGGATTCTTAGTCTGCGACGCGGAGATGGGCTTCCGAGGCGACTCGCGGCACTGGTCGCGGTGCTACTTACCGTCGGGATATTAGCGACGCCATCGAGCGCGTTCGACCCGGAACAGACCTTCCACAAGGGTGCGCTGCTACTGTCGCTGGAAGGTGGCGGCGGCGTGGAGACCAACTTCGAGAGAACGTGCCGTTCAGCGACATCGAATTCTGGAACGTCGGAATTCGCCTGTCGGTGATCCCGTTCGGCACCACCGGATCAGGGTGCTGCACAACGTGCTGTATGGCGCCCTGGAACTCGGCCTCGAGCCGTGGTTCCAACAGTATACGCACCATCCAACGCCAATTGGGCCGGGCTGGCCTTGGTGGGACGCTATCACTTCCTCGGGCTCAGGGCGCTTGGTCCCGTGGGTCGAATGGGTCGGCGCTGCAGGAGGCACCGACCTGAAGGTTCCAGAGATTCGCTCGCGGTTCGCGTTCATGACCGACGTCGGTGTCGGAGCGTCCGTCTTCCTGACCGACCGGACCGCTCTCTATATCGGTTACCGCCTCCAGCACGTCTCCAACGGCAACACATCGAGTCCCAATTACGGCTTCGAGTCGCACACCGGGGTGATCGGGGCGACCTTCTTTCTGAAGTAGCGCCCCGCTCTGGTCGACCCGTGGGGCTCCGCTCACGGCCGAGTTGCGTGCTATGAACGGCTGGCCCAGTACGGGCACCGAGATCATTCGACGCGCGGGCGCGGGACCAGCTACTGTGGTCGGGTTGCGATGATGTTGTACCTCCCCCTCGCCTCAAAGCGCTCCCGGTTCCTGATCAGGGCACTGCGCCGGAGTTCTGGAAGACGTGCACGTGCGGCGCCTCGATCAGGGAATGAGGATCGTGACTGACTAACGCGGCCAGCTCCTGCGCCGTAACTCGCTTGACCTACCGACGGACACACACGGCCGCCAGGCGGTTCCTTTCGCTGCTCCTGCGTGACTCGAACCCTGCGTCAGCCGGTGTCGGCAATCATCATTCGCGGCACTGTTGTCCCCGCTTTCCCGTAGCCATGGCGGCGCTAGGCGGGGCGACTGGACTCCGTGAGAGACCAGCGACGCGCGCTGCCTAGTCAACCCCATCTCGCACATCTGTGCGACGGAATCCCAGAGCCGCGCTGCTGCTCGCAGATCTGCCTCGCGCTCCGTGTCGACGCCGTGTAGGAGCACGCGTCTGATTTGAGGCATTGTAGGTGCCACCGTGGGCCGTGCACATCGTGCTCGCGCTCAGCGAAGCTTGCCGCCGCATCCCATCGTAGCGAGCGCGGCGACCAGCGTAATCCGATAACCAGCGGCCCATTGCTCATGATCGTGTGCCTCCTCGGGAAGAAGTGAGCTGCGGTGCCTATACTCGGGGCGTCAGGACGCGCTCGCTATTGGCCGCTTGGTCTGTGGACCTGCCCAGAGGAAGGTTCGGACGGAAGGGCGCAGGGAAGGGCGGACCTTGATCTCCGACTTCCGCTCGCCTGCCAGTATCCTGCTGAGGCTCACGAGGCGGCAGGTTCAAAATCAAGGCTGGAGTAAGAGAAGATGTGCGGTTCTCGCTACCCTGCCTTGGCGGCCGAACACTGGTGCAGAAGAAACGTCTTGGCCAGCTAACAAGGCCTTCGTCACCAGGCAGCTGGACCCAGATCCAGTAGCACCCGGCGCTTCGCCCCGCCAAACACCCTAGATACCGATCAGAGCAAGAGATCCGGGTTGGCAAGCGACATTGCTCATCGAGTCAGCGTGGGGAGGCGGTCAGGATGAGGACGCCACCGGCCGCCGCGTCCCACGCCTCAGTGCTCTTGCGTTACCTCGAGCTGTGCGTCGCCGTCGGCGTCGAGGGTGACGGTGATGAGATTCGGCCGGCAGCATACTGCACAGTCCTCGGTGTAGACCTGCCGCGCGCCACCACCGGGATCCACGAGGTGTCGTTCTCCTCGCCGCAGAACGCGCACGCGTAGGTCATGGTTTCTGAGGGTACAGGAAGGAGCCAGGAGACGAATTCCGCAACGGTGCGCCGAGTCAGTTTAGAATCTACGCCATGACAGTCTCCAGGGGTCGCGAGTTCCTCAGCATTCCGGGGCCCACGAACATTCCCGACGCCGTGCTCGCCGCGATGCATCGACCGGCCATCGACATCTACGACGGCGACATGATCGCTGTCACGCACAGCCTTCTCGAGGATCTGCCGAAGATCTTCCGGACGACGGGGCGCACCTACGTCTACGCCGCGAACGGCCACGGCGGCTGGGAGGCCGCGCTCACCAACGTGTTGTCGCGGGGCGAGACCGTGCTGGTGCTCGAGAGCGGCCTGTTCGCGCTCGGGTGGGGCGACATGGCGCGGATGATGGGCGTCAAGGTCGAGGTCTTGAAGGGCGACCCGCGGCGCGCCGTCGATCCCGTGGCGCTCGCGCAGCGCCTCGCCGCCGATACCGCGCGCGAGATCAAGGCCATTCTCGTCGTCCAGATCGATACCGCGTCGGGCGTGGTCAACGACCTCGCGGCGATCCATCGCGCGATCGCGTCCGTCGGGCACCCCGCGCTGCTGATGGTGGACTGCGTGGCGTCGCTTGGCTGCATGCCATTCGCGATGGATGAGTGGGGCATCGACGTCGCGATGGCGGGCTCGCAGAAGGGGCTGATGACCCCGCCCGGTCTGGCGTTTGTCGCCGCCAACGAGCGCGCGCACGCCGCACATGAGCACGCGGACCTCCGCACGCGCTACTGGGACTGGACGTTCCGCAACGGTGAAGCGCATTACCAGAAGTACGGGGGCACGCCGCCGCAGCACCTGCTCTTCGGCTTGCGCAAGGCGCTCGACATGCTCTTCGAGGAAGGCCTCGACGCCGCGATCCGCCGCCACGCGCTGCTCGCCGAGGCGACGCGCCACGCCGTGAGCCGGTGGGCGGAGGCGGACGCGCTCGCGTTCAACATCGTCCGCGCCGAGGAGCGCGCGAACTCGGTGACCACGGTGCTCGTGCAGGGCCGCGAGCCGAGCGTAATCAGCGACTATTGTCGCGAGAAGTGCGGCGTCGTCCTCGGCCGCGGGATTGGTGAGCTGCAGGGCCGCGCGTTCCGGATCGCCCACATGGGCCACGTCAACGCACCGATGGTGTTCGGCGTGCTCGGTGCGATCGAGATGGCGCTCGGGCGCTGGGCATCCCGCACGGACGCGGCGGCCTCCAGGCCGCCGTGGAATATCTTGGACGCGAGTGCGCCCGTAATTGGAAGGGCGACCGCAGGGTCGCCCCTTCGCACTCTAGGACTTCACACCTAGCGGCCTTGTCGCGGCTGTAGCCGGTTGCCGTCAGGATGCTGGAACATGCTCATGACGGCGAGTCGCCGCCTCACGGGCCCATGACGGAGGTTAGGACGATATGCGATTCGGTCTGTTCGGCAGTGCGTCGGCGAGGCGCGGTGGTGCCGGAATTCGACAGCAGCGAGGGATTTCGCGATTTCATCGAATACAACGTGGAGGCGGAGGCGCTCGGCTTTCACAGCACGTTCGTCGTGGAGCACCATTTCACGGGATACGGTCAGGTCTCGGCCACGCTGAATCTCCTCACCTGGCTCGGGGCGCGCACGAGCCGCCTCCGTCTCGGCACTGCGGTGATGGTGCTGCCATGGCACAACCCGGTGCTGCTGGCCGAACAGGCCGCGACGCTCGATCTCCTGTCCGGGGCCGGCTCGATTTCGGGATCGGCAAGGGCTACCGGTACAACGAGTTCGCGGGCTTCCGCATGTCGATGGAGGACGCCGACGCGAGGTTCGATGAGTGCCTCGAGGTCCTGCTGAAGGCGTGGACCGCCGACGAGCCCTTCAGCCATCGGGGCAAGTACTGGGAGTTCGACGACATCGTGGTCGAACCGCCACCGGCGCAGAAGCCGCATCCGCAGATCTGGATGGGCGCGGGCAGCGAGCGCTCGATCCGCCGGGTCGCCGCCCAGGGGTTCAACCTGCTCCTCGGGCAATATGCGTCGCTCACGAGCGTGGCCTCGCACATCGCCGCCTACAAGTCCGAGGTGGAGGCTCGTGGCCGCCGCTTCGACCCGATGCAGGTTGGGGTGACCCGCGCCTTCTTCGTGACCGATGCCGCCGAGGAGCGACAGGCGGCCCTGGAGCGCCGGCTGCAGAATCGGGTCCGCCAGCTGAAGCTCGCCACCTGGCCCGACGGCACGGTGCTCGGCGGCCCGGACCGCGCCACCGGAGATCCCCGGACCATCAACGAGAACAGTGCCATGTACGGCACTCCCGACGAGGTCGCGAAGAGGCTCGAGGAGCTGCGCGACGTCGGCGTCGGCTACGTGCTGATCAACGGCGGTGGATCGGGAGGTGGTGCGCGAGGGCGAGAGAGCCTGCGGCGCTTCGCCCGCGAGGTCATGCCCGCGTTCGCTGACTGACCATCGCAGACACTCGTTCCACCAGACGACGGGCACCGGACGAGGTGCCCGCGGAGACTGCCGTGCCGTTCTATGAAAAGGGCGACGTCCGCATCCGCTACGAGACGGTTGGCTCGGGCTTCCGCTGCTCGTCACTCCCGGCGGGGGCTTGAACTCCCGCGTGAGCAACTGGCCGACCGCGGTGTTCAACGCGATGGAGGCGTTCAAGGACGACTTCCGCTGCATCACGATGGATCAGCGCAATGCGAACGGCGGCGAGTCCACGGGACCGATTCCGGCCAGCGACCCGTGGGGTGCCTTCGCGGACGACCAGCTGGGGCTGATGGACCACCTCGGCATCGCAGAAGTTCTTCTACATGGGCTACTGCATCGGCGGATCGTTCGGGCTCAAGCTCATCGAGCGGGCCCCCGACCGCGTCGTGGCCGCCGTGCTGTGCCAGCCGGTCGGGCATCGGCCGGAGAATCCCGACGTCATGTACAACTCCGGCGCGATGTCTGGGCCCCCGAGCTGCGAGCCCGGCGGCCCGAGATCACCATGGAGAGCATCGAGGCCTATCTGCACAACCTCTATCGCGTGCGCCCGGACTTCGTGTACAGCGTGTCGCGCGAGTTCGTCCGGTCCTGCCAGACGCCGATGCTCGTGATGCCGGACGACACGCCGGCGCACCCCCATCAGACGTCCGTGGACATTGCCGCGCTCGCGCCGAAGGCGCAGTCGACGGTATTTCCCTGGCGAGAGCCGAAGGACTTGCTCGAGAAGACGATCGACCAGGTGCGCGCCTTTCTGCGGTCGCACCAGCCGGTGACGCCACGTCGGTGAGGCCTCGCAGCTCCGGCTAACTCGATCGCCATCACGACCCATACACGAGGAGATCGACACATGGCTCAGAAGAAACCGACGGTGTACGAGTTCATTCCCAAGCTGGGGCAACTCCGCGACGACGTGCTGTTCGGCGATGTATGGGAGCATCCCGACCTGAGCAAGCGCGACCGGAGCCTGATCACAGTGGCAATGCTGGCTGCGCTCTACCGGACCGACGAGATGCGCGGCCACATGCAGAGGGCGCTCGATAACGGGGTGACGCAGACCGAGTTGAAGGGCTGATCACCCACGTGGCGTTCTATGCCGGCTGGCCCTGCGCGCGGTGAACGCTGGCCGTATCGCCATCGAGGTGTTCGGACCGAAATAGCGTTGATTCGTCGATCGGGCGCGCCGACCAAGGAATGCTTCTCGACCAACGACAACGAGGAGGTTAGCGGACGTTGAAAGCCGCTAACCCCTTCGTTTAGAACGGATGATCTCCGCCGGGACGCCACGGCGCACAGCGGGACGAGGAGGCGACCGGTCTAGGCGCGAGATGAGAGGATCCGCACGATCGCGTCGAGCGCCTGCTCGGCCTTCGCTTTCAGCTCGTCGTCGGTGTTCCCGGCGATCGGGTGCGCGATCACGGCGAACGGGTAGTCCGGCAAGCCCTCGATCGATGCGATTTCCTTCGCGCTCCGGAATGAACCGGTCGGTGATCAGCGCCGCCGCCGGAATGCCACGCCGCTCCGCCGCCAGTGCGTCGTGCAGACTGCACGACGAGCAGCTCCCTCAGTCTCCGATCCCGGACACGATCGCGTCGGCCACCGCCAGCTCGGCGAGCATCTCGGGCGGGACGGGCCGCGACGTGTCGGGCTTGCGGCGTCGGATGAACTCGCGCACGCCGTGCTTGCGCAACAGGTCTTCGAGATGGTTGTAGAAGTGCGCGGTGCCGATCTTCGCGTTGTCGAGCAGGCCGATCGTCGCGCCGTCCAGCACGGCGGCCGGTGCGAGGGCGAGCGGCTCGAGCTCGGGATCGACTCGGGGGTCGAGGACTCGGATCGTCATGGCTGCTCCTCGATGCGCATCGTGACGGCCAGGGACTTCGCCCCCAACCACGGGGAATGATCGCACCGAACCCGCCGGCCGGTCCTCCGGCGGAGACGACGAGCAGATCGTCCGGCGTCCGCAGCGCCGTGTGAACCCGGTCCGGGTCCTTGCCGACCACGGCGGCTTTGCCGACCGATGCCCAGTCGCCGCGTGTCACGCGCGCACGCTCATGCACGTACTCACGAATATCCTTCTTCGACCAGCCGGCCGCGGCGAAGACGTCGCGGTGCTGCCGGCCGATGACCATGGCGTAGGTGCCGGCCCAGATCGAATAGGTGAGCATGTTGCCGCGGATCGCGCCGACGTACGTATCGAGGATCTCGCGCGGATCACGCGTCCATTCGTTCAGCACCTGGTGGGGCGCCAGCGCCGCGAGCACCGTCACTGCCGAGTCGCCGGCCGGAACGCCGCGTTCGACCGACAGCGGTGTCCACGGGCTGCCGTCTTCGTCCTCGGCGACGCAGTACGTGAACTTGCCGGGATGACCGAGCGTCGAGCGATCGAGGCCGCCGGGCACCCCGTGCAGCACGTTCAGGATGATCAACCGCGTCGTCCGGCCGATGGTCGCGTTCGCCCGGCTGGCGTTGGCGAGCGCGTTGTGCGTGGCGTTCATGCCGATCGCGTTCCGGATCGGGCCGTTGACCACGATGAACGGCGCGCTGCCTCCGGTCGAGGCGGAGACGCCGTGCAGCCCGTACGCCGTATCGCACAGCGCGCGGACCACAGCGAGCACCACCGGCATGTAGTCGGGTCGGCAGCCTGCCATCACAGCCGCAATTGCGACTTTCTCGGCGGTGAGCCGTCGGCGGCGCACCGGCTCGACGCCGACGACGTCGCCCGGTGCCATGCGCGCGGCCTCGAGAAATGCTCGGACGAGCGTGTCGGTCGGCGGAACAATCGGCAGCCCGTCGGTCCAGCCGTTGTCCTGATAAAGCTCGTTGGCGGCGAAAGCGTCGGGGACGTCGTACGCGGCGGAGGCGAAGTCCATGGCTACGTCATCCCGTTGAGTTTGCCGACGCCATCCTATCACCTGACCGGCGGCCGGTGCTGGAGGTTCGGGGAAAAGGACGGATCAGCCAGTCGGCCCCGTCTCCACGATCGAGCGGATCTCGCCCACGGTCTTGCCGGCCAGGCCCAGCTGCGCGAGATTCCGCCCTTCCGAACGGAAGTCGCGCCGGAGCATCGTCGAGGTCAGCGTGATGAGGCCGTCAATGACCGGCGTCGCCACGCCGGCGGCCCGCCCCAGCTCCGACATGGCAACGAGCCCGCACGGCACGTCCTCGATCACATACTTGTGCTGTAGCGACGGCGGCGTCGGCGTCCACTGATAGGGTCCCGTGGGCTCGTGAGTCAGACGATGGAAGGTCTCGCGGAGCGAGTCGCCGCCGAGCCCGTACGTGTTCAGCAGCCACTGGTGGATGCCGGGGACCTGCGCGCCGTAAGCCCTGGCCACGGCCAGCCGCTCGGCATCGAGCGCTTCCAGCAGCGTGATGAGGCTCGGCGTGTACCCTCGGCGTAAAACCGATACGCGTTGCCGCTGCCCTCGAGGCGGCCGATGTTGCCCACCATGTTCGCCACGTGCAGGGTCGCGTTCATGTTGGTGAGTCCGGTGGTGAGGATGCTCGGCGCGGCCACCACCTGCGGGAACGCGGCGCGCAGCGGGCCAGGACCCTCTCGACACGCGAGGCCGGCAGCGACGCGACCTGCAGGAAGCGCTTCACGATCGTCAGCTTCACGCGCGTGGGCTCGGGCCAGCCGAGCGAGTAGGGGTAGTTGTCCATCTCGCTCACGTCGACCGCGGCGCGACAGCCGGCCGCGCGCAGCTCTCGGCGCACGAGGAGGAGCCGCCGGTGCCGCCCTGGATGAGTAGGATCGACTGGCCGTCGCGGAGCACGCCGGCCAGGCTGCGCGCGACGTCGGCGTGGAAGTGACTGCCGGTGACGACAACGATGACGTCGGCGCCGTCCACCGCCGGCGCGAGCTGGGGCGTCACGAGCTCGAGCGGCGCGAACCCCTTGGCCAGGCCTTCGACGTCGAGCCCACCGCGCTCGCGCACCCTTGCGATGCGCGCCTCATCGCGATCGTGCAGGCGGAGGCGATAGCCTAGCAGCCCCAGGTTGGCCACGAGCGCGATGCCGCCCAGGCCCGCGCCGATGATCGTCACGGTGGTCGCCTTCGCCGGCTGGTTCATGCGCGGCAGTCGCAGACCAGTCAGATCACGCCTTCGCGCTTCATCTCCGCCACCGCCTGGGCAGTCAGACCCAGCCAGTCGCTCAGCACTTGGTCCGTGTGCTCGCCGAGCATGGGGGACGATGTGATGCGCGTGGCCTTCCCATCGACGCGCACCGGCCAGCCCGGCATCTTGAACGGCCGGTGCACGGGATGGATCATGGTCTGCATGATTCCGCGCTGCTCGAACGTGACGTCCTTGTTCAGCTCATCCGTGTCCAGCACCGCCCCGGCCGGAATGCCTGCGTCACCCACCAGCTTCATGGCATCGAGCTTGGTGTGCTTGCGGGTCCACACGGAGATGACCTCATCCACCTCGGCTTCCCGCTCGACGCGGTCGGCGGGGTCAGGTAGCGCTTGTCGCCAATCAGATCCTGCCGATCGATCAGCTTCAGCAGGCGGTCCCAATGGTCCGGGTTCGCTCGGCTGGTCATGATGTAGACATAGTCGTTCGGCCCGCCAGGCGCGCACGGATACAGCCCCATCGGCGCGTTGCTCACGCCGGGCACCTTGCTGCCGCCGCGCTCGGCCGCCTTCCCGGTCAGGCCCTGAGTCGCAAAGTTGATGCGCATGTAGTGCAGCATCGCGTCCTGCATGGCGACCTGCAGGCGATGGCCCTCGCCCGTCTCGCGGCGCTTGTACAGCGCGCCCAGGATCGTGATGGCCATCAGCATGCCGGTGCCGGTATCACCGATCGAGATGCCGGGCCGAGTCGGCGGGCCGTTCTTGTCTCCGGTGACGCTGAAGGTGCCGCCGCACGCCTGGGCAATCATGTCGAAGGCGAGGTTGTGCTCGAACGGGCTGCCTTCGCCGAAGCCCTTGACCTGGGCGTAGATGATGCTCGGATTGATCGCCTTCACGACGTCATAGGACAGGCCCAGCCGCTCGATGGCGCCCGGGGCAAAGTTCTCGATCATCACGTCCGCCTTGCGAATCATGTCCTTGACGAGCGCGAGCCCCTTGGGGGACTTGAGATTGACCGTGATCGACTTCTTGTTGGCGTTGAAGGCGTGAAAATAGTAGGGATCGGTGTCGGGCTGGCCGGGGCGAAGACGACGGCCGGGGTCGCCCATTTTCGGGTTCTCGATCTTCACGACATCGGCACCCAGCCAGCCGAGTGCCTCGGTACAGGACGGACCTGCCTCGAACTGGGTGAAATCGACGACCTTCACGCCCTTCAGGAAGGTGAAGTCACAGACGCTGGCGGACATGGAATCTCCCTTTTCTCACTGGATCCGGACGAACGCCGGCAGGGTCAACCCTCCTTCGTCCGTTCGAAGGTGACCTGGACGGGCAAGCCGATCCGCATCTCGTCCGGCGTCACCCCGCGCATCTGCGCGTTCATGCGGACGCCATCCTCGGATCAATCTATTTGACGCGCGCGAGGTTGTGCGAGCGCCGTGGCGGTCATTCGATGAGCTGGTCGGCCCGCTGCAGCAGCGCGCGCCCGAGGGTGATACGCAGCTTCGTCGCTGTGCCGACGTTGATCACCAGCTCGAAATTCGCCGGCTCCTCGACCGGCAGGTCAGTCGGCTTAGCGCCCTTGAAGATCTTGTCCACGAACGTCGCCGCTCGGTGATAGAGATCGGCGTAGTTGACCCCGTAGGACATCAAGCCGCCGAGCTCGACGAACTCCCGGGATAGGAACATGGTGGGCAAGCGGTAGCGGACCGCGAGATCGGCGATCTGCCGCGCGTTGTGTAGCGCGACCGCACCGCGGCCGACCAGCATCGCGTCCACGCGGTCGCCCGCTGCGCGCTCGAAGGCGCAGCCGATATCGGCCGCCCGACGCACATCGAGCAGCTGGGACGCCAGCTTCATCGACGTGGCAGCCGCGTTCGTGATTCTCCATTGCCGTACGACGGCCGGGTTCCCCATGTCGAGCAGCACCGCGATGCGCTGGGCTGTCGGAACCGCTTCCTTGAGAAGCTCGACCGCGCTTGCCGCTCGTCTCCGTGAAGAGCGCGCTCACGCCGGTGACGTTCCCGCCAGGGTAGGGAAGGCTACCGACAGCCCCGGTGTCGATCGGGTCACCGCTGGACGTCATGATGATCGGTATCGTCTGCGTCGCACGCTTGGCGGCCAGGACGGCCGGCGTGCCGGCAGCGAGGATGACATCGACGGGGACGCGAACGAGCTCCGTCGCGATCGCGGGAAATCGATCCGGCTGTCCCTCCGCCGATCGGTACTCGAGAACGAACTGCCGTTGCTCGACATACCCGAGCTCTTCGAGGCCTCGCCGGAACGCGGCGAGCTGCGCGGCATTCGCGCTCGCCGCCCGTGCCTCCATGATGCCGATGCGATACCGCCGCGATTCGGGCTGTGCGGCACCGGTCGCGCGCGCCCGTGGCCAACCCGCCACCGACCCCCGAGGAACGTTCTCCGGGTCATCATGTCATCAGCACGGTGGCGACAGGATGCGACCGATCGCAGGCCGTCGTCAATCGGAGCGCGTGGCCTTCCCATCGACGCGTGCCCGCGGGCCTCGTCTGGCAGTTTGACTTGGGTTGTCCTGGGGGCATACGCTCACCCGAAATCGCACTTCACCGGTCGGGGAGGAGCCAGATGAGCGCGCACCATACGCCCGAAGAGATCCGCAAGGGCTCACGCACCCCGTCATCGACGGCGACGGGCATTGGGTCGAGTACGCCCCGGTCTTTGCCGAGAAGATCCGCAAGGTCACGGGCGACCTCGGCGCCAACGGCTTCTTGCAGTCGCAGCGGCGCGGGCCGGATTCGCTCAGCATGACCCCCGAGCAGCGCGCTGAACGCGGCGTCGCGATGGAGGGTTCTGGGGCCGGCAATCGACCAACACCCGCGACCGCGCGACGGCCATGATGCCCAGGATGCTGTACGACCGGGCCGACGAGCTCGGGATCGACTTCGGGATCGTCTACCCGACCGCCGGGCTCGGTCTCCCGCGCATCGCCGACGACGCGACGCGGCGCGCGGTGATCCGCGGCTTCAACGTCGTCACCCACGAGTACTTCAAGGACCTCGGCGACAAGCTGACCCCGGCCGCGGTGATCCCGGTGCACACGCCGGACGAGGCGATCGAGGAGCTGACGTTCGTCACCAAGCAGCTGGGCGCGAAGGTCTGCATGTTCGGCAGCGGCGTGCGCCGGCCCATCCCGCACGCCAAGGGCGCCCCCGCCGACCTCGCCCGCTATGCCCAGGGCTTCGATCAGCTCGGCCTCGACAGCGAGCACGACTACGACCCGCTGTGGCAGAAGTGCCGCGAGCTCGGCATCGCGCCGACCTTCCATACCGGCGGCCGCTCCTATGGCGAGCGCAACAGCCCGACCAACTTCACCTTCAACCACATCGGTCACTTCGCCGCGGCCGGCCACAACGTCGCCAAGGCGCTGTTCCTCGGCGGCGTGACCCGGCGCTTCCCGATCTGCGCTTCGCGTTCCTCGAGGGCGGCGTCGGCTGGGGCTGCCAGCTGTTCTGTGACCTGATCGAGCATTGGGAGCGGCGCGGCGCCAAGGGCATGGCGAACATGGACCCGACCAAGCTCAATCGCCCGCTGCTGCGCGAGCTGGTCGACAAGTACGGCTACGCCGATATCGCCGCCGAGCTCGACACGCCGCGACGGCTGGCCGCTCGAAGAGGACTTCCTCACCGGCGGGATGCCGCCCGACGACTACATCCGCTGCAACATCACCCAGAAGCAGGACTGGATCGACCTCTACGCCACGCCGTACTACTTCGGCTGCGAGGCCGACGACCGGATGAACGCGGTGGCGTTCGGCAAGGCGATGCCGCTGGGCGCGCGGATCAACGCGATCTACAGCTCCGATATCGGGCATTTCGACGTCGTCGACATGCGCGACCCGCTGCCCGAGGCGTTCGAGCTGGTCGAGGACGGCCACATCACCGAAAGCGATTTCCACGACTTCGTCTTCGGCAATGCCGTGCGGCTGTGGGGCACGCAGAACCCGCGCTTCTTCGAGGGCACGGCGGTGGCCAAGGAAGCTGCGGCGCTGTTGAAGCGTGGCGCCCCGACCCTGCGCGCCGCGGCGAAATAGCCTGGAACGCGGGCGTCCCGCCCGCATTTCTTCTCACGCTCATGGCCGGGTCACGCCCGGCCGCGGGCATCTTGGCGTCGCGCGCCGTCCGCCGGGCCGGCTACTTCCGTGCGTCGAGGATCAGCTGCATGAGACTGCCCGAACTGGCCGCCGTAGCAGGAGCGCCGGCGGAGTCAGTTACTCGCGAGATATCGGCGCGCCTTGTCCGTCTCGGGGCGCAGGTCGCCGGAGCCCGCCAATTCAATGAGCTTGAGAAGTAGTGCCGCGCCTTGTCGCGGTTGCCGGATTGCGCTGCCGCCTGTCCCGCGCCGTACAGGCCGCGATAGCGGTTCGGCTCGCGCTGCTGCGAGACCTCGTACTCTGTGAAGGCCTCCGCCGGGCGCGCTTCAGTTCCATCAGCATGTCGCCGAGCAGTTCGCGCGCGGGCAGGAGGCGCCCCGGCGTGACGATGTTCTTCTCGCTCCGGTCCTCGATGTCGGCGGCCTGGCGCATGAGCGCGAGCGCCTCGTCACCTTCTTTCTGCGCGAGCGCGACCCACGCGACGGATGCGAGGCCGCATCACCTCGACCTCGTTCGCCCAGTAGTCGCTCTTCGCCGCCTTCAGCCGGTCGCGCAGCGCCGCGATCTTCTCGATGTCCTTCTGCGCGGCGGCGGGATCGCCGCCTCGCCGCCCCGAGCGCGCGCGCGAAATGCGTCATCGCTTCGGTGAACGGAAAGTTGCTCGGGCTCGGCGCGAGCTTCGCCGCATCGCGCCAGGCGCCGCGCTCGACGACGTAGCGCGCCGGCATCGCCGCGAGCGCGTAGTACGCGGTCGCGCGCGCCGGATTGATTCCGGTGAGCGTGCGCGCCTCCTCGAAGATCTTGCGCGCGTCGCCGTCGCGCGCGCGAGCTGCAGGTAGGCGTAGGTCATGTAGTCCAGCGCGTGCAGCGCGTCGTCGGGATCGTTGCTCCTTTGCGCGGCGTCGGCCGAGCGGCGGTTGGTCGTCGCCGAGTCGGCCCACGCGCCGACGCGGGTGAAGATGTGCGAGGGCATGTGCAGCGCGTGCGGCGCGTCCGGCGCGATCGCGGCGTAGCGGCGCGCCGCGGGCAAGCCCTGCGGCGATCGGCGGCGCGTCGTAGCTGTGGATCAGGTAGTGCGCGACGCCCGGATGGTCGGGATGCTTCGCGAACTGCTTCTCGAGGATCGCCGGCCGCCTTGAGGTACGCGGCATACGTCTGGTCGGACGCCGTCTGCGTCCCCGCGAGGTACAGCGCGTAGAAGATCTGCGCCTCGTCGTCGTCCGGGTATTTCGCCGCGAGCGCCTCGTAGGCCTTGGCGCGAGCGAGCTGGCGCGCGCGTTCGGGACGGTTGGCGAAATCCTCGTAGTACGCGGCGACCGCCTCGAGGTAGTCGCGCTCGCGCTGGGTCTTCGCGCCCATCTTGCGGCCCTTGTCGATCGCGGCTTGCGCGAGCTCCGCGCTCTTGGGCGAGGCGCCGATGCCCTGGAGCGGGTTCGACATCAGGATGGAGCGCGTAGCCCCAGGCGGCGATCGCGCAGGAATTGTCCTCGGCGGCCACTTCCTCGAAGGCCTTCTGCGTCGCGGAATAGTAGAACGAATGCAGCATCGCCACGCCGCGCAGCAACTTCTCTTGCACCGCCGGGCTGCACGAGTTCCGAAACTCGACCTTTCCGAGCTTATCGCCCTGTTGGGCGAAGCCGACGCTCGATGCGGCCAGCGAAAGAGCGATCCAACGGCGCTGCAATATGGATACGCGTCTTCATGTGTAGACCTCCTCGGAAACCATCCACGGCGGTCAATCTCGCCCCAAAGAATAGGCATCGATCCGCCGTGCGTCGCCATGGCGGATGCCCGTCACCCCTGAGGGGATTCTAAGCTGGCCGAGGGCGCTGCGGAAAGCACCTGACGATCGCCTTCGCCGACGTGCACCTGCCACAGGCGGAACTAGACGGAGCTCTCTGCCGGCCTGCCCGCGCGACCGTGGGTCGGCGAGGAGCTCGGAGCGGCGGCAGGGTCGGTGACGAGGCTGCAGAGCGCAGCCGCCACCGCCAGGGAGATGCCGCCGATGACCAGGGCGGTGAGCCGGTTGTCGCCGCCGAGGAGTTGCACCAGCGCACTCTCATTAGTGAGGAAGTTCTCCATGACCGTGCCGAAGACGAGCGCAGCCAGGATCTCCGGGATGACGATGAAGAAGTTGAAGATGCCCATGTAGATGCCGGTCTTCCCTGGCGGAAGGGCGCCCGCCAGGATGGAATAGGGCATGGAGAGGACGCTGGCCCAGGCCACGCCCACGCCCACCATGGACACGAGCAGCAGGTACTTGTTGCTGATGAAGGCGACCGAGACCAGACCGACCGCGCCCGTGAGCAGGCACAGTCCGTGGGTGAGCCTGCGGCCCAGCCGCTCGGCCACGACCGGAAGCGCGAAGGAGAAGGCGAAGCAGACCGCAGAGTACATCGCGAAGCAGTTGCCACCCCAGGCGATCCCCTGCTCGTAGGCCGGAGTCCCGGGCGTCCCGCCGAAAATGTTCCGGGCCACGGCCACGCCGAAGTAGAGCCACATGCAGAAGAGGCCCAGCCAGGTGAAGATTTGGACCCAGGCCAGACGCCGCATCGTCTGAGGCATCGCCATCATGTCGCGGAAGATCTCGGAGGCGGCGGCGCCGATGCCGGCCTTCTCGGCCTTCATCCTCGTGAAGGTCTCCAGGTCGTCAGGCGGGTACTCCGTGGTCGTGAAGATAGTCCAGAGTACGGCGGCGAGGTAGACAAACGCGCCCGTGTAGAAGGCGAAGCTTCACCGCGAGGGGATGGTCTGCAGTCGCACGCCACCGCCGACAGGAAGGACACTGTTCAGGAGCCAGGGGAGCATGGAGGCGATGACCGCGCCCAGTCCGATGAAGAGGGCCTGCATGGCGAAACCGCGCGTGCGTTGCTCGGAAGGTAGGAGGTCGGCGACGAAGGCGCGGAAAGGCTCCATGCTGATGTTGATGGAGGCGTCCATCACCCAAAGCAGCCCTGCCGCCATCCATAGCGCCGACGAGTTGGGCATGGCAATGAGCGCGAAGGAGGCCAGCAGCGCGCCCGTGAGGAAGTAGGGGCGACGCCGACCCAGCCGGTTCCAGGTGTGGTCGCTCAGATGGCCGATGATGGGCTGGACGACCAGCCCGGTCAGCGGCGCGGCGAGCCAGAGGATGGGGATCTGGTGGGCGTCGGCGCCGAGGTACTCGTAGATGGCGCTCACGTTGGCCATCTGCAGCGCCCAGCCGAACTGGATGCCCAGGAAGCCGAAGCTCATGTTCCAGATCTGCCAGAAGCTCAGGTGCGGTCTCTGGATGCCTCTGGCGCTTCCATTCATGAACGACCCTCCTCTAGGCGTCTCGGGATCTCGTCCACTACTTGATGAGCAGAACCTGTCCTTCGTGGGGACCGATTGCGAGATGCAGCCGCCCATCTGTACCCAGCGTGCCGAGCGCCTTCTCTTCGAGAAGGTCCGTGACCACGCCGCCAGGCGGCGCGGTCTTGATGGCCACCGTCTCGTCAACGATCGTGCGGCCGAAGTTCGCTGGCCGTGACCTGAGTGCCCCTGCCGTCGGAGAGCCGGTGGACCATGACGACGAGGCCCCTGGCCTTCACCGCCGGGATGTCGATCTGCTCGCTCTCGTTGATGCGGTATTCGGCGCGCACGCGCAGCATCTTCTTCAGCTGCCAGACGAACGATCCGGGGCGCTTGAGCTGCTCGGGAAGCGAGCCGTAGAGCGTCTGGGCGCGAGGCAGATCGGCGCTCGATTTCGACCGCGCCAGGAGTTCGTGCCGAGCAGATCGTAGGAGCCTCGGTTGATCCAGCGCGTATCACCGTCGGCGAGCAGAGTCTTCACGGACTCGGCCGGCAGAGTCAGGGCACCCACGAGATCCCAGCCGGACAGGGCAAAGATCCCCGGCTGCATGGCGTTGTACATGGCCACGAGCAGGTGGGCGCGCTGGATGTCCCGCCGCTGCGCCTCGGTGAGGGCGGCCGACGTCGCGAATCCCGAGGGCGGCGGCGGCCACGGTGGCGGTGGTGCAGGCGACGCCATTGGCGGCCTGCAGGTTGTAGGGCGCGGCCGGGCCGAGGAGGCGGCCGTGCATCTCGGCTCGGATGATCTCGCGCAGCTCGCTCCCCTTCATCGTCTTGCCGCGGAAGGTGAAGGTGGCGTCCTTGTGGCGGGTCCAGAAGTGCACCAGCTCGAGGGTGAGCTCGTCGTGGTTCTGGAGCGCGTGGATGAGGCCTGCCGGATCGATCTGGTAGGTCTTCTGGAGCCCCGAGCATGAGGCGCAGGAATTCGGCATCGCCGGTGACGAGGGCGTGATGGTAGCCGGGGCGGGTCACGAAGTCGTAGGAGAGATCGGCGCCACCGTGGGACATGGCCTTGATGTCGTCGAGGGTGAGGTTGAGCTCCTGGAAGGTGAAGCCGCCGAGCTTGCGGACCAGGCCGGCGATGAGCTGGTTGGAGGTGACCGACAGCGGATGCCCCTCGGACCAGGCCCGGTCGTTGTTGGCACCGACCTCGATACCGAGGAAGCCATTGGCGTCGAGTCGCAGCATGCGTTCCCCAGCGTGCCCAGGGAGTGGAGCGCGTCCCCAATGACGAGCCGCTGCGCGGCGAACGTGGGATCCAGCCAGTTGAAGGTGGGCTGCCCTTCCTTGAAGTAGTGGAGATAGACCCAGCGGCGCTTCCTGCCGTCGACCCCGGTGACGGCCTCGGTGGCCGACCAGTCGGTCTCCTTGATGTTCTTCTCGTAGAAGATCGTGCGCGGGAGCTGCCCGACGATGTAGCCGCGCGCCTTGAGCTCGTCCACCGCCTCGGGCTTGAGGTTGACCGAGTCCTTCCCGGCCGGTACGGGCGGGAGCACGCCCCAGTCCTTCGACTGGATTTCCACCATGTGATAGAGGCCCGGGTAGTCGCCGTAGCCGCGCTCCGCGAGGCCGGAAGTCGGCCCCCTTGCCGCTGTGGCCGGGAACAATGTCGCCGATGGCCACGGCGCCGTTGTCGCGCGCGCGCCGGACCATGGACTTGTACTCCTCGTCGCTGCCGAAGCCCGGGTCGATCTCAGTGCTGATGCGATCGAAGTTGCCATCGATGGTGGGGGTGTACTCGCGCCCGCGAATACCCCGGCACGCTTCATGGGACCGGTGTGCACCCCCTTGACCCCGATCTCCTGGAAGAGGCTCCAGAGCTCCGGGTCACCCAGGCTGCGCAGCACTCGACTCGCCTGGCCGCGTGATGTGGGAGGGCGGGTAAGCGGTGAACCACACCGACGCCAGCGCCGAGGCGGCACGCGGCTGCGGGTTGGCGTATGGATGTTGCCAGAGCTGCCCTTGGCCCGAATAACGCCGCGCCGTCAGCTCCGCCTGGTGGAGCATCGAGCGGTCCACCAGCCAGCGGATGTAAGGTGTCGCCGGAGGCGGCCTCCGGGGCCGCGGCCGACGGCGCCGCTCGAGCGGGCGCAGCGACGCCGTCCGAGGCGGGCCCGAGGGAACCGGGGGAAGGCGCCGACTGGCAGCCCAGCCCGAGCACACCCAGCAGGGTGGCCAGGCTCAGAAGGACGTCGCGCGCCCGAGTGGCCATGGTGACTCTGACTGTCATCCGACGTTCGAGCCATCCGACGTCAGCCGCAGGTCCGTGTCGATGCTGGAACCCGCTTGCGAGTCCAGTTCGTTAGCTCGCCTGGCGGATCAACTTCTCGAGTGGAGTTGGAAATCGCGTCTCAAAGTCCAACAACTTGGCCCAAAGCGGCGTGATCTTGATACGAGCCATCTGCTTGTACATCGCGCGCACCTGCGCCTCAAAAGCATCCCACTGGTCGGGTCCGACACCCTTTCTAGATGCAGCGAGGTATTCGGGCGGTACGCCATCCACTATATCGATGGCGGCAGTACCTCGCACGAGCAAAACATGCGGCGGGAAAGCGTTCGTATCAACGGTGAATGCCACCTTCGGATTTGTTTTCAGTGCCGAAACTTTGGGCGCGTGCGGAACCGTACAAAGCACAAACTGAATACCGTTCCAGTGGAAACCAATCGGGATCGCGCGCGGAAATCCGTCGGGTCCGAGGTATGCCAACCGCGCCGGAATACTGGATTGCATTAGCTCTTGTGCCAGCGGATCGCTAAGCACTCGAGTGACATCCTGTGGTTGCATCCCAGCCTCCTCCGGTCTCATTTATGCACGATCGTGCGGCGCAAGCTGCCAGTCGATCTGGACGGTGCAGGCGCCGCACTGGGCGACCACCATGCACCCGTACTTGGTGCCGGTCAGGCGCAGCTCGTCACGTAGCACCCATAGTAGGGGAATGTCGTCGTCGGCGCTGACCGTCCGCTCTGTGCCGTTGATCCGGATCGTCTCGCCATGGCCTTGAGCCTATATCAGGTACCGCAAGACGGCGGGCGCCGCCTCGCCGATGCGCCGTACAATAATGACGCAATGACGCCGGATAGTGTCTCGGACCTCTCCTCGCATGCGCATCGCGGCGTTTTCGGAAGGTCGCTCGGAAACGAGAAATTCGACCCGGCCCGATTTCTGTGGCGGCGGAGTTCTCGGCCCGTACCAGCAACGCCCCAATTGTTCCTGAAGTGTTGGCGGTTCGTTCCACAGCGGTGTTAGTGGGGGCTTGGGTTGGTTTTGCATTTCACGTTGCTTGGGGGGCTTATTCACCTGCTCCTTGTTGTCGCCATCATTTCATGTGAGTCGTCCACCTCGTGCGCGGTCGGGGGACAACCTGGCCAGGGTCTAGGGCAGTTCGCGCCCGCGTAGCCGCCTCACCGAGACCCCCTCGTGGCTCGACGCACCCGCGACGGCCAGGCTGTCGTTCGTGACCGGCAGGTGCCGGCTCACGTTGGCGCCGTCCTCGGCGCGCAGCTCACGGAAGATGAGCGCCGAGACGACCGTGAGCAGGCCAAGCACCACGAACGCCTTGTGGATGCCCGACATCATCTCCAGGGGGTGGCCCGAAACGATCGGGCACGAACACCGCGGTGGCCAACGAGGCCACCGCGACGCCGAAGCTCATCGACATCTGCTGGATGGTGCTGGCGATGCTGCTGCCCATGCTCGTGTCGCGCTCGTCGAGGTCGGCGTAAACCAGAGTGTTCATGCTCGTGTACTGCAGCGAGGAGACATAGCCGAACGCCACGGCCTGCAGCGCGATTACCCAGATCGGTGTCGCGTTGCCGATTACGGCGAAGAGCCCGATGACCAGTCCGATGAGAAGGGTGTTGATGCCCAGCACGCGCCGGTAGCCGAGCCTGGTGAGGACCGCCGGTATGGTGAACTTCAGGCTGATGGCGGCCAAGAACTGCGGCATGATCAGCAGCCCCGACTGCACCGGCGTATACCCGAGGCCGACCTGGTACAGCAGCGGCAAGAGGAACGGCATCCCGCCGGCGCCGAGGCGGGTCACGAAGCTTCCGATCACCGCGACCCGAAAGGTCCGCGTGCGAAACAGGCCCAATCGCAGCACAGGATGGGAGGCCTGCGACGCATGGTGCCAGTACGCCACCAGCAGGGCCACCGCCAACGCCAGCAGCCCCGTCATCTCGAGCACGCTGAGCGTGTGCTCGCCGAAGATCTCCAGGACGTAGGACAGCAGCGCGACACCGGCCCCGAACAGGGCCATGCCGGTGACGTCGAGCGGATCGACCTCGTCAGCCCGATAGTCGGGCAGATACCGCAGCACGAGATATAGCCCGATCAGCTCCGATCGGCACGTTCACGAAGAAAATGAGACTCCAGTGCAGATAGCCGACGATGAGTCCCCCGCGAGCGGACCCACCAGCGGACCGACGAGGGCGGGGATCGACACGAAGCTGAGGACCCGCACTAGCTCGCTGCGCTCGAATGTGCGAACCAGGGTCAGGCGCCCGACCGGCACCATCATGGAGCCGCCACAGCCCTGCAGGATGCGAGCCGCTACCAGCATGTGAATGCTGCTCGCCACGCCGCACAGGAACGAGCCGAGGCTGAAGATGCCGATCGCCGTGGCGAAGACGCGGCGTGTCCCGTAGCGGTCCGCCATCCACCCACTCACGGGGATGAAGACGGCCAGGCTCAGCGTGTAGCTCGTCAGCGCCACCTTCATGCTGAGCGGCGCGACGTGCAGGGCGGCCGCGATCGACGGCACCGCGGTGTTCAAGATGGTCGTGTCGAGCGACTCCATGAAGAACGCCACGGCCACCAGCCAGGGCAAGAGGGTCTTCACGCCGTCCTTCCTCTCGCTCTCACGCCTCGTACTCTCTGCGTTACCTTCGAGCTGTGCGTCGCCGTCGGCGTCGAGGGTGACGGTGATGAGATTCGGCCGGCAGCATACTGCACAGTCCTCGGTGTAGACCTGCCGCGCGCCACCACCGGGATCCACGAAGGTGTCGTTCTCCTCGCCGCAGAACGCGCACGCGTAGGTCATGGTTTCTCAGGGTACAGGAAGGAGTCAGGGGCGAGCGCGCCGGCCGGTTCCTCCGAAGGTCTCTTCGAATTGTGTTTCAAGCCCTGGCATCATGTCATGCCTGGGGACGGTAGAGATGCGCTGCTGTTGAGCGAGGCCGACTGTCAGCGACGATAACTGTGCGGTGGATACCGATACCGAAGGGCGTATGGAGGTCGACCATGGCGGCATCTGAACGCCCGATCATCGAGACTCGGCGCGACCAGATGTTCCTCGTGTTGGAGCCGGCGGAGATCGATCGGCTGCGCCAGTTCGGGGAGACGCGGTCCTACAGCGCGGGCGAACGCCTGACGACAGCCGGCGAGATTGGTCCGGGTATGTTTGTCATCCTGACCGGCAACGTCGTCGTCACCCAGCGCGACGAACTGGCGCACCACCCGCCGATTGCCACGTTCGGTCCGGGCTCGTTCCTGGGCGAACTTGCCCAGCTTTCCGGCCGCCCGGCGCTGGTGGACGGGCAAGCCCAAGGCCGCGGTCGAAGCACTGGTCATTCCGCCGCACAAGCTTCGGGACGTTCTGGTGGAGGAGGCCGAGTTGGGGGAACGCATCATGCGCGCGCTGATCCTGCGCCGCGTCGGTCTTCTCGAAATCGGGTTCGGGCGGACCGGTGATCATCGGTCCCGCGGATCACCGGGATGTTCTTGCGGCTGGAAGGATTCCTGGCGCGGAACGGGCATCCTCACCAGAGGTTGGACCCCGAGACCGATCCGGGCGCCAACGCCTTGCTTGAGCGCTTCCGCATAGATCCTCTCGAATTGCCGATCGTGCTGTGTCCAAGCGGACAGCTGCTGCGCAATCCTAGCGAGACGGGGCTCGCCCGCTGCGTTGGTCTCCTCAGGCCCATCGATTCCGCCAAAGTCTATGACGCAGCTATCGTCGGCGCCGGACCCGCGGGTCTCGCCGCGGCGGTCTACGCGGCGTCCGAGGGTCTCTCGGTGCTCGTTCTGGATAGCCGAGCCTTCGGTGGCCAGGCGGGCGCCTCCGCCCGGATCGAGAATTATCTGGGTTTTCCGACCGGCATCGCGGGCATGGCTCTGATGGCGCGCGCCCACAACCAAGCGGAGAAGTTCGGGGCCGAGATGGCGATACCGGACGAAGTCGTAAGTCTGCAGGATCAGTCGATTGCTGGTGGCGGGCGATTCCTTTTGGGTCTCGCCAATGGTGAACGCGTCAGCGCCCGCGCGGTGATTGTCGCCAGCGGCGCCAGATACCGACGCCTTGATGTCGAGAATCTCGCGGAATTCGAAGGCTCGTGCGGTCCACTATTGGGCCTCGCCAGTGGAGGCGCGGCTGTGCGCCGGGCAGGAGGTAGCGCTGGTCGGCGCCGGCAACTCCGCGGGCCAGGCGACGGTGTATTTGGCGAGCCGGGTCGCGAAGGTGTGGTTTCTGGTGCGCGGACCTGGCTTGGAGGCGAGTATGTCGCGCTATCTGATCGACCGGATTGCTGCCCGGCCCAATGTCGAAGTCCTGACGCAGACCGAGGTCAGCGCGCTTGAAGGACACGGAGGAGTGCTGGAAGCGATTCGCTGGCGCCAGCGCCCATCTGGCCGGGAAGTACGGCAGCCGATTCGCCACCTCTTTCTTTTCATCGGAGCGGAGCCAAACACCGAGTGGTTATTGCAGTACGGCGTCGCGCTTGATGACAAGGGTTTCGTGCGCACAGATGCCAACCTCGGAAGTGGCGGCCGACCGCTCGAGACGAGTCGCCCCGGCGTCTTTGCGATCGGTGACGTTCGCTCCGGATCGGTCAAGCGGGTCGCTGCTGCGGTCGGGGAGGGCGCCCAAGTGGTCGCAGCGCTTCACGCCTTTCTGGCGGACGCCGGTGACAAGCTCGCCATCAATGCCAAGCCGTAGACCATGGGCGACACCCCCACGCCCCGGCGCTTCTACATCCACGACGACCTGATCGAGGACGTCCGCGAGCGGCACGGCGGTGACTCGCCGGCCTTCGCGCTGGCGCAGGAGCTGATGGCGATGGTCCGGCGCGACGACCGCGTGAGCGTGCTCACGCTTCAGGAGCAGATCGCCGCGCTCATCGCGCGCGGCCCGCACTCGTCGTTCGCGCTCACGATCGGGATCAGTCTCGCCGGCGAGCGCGTCGCCCGTCAGGTCCACGCCCAGGCCGGCTGGTTCCCGGCCATCCGGCGGGTGGATCTGACGCGCGAAGAGGACGCCCGCGGCGGCTACGCGGTCGTGAGCCCGACCGGCGTGTCGCTGGCTCGACAGCTCGCCGCGGTGGAGATGGCCGCGCCCATGGCGATCGTCGACGACACGATCTTCTCCGGCATCACGATGCGTCAGGTGCTCGAGGCGCTGTCACCCGCCGTTCGCGCGCGCGCCCACGCGTTCTGCCTGCGCTGCGTCGCGGAATCGCTCCCGCCGCTGCAAGCGCTCTGTCCCGTCACGCCGGGCTTCGCCGCGCCCGGCCGCGTGCTCGATGAGGTCAGCTTCATCAACGCCAGCGGCCTCGTCCGCCGCGGCTCCATCCGCCGCACCGGCCAGGCTCCGCTCGCGTTCTTCGAGCGGCCCGAGTGGATACGCGCGTGGTTCCCCGGCCGCGCCGACGCCGTGATCGATCTCTGTCGCCGCCTCAATCTCCTGCTCGAGCCGACCGGCGCTCCCTCGCTGCCCGCTAGCGTCTAGTCTCACGGCTTGGCGGCTTCAGGCAGGCCGGTCTCAGCGTTGGACGATGAGAAAACGGGGAGCATTGCAACGGGCGCCGTTATGCACGGCGACCTCGATCACGCTCTGAGCCGAACTTGTGGGAAGGACGGCTGTACGCCGTCGGACGAGCGGCGGATAGAAGCGCGTCGTAGTCCGTGAGGGAGCGCCCCTGACCAGGGACGGCAGCGAGCATGTTCATGTCCATCAAAGCTGCCGGGCCGGGATCGCCGAGCTCACCGACGATCATCTCGACCACAACGCGATCCCTGCCGCCAGGGGTCAGGGGGCCGATCGGGTCGTCGCGCCGGTGACGGACCTCCATTCGCCATTGAGACGACCTGCTTCGGGACGCCGATTCCGCCCCTTCGTCGTTTCCGCAAGAGCAAGACAGCAACGCCACGTGGGCGTTCCTGCGAGATCTTTCGCGACTGTTGGTGGGCCGGTCACACGCGACGGCCGGCCGCGTCAAGATGAGGTCTGTGATCTCCATCCGGGTGAGTGATCAGAGACAAGTGACCGGCGTCCACCTCGATCGTTTTCGCCCGCATACGGTTTGCAAGGAAACGCTCCAATTCAGGAGACGTGGTTCGATCTTGCTTCGATACGGCATACCAAGAAGGCCTGAGTCTCCACGCGACTGCGGTTGTCCTCGAGGCGAACAGCGTGTCGGCGATCCGCCCCTGAACGGCGTAGAGCACACGCGCCTTGGCTGGATCGACGCCGCCGGCGAAGTCCCTGAGGAATGCTTCCTCGTTCAGCTGGGCGAAGCCGCCCGACTTGACTAGGCCGGCACTTGCCGGTGGCGTGGGAAATCTGGCAGCTAGTGCCGCGTAGTCCTCGCCAGCATCCGGCGCGCGAGCAGCGACGTAGACAAGGGCGGAGACTTTGGGATCAACCCCGGCCTCGCTGATGACTGTTGCCTGCCCAGGAGTGGCCTACGAGCACCGTCGGGCCGTCCTGCAACGCTAGGATGCGGCGCGTGGCTGCGACGTCGTCCGCAAGCGAGGTCAGCGGGTTCTGAACCGCAGTCGCCGTTCAGGCCGACGAGCTGGAGACGTCCAATGACTTCGGACCAACAAGGAGCCGTCCGCATATGCACCATGGACCAGGACGACATTGCGGGCGCTGACGATGGGATCGAGCCTGAGCCTTGCTTGCGCGGCCGAACAGCGAGGTCGCGACACCAGCTATCAGCGTGGTCGAGAAGGTGCGTCGGTCAATCATGTTCGATACCTCCAATCTCGCGCCACGCCGTCGGCGTTGCGCCTGAGTTGTGTCCTCGACCGCGGCCCCAGTCCCTCTTGGGAGGGCGGTTGGAGGACGGAGGTTGCACCGGCCCGTCTGCCAATTCTTGCGGAAATCAGGAACGTTCGATCTGCGGCTCGCGGGTCGCGCCGTCCAATAGACAGGGAAAGACAGATGATGAACACGACCTTCGCCCGGTTCGGGACCGTGATGGCCGCAAGCTTCTTCGTTGCCGTGCTGCCGGCATTGTCCGGCTGTGGCGCCGCACTCACACAGGGCGCCGCCAGTACGGAGGAGCTTCTCGCGGCGGCCGGATTTCAGAAACGACAGGCCGATAGTGCCGACCAGGCCCGCAACCTCGCATCGATGCCACCGTTCAAGCTCGTGGTGCGCGGCATGGGCCGCGACGTCGCGTACACCTACGCGGATCCGGTGAACTGCCGCTGCCTCTACATCGGCGGGCCGACGGAGTACGTGAAGTATCAGCGTCTGGCAACGGAACGGGATATGGCGGAGGGCGAGCTATGGGCCGGGAACGACGGGATGGACTGGGCGCTGTGGGGAGGCGGCTGGGGGCTGCGATGAGAACCTACCTCGCACTCGGACTGGTCCTCGTCGTGCTGACGTCTCCCGCACGGGGACAGAACTGGGACAGGTGGTTTCGCGTGAGCTGGGAGCCCGAGGCGAATGGGAAGACGCCCACCGCGAGAATCGAGGCCTCGGTTCACAACGATTCGCCGTACCGCGTGACCGACGTGGAACTCGAGGTCGAGGGGCTCAGCGCCGACCAACATTCTGTCGGCCAGCGCTTCGTGTGGGCGCTGGGTGACATCGACCCAGGTAGCGAATCGTCATTCGTCGCCGAGGCGATGCCCGGAGCAGTCACCTATCGGATCACGGTAATCTCGTTCGACATCGTATCGGCCGCGCCGCCGCGGTGACGCACAGACGCTTCTCGCCAGTTGTGCGCGCTGCGGAAGGTTCCCAGCGACGCGATCACCGCGTTAGCAGCGTAAGTCCCGGCTGCAGCGGCAGCTTTGCGCAGCCGCTTTCCAGTCGCCGCGTAGATCGCATTGTTCAGCGCGGCGGCCGTAACCGCGGTGCCCGGTTCCCCGATCCCACCGGGCGCTTCATCGTTTCGCACCAGGTGCACCTCGATCGGCGGAGCCTCATTCATTCTCAAGACGCGGTAGTTGTGAAAGTTCGACTGCTCGACCCGGCCATCCTTGAGCGTCACTTCACCCCACAGCGCGGCGCTGATGCCGTACACGACGCCGCTCTCGATCTGCGCCTTGACGATCTCGGGGTTGACGATCTGGCCGCAGTCCACCGCGCACACGATCCGGTGCACTCGTATATCTCCCGAGCCGGTCACCTCGACTTCGGCTACTTGCGCCAGGTAGCTGCCCCAGCCGCTGTAGAGAAGGGCAATGCCACGCCCGCGGCCCCGTGGCAATGGCTTGCCCCATCGGCCCTCCTTGGCCGCGAGGTCCAGCACGGCCAGGGCGCGCGGCGACTTGCCCAGCATGGCGCGGCGGAACGCCACCGGATCCTGCGTCGACGCGGAGGCGAGCTCGTCGATGAAGCTCTCGATGACGAAATTATTGTGGGTGACGCCGACGCCGCGCCAGAAGCCGGTATTGAGCACCGGCTCCTCGTGGCGCACGTGCTCGACCTGAATCGCCGGGATGTCGTAGAGCAGTTGGACGGCCCCGTCTATCGCGTCGACATCCTTGCCGTCCTTGAAGAAGTGCGGCAGATAGCGCGCGATGATCGCCGGACCGACGATCCGATGAGTCCAGGCCACCGGCCGGCCCCCGGATCGAGGCCGGCTGCGAGCCGGTCGTAGTAGTACGGGCGATAGACGTCGTGCTGGACGTCCTCCTCGCGGGTCCACACGACCTTGACCGGCGCATCCACCTGCTTGGCGATGCGCACGGCTTGGGTCACGTAGTCCACCTCGAGCCGGCGGCCGAAGCCGCCACCGAGAAGATGGTTGTGGACCACGACCTTCTCGAGCGGGAGCCCGGTAACCTCGGCCGCCGTGGCCTGCGCGCGGCTCAATACCTGCGAGCCGGTCCACACCTCGCAACCGTCCTTCCGCACGTGGACCGTGCAGTTCATCGGTTCCATCGTGACGTGCGCGAGGAACGGCGACTCGTAAACCGCTTCGACCTTCTTCGCCGACGCGGCGAGCGCGCTCACCGGGTCGCCCGTCTTTCCGCGCCGTCACCCCGGCGGTCTCCGACGCGTTCGCGAGCCCCTGCACGACGTCGGCGGTACTCAGCTTCGCATTCGGCCCGTCGTCCCAGCGGATGTCGAGCGCCGCCAACCCCTGCTTCGCCGCCCACATGTGGTCGGCCACGACGGCGACTGCATCATCGAGCCGCACGACCTGCCGCACGCCCGGGACTGCCTTCGCCTTCTGGTCGTCGACGCCGACCACCTTGCCGCCCAGGACCGGGCTCGCGGCCACCGTCGCGATCAGCATTCCCGGCAGCCGCACGTCGATCCCGTACTGCGCGGTTCCGTTCACCTTCGCTCGGCGTGTCGAGCCGCTTAGCCGGCGTGCCGATCAGCGTGAAGTGCTTCGGGTCCTTGAGGCGCGACCTTGTCGGGCACCGGCAGCGCGCCGCCGCCTTGGCGGCCAGTGCGCCATAGCGTGAGAGTCCGGCCGCTCGACGTGTGGGTCACCACGCCCTTACGCGCCCGGCACGAAGCTGGATCGACGTTCCAGGACGCTGCCGCGGCGGCCACGAGCATGGCGCGCGCGGTTGCCCCCGCGCGACGCAGCGGCTCGTAGAACGCGCGTACGGACGACGAGGCGCCCGTCATCTGCTCGCCGAAAAATGGGTTCGCGTACAGCTTGTCATCGGGCGGGGCGTGCTCGAGCCGAACCTGACCCGGTGGCGACCTCGAGCTCCTCCGCCAGCAGCATGGACATCGACGTGTACACGCCCTGTCCCATTTCGACCTGCGGCATGATCAGCGTGACGGCGCCGTCGGCTGCGATACGGATGAAGGCATTGGGCGCAAAGCTCGGTGAGGGTGATGCCGTCGCGGCCACGGCCGCGCGCGGAGCACCCGCCGACCCGGTAGCCAAGCAGTAGGCCGCCGCCTGCCGTAGCCAGGACTGTCACGAATTCCCGCCGAGACACGGTGATCATGATCTGGTCCTTCCGCTGATCGGAGCTGCCTGGGCTGCTTGCTTGATCGCGGCGCGGATCCGTCTGTAGGTGCCGCAGCGGCAGATGTTGCCCGCCATGGCGGCGTCGATGTCGGCGTCGGTGGGATGCGGCGTTGCGCGCGAGCAGCGCCGCGGCCGACATGATCTGGCCCGACTGGCAGTAGCCGCACTGCGGCACGTCCAGCGCGATCCACGCCTCCTGCACCTTCTTGCCGACGGGTGTGGCGCCGATCGCCTCGATGGTGGTGATCGCCTTGCCGGCGACGGCGCTCACCGGCGTCACGCAGGAGCGGATCGCCTGGCCGTCGAGGTGCACCGTGCACGCGCCGCAGAGCGCCATCCCGCAGCCGAACTTCGTTCCGGTCATGCCGAGCACGTCGCGCAGCACCCACAGCACCGGCATGTCCGCCGGCACGTCGACCTGTCGCGTCCTGCCGTTGATCTTCAGCTCCATCGCCGCTCCTCTCTGGATGAGTTCGAAACCGCCTGTCGATCCCGTGCTGTTATTCGTCAAGAGGCTGATGAGCGACGCCGGTGGTCCGAGGTCGGTGCGCTCGAAGCTCCAGCGGTGTTCGGCGCCTCGGACCCGGCGACCGCCCCTGCAGGGTTACGGTGCTTGTCGTTCGTTGACAGGCGGTCGCGAACCGGCAGGGAAGTTGATGATGTCGCCGTTTGGGGCCCGGCCCGACAGCGGCGGCGCATAGACCTCATGGTCTGAGAGCGGGCGCTCCCAGTGCCCGGGCACCGAAACAGGACCGTCGGTCCCCGGGACCTGCACGTAACGGTCCGGTACCCACGTCATGCCGGGTGTCGACACCGTTGGGGGCCCTACTTGAGGCACCGGGCGCGTGGTCGCGTCGTGGAGGCGGTCGAAGATCGCCCCGGACGGTGTCGTCCCGCCTGCCGCCGACCTCATCTGGCTCGACGCGACCTGAGGCACGATGACACTGAGCATCGCCGTTACGCCGAGAACTACGCTTCGCAACCGCATAGCTTGATTCCTCCCTCTCGTCACCACTTGAGATGAGGGAGGCGTGGCCGCGGGTTGCGCCTTCATTTTGCTGTGGAAGCCATCACGAGGCGGGCACGGGTACCCACGCCTCGGGGCAGCTCTGGACGTCCGGGTAGTACGCCCCAGCGCTCGGGCAGTAGTACCAGTAGGCCGGAGCCTGGTACCCGTACGCCGGCGGATGGTACGGGTAATAGCCGTAGAACGGGAACACGGGGGCGAACCCGAAGCGATGATGGTCGAAGCGGTGCCCGTCGAAGCCGTGATGCCCATCGAAGCCGTGATGCCCGTCGAAGCCTCCATGGCCAACGGCCCCGCCAGGGTGACCACCGCCGAAGCCAGGACCGCCTGCGCCGCGCGCTTCGCTCGGCAGACTGATTGTCAGTACGATCGCCAGCGCGGCGATCGCGATGAGTGCCACCTTTCTCGGACCTCCAAGCCTGTTCACGTTCTTACTCCTCTGCACTTGGGACGCTGAAGCGCTGCGGCAGATTCCCTCGGGCCGATGGGTGTTTCAGTTTGAAATGCCGAGACACTCGCGCGATGAGGGGGCCACAAGAACGGCGAGGGTGGCGACGGACTAGGGCCACGATACGGAGACTCTGCCGAGCTCCTCGCGCGACCGTTGGGCCGGCGAGGAGCTCGCAGCGGCAGCCGGGTCGGTGACGTGGCTGCAGAGCGCAGCCGCCACCGCCAGGGAGATGCCGCCGATGACCAGGAGCCGTGAGCCGGTTGTCGCCGCCGCGGAGTTGCACCAGTTACGCAGATCGGGCCTTGTGCGGCCCACCAACATAAGGGAACGAGGCGAGCAGGTCCGTGTGGGGCCCTACGTTATCTCGCGTCACCCTTCCATTGGTAAGAATGGCGAAGAAAGACATCAATAGCATCGTCGGTAAGTGTCCGGCCATTGGCCGGATAGGACGCCGGCTTGCTGGGATCATAAGGGAGGATGTCCGGCAGCAGGATCCCTGCCGCTCGCCTTGCTTCCTCTGGCGTATACCCACCCGTGTGCTCCAGCGAGTGCGCGAAAGACGGGGATGAAACGGGCATCGTCCGCCGGCTGCCCAGCCTGGTAGGCGGCTTTCTCGTCACGCCGGAAGGAATACAGATTGCGAGGCCAGCGCGCCGCGGTCCGCCTGAACCCATTTCCCGCCTGTGCCGTCCACGCGTGCGATGCCACAGGCCCATCTTTCCAGAGCCCAGGGCAGAGTTGGGTACTTCGAGCGCGATGCTGCATACGTCCTTCTCGGCGAAGAAATCGTCGCCGGTGAACTGCAGATTGTTCAGCGCACCCATCGTGTCGAAGAAGAAGGGATCGCTGCGCCAGCCGGCAAAGAAACGGTAGTCCCCGGCCTCCGTCACCCGTGCCTCGCGCCCGGTCGAGACCGGTGCGCCTTCGAGGATCATCTGCCCGTCGTCGCCTGTCCCCGCGGCGAGTTCGCCTTCAACACGGCGCAATGTCGCAGTCAGCGCTCCGCCCTCTGAGGTAGAAGCGCACTCGGTACGCGATATCGGCGACGTCATCGCCGTTCGTGTCAATCTTGAGTTCATAGACCGCCTCGGAGGCGAAGGGATCGTCTGTCGAGGGCCCGGCTGGGTTCACACCTACGGATGGGTGTACGTTCATGATCAGGATCGATTTGCCTGCGTCCCCGGGCTTGGGGAAGGCATACAGGTCAGTCAGATCGAGGCGGGCGTCCCCGGGGGAAAGCCAGAGTCCGGACCGGAGTAGTGGTGTGACATGAGATTGTCTTCCTCCTCTGGTTTTACAGGTTTTCGTCCGAGATGCGCGCTCCGTATCACTCACGCCACAAAGGGCACCAATTCGGCGTTCACGCGATCGGCGTGCGTCCAGCACAGACCGTGTGGACCGCCAGCGATTTCGGCGAACTTGACGTGCTTGATCATCTTGGCCTGCCTGCGTGACGTCGCGTCCGGGGGCAGAATGCGATCGGCGTCGCCGTGGATAATCAGCGTGGGAACGGTGTTCTTCGCAATGTCTTGCCGAAAATCCTCCACCCAGGCATCGACGCACTGCAGCGTTCCAATCGCCGAGGCACCAGCAGCCACGTTCCAGTTGTCCTCCAGCACGCGGTCGCTCACGAGCTTTCCGCCGTTCACGTCGTAGTTGTAGAAGTTCTTCAAGAAGTCGAACACAGTCGCCGGGCGGTCCGCGCGGATGGCGTTCTTGAGGCCTTCGAACACGCTCGGATCGACTCCCTCGGCGTTGTCGGGAGCCTTGACCAGATAGGGGCCCAAGCGTGCCGATCAGCACCGCCTTGCGCACCCGGTCCGTGCCGTACTTTCCGATATATCGCGTCACTTCACCGGTCCCCATCGAGAACCCGACGAGTGCCACGTCTCGCAGGTCCAGGGTCTTCAACACCACGTCGAGATCGGCAGCGAACGTGTCGTAGTTGTATCCGACCGCGGGTTTGCTCGACCTGCCGAAGCCGCGACGGTCATACGTGATCACACGGTGGCCGGCCTTGAGCAGTGCAGCGGTCTGTTTCTCCCAGGCGGCTCCGCTGAGGGGCCACCCGTGAATGAGCACCACCGGCGTGCCTGCGCCGTGATCTTCGTAGTAGAGGTCGATCGATGTGGAATTCTCCTTCCCGACGTTAATCATGCCCATCGTTGTGCTCCTCGATTCTGGACGACGTTGTGTGATGGCAGCTGGCGTTCCGGCAACGCATAACTTTGATTCCTCCACTCTCGCGTCACCACTGATGAGATGAGGAGGCGGTGGCCACGGATTGCACCGTCATTTATTTTGCGGTGGCAAGTGCTGCGCGACGCGCTGTCCGTGAGCAGGAGCGCTGGAGCGCGGTGCTCTCGCGACTATCGGTGGATGATGTCGTGCTGTCCGCGCGACTGAACGCCCTGGTCGACGTCTGGATCGATCGCCTCGGCAGCTTGGGCAGTGTCTGTCTCCACGTCAGAAGCCGGAGCGAGAACGGCGGGCGCCGGTGGCTCGTACTCGAGGCCGAGCGACCGAACTTTTCCGTGCGAAGGCGGCGAGCGTCGAGCGGATCAACGCCCCGACCAAAAGCAAGGCCAAGGCGAGCTCAAATCTGATCATGAGAGCTACCAGGTCCAACGCGCGACGAACGACTCGGTGTCGCCAGGGTACGGCCACGTCGCGTAGGGCGACCGAGCGTCCTGAAGCTCCTGCTCCGATTTGACGGCAGATTCCAGACTCGTGGCAACGAAACGACGCGACCGCGACGACAAGGGGTGCTCGCTGCGCATCAGCTGGAGCGCTTCGTCGACTTGTCTGGCCACTCGAGCGTTGTGAGTCAGACCACGGAACGCGCGAAGATGCTCGGCAGCACAGCCGTCGTCGCCTCGCTGGAGACAGCTGAGCCCGAGGTAAAGCTGGGCATCCGCGCGCCGCGGGTCCCGGTCCAGCGCGCGGCCGAGGAGTGCCACGGCTTCGTCGTAGCTGCCCTGCGCGTAGCGCACGATTCCCAATCCCACGAGCGCATCCGGCCGTTCCGGTTGTTCCTTGAGGGCCCTCTCGAAGTTGCTCGCCGCCTCGATGTACCGACCCTGCCGCAACTCCGATTGTCCGAGCTCCAACCGTCGTGGCGCATCCACTGATCGCGAAGGCGAGCGTCGCGAGCACGACCCGGCAATACCGGCGCGTGGTCAGCGTGAGCGTTCTCTCGGCTTCCGTCACCCATCTCCGTCAGCCCTCTTGTATCGGCCAAAGGTCTCCTCGCGCTCCTTTAGACGACCGCAAGGACGCTATGGTTTCGGTAGCTGGGCCACGTCCCAGCCACCGCCGAGTCCCTTCACCAGCAGCACGCTGGCGTCCATGCGCCGGCGCAGAATGTCGATCTCGGTCCGCTGGTTCGCGAGCGTGGCGGTCTGCGCCGTGATCACCTGCAGATAGTTGTCGACCCCGCCCCGATAGCGGTTGGTGAAGAGCTGCAGCGACAGCTGCGCAGACTCGACGGCTCGCCGCTGCTGCTGCGCCTCCTGCTCGAGGATGCGCAGGGCCGCCAGGTTGTCCTCGACCTGCTGGAAGGCGGTCAGGGTGGTCTGACGGTAGCCGGCCACCGTCGCATCGTAGGCGGCGCGCGCGGCGTCCGGACGTCGCGCCGCGCCGGCCGCCGTCGAAGATCGTCTGCGTGATCGAAGCGCCGACCGCCCACAGCAGGCTCGACGCGTTCAGGACGTTTCCGAACGAGCTTCCCTCGAATCCGACCGAGGCGTTCAGCGTCGCGGTCGGGAAAGTACGCGGCCTTCGCGATGCCGATCTGCTCGTTCGCCTCGGCGACCCGGCGCTCGGCGGCCGCGATGTCCGGGCGCCGCTCCAGGAGCTGGGACGGGATGCCCGCGGGGATGTCCGGCGGCCGGGTGTCGAGCGGACGAGGCGACAGTCTGAAGGCCGCAGGCGGGCTTGCCGATCAGCGTCGCGATCGCGTGCTCGAGCTGCGCCCGCTGCACCGTGACGTCGGTGGCCTGCGCTCGCGTGGTGTCGAGCTGAGTCTGGGCCTGGGCGACGTCGGACTTCGGCGCCGCGCCGCCCTCGAAGCGGTTCGTCGTGAGCTGGAGCGCCGCCTCGAAGGCTTTCACCGTCTCGTCCAGGAGCTGCTGCTGGGCGTCGGCGGCCCGCAGCTCGAAGTAGTCCATCGCCAGCTCGGCCTGAAGACTGAGCTGGGCGGTCTCGAGATCGGCGGCGGTGGCCTGGGCCTCGTTCCGCGCCGCCGCCACCGTCCGTCGGACCCGGCCCCACAGGTCGATCTCGTAGGACATGTCGAGCGACAGGAGCAAATCTCCGCTGCTGCCCGTGCTCGCGTTCGGTGCAACGAAGGGCCGGTTCGCGGAGTCGCGGACGGAGGCGGCTCCCACGCTGGTGGAGATCGTGGGAAACAGCGCGGCCCGGTTGAAACGGACCAGTGCCCGGGCTTCACGGAGCCTGGCCTCCGCGATCTTCAGATTCTGGTTGGCCGTGGCGACTTGCTCCTCCAGCTGGTCGAGCTCGGGATCACCGAAGATCGCCCACCACTGGCCGCGCGGCAGATGATCGCTCGGTTCCGCGATCTTCCAGCCATCCGCCTCCTTGTAGGCCGGCGTCACGGGCGCCGACGGTTTCGTATAGTCGGGCCGACCATGCAGCCGCCCAGCAGGAGGGCGGCAAGCCCGATGATGCCGACGCGCTCGCGTCCTCATGGCCGGTCCCGCCCGGCGCACGCGCGATCCGCACGCGCGTCCCGCTCGTGAGCGAGTCCGACGGCGCGACGATGACCTGGTCGGTGGGCTGGAGCCCGGAGAGGACCTCGACCGTCTCGCCATAGTCATTCCCGATCGTCACGGGAACGAGCTGCGCCTGACCATCCCGAATCACGGCGACCTGGAGTCCTTCGGCCCTGAAGAGCAAGGTGTTGGCGGGAATGGTGACGGACGCGATCTGCTTGGGACAGCTTGAGGTGGACGAAGACGTAGGCCCCGGGCAGCAGCTCTCCGCCGGGATTGTCGACGTCCACTTCGACGAGCAGCGTGCGGGAGGCGAGGTCGATCGCGTTGGCCGTCCTCACCAGCGTGCCGTGGAACGTCCGCCCGGGGAACTCCTCGAGCGTGAGCGTCGCGGGGCTCCCGGGGCGAGCCGCTCGCGAGTAGACCTCGGGGACGGCGACGAAGACGCGGAGCGTGTGGATGGCCGCCATGTGAAAGAGCTCCCGACCCGCGGTGTTCGCGCCCGCATTGATCAGGACCCCGATGTCCGACTGTTGCGCGCGGTGATGACACCGTCGAACGGCGCGTACGACCTTCTCGAACCCCTTGAGCTGCTCGAGCCGGCGGACGTTCGCGGCGTTCGAGTCGACGGTGGCCTTCATTGCGCTGAGCGCGCTTACCGCCTGGTCCGTCTCCTGCTTGGAGACCGAGTCGCTCTGCAGTAAGCGCCAGCCAGCGGTCCGCGGTGATCTGGGCCTGCCGCGAGATTGGCCTGCGCCGTCTCGAGATCGGCCCGGGCCTGCTGCAGCTGCTGGTCGACCTCCGGGCTCTCGATCTCGGCGAGTAGCTGCCCCTGCTTCACGTGCGCCCCGATGTCGAAGAACCAGCCCTTCACGTAGCCGCTCGTGCGCGCAAAGATCGGCGCGTCGGTGAAGGCCTGAGTCGTGCCCGGCAGCAGGATCTCCTGCGTCGGCGCGCTCGGCCTTCGGCGACACCACGTTCACGACCGAGATGGCCGCCTCCGCGGTCGCCTGCCGGAGCGTGGTGTCGGCCGCGCTGCGGGCGCGGATTCCCGAGATAGATGCCGAGACCAGAGCGCCCCGCCAGCGACCCCGATCCCGAGCAGGGCCAGGTGACGGCGGCGCGGATCGCGCGCGGCCACGCTCGACGGCGGCGGGCGCGGTCCCCACGAACTCGCTCCCGGGATCGCCGGTCATCGCGCGGCACCGGTCGAGCGCCGCCCATGCAGCAGAGCGAACACCGAGGGCACGAAGATGAGAGTCGCGACGGTGGCGCAGAGCAGGCCGCCGATGACGGCGCGCCCGAGCGGCGCGTTCTGCTCGCCGCCTTCACCGAGGCCCGAGCGCCATGGGCACCATGCCGATGATCATGGCCAGCGCGGTCATCAAGACGGGCCGGAAGCGGGTGAAGCCGGCCTCCACCGACGGCCCTCGTCGACGTCTCCGTGCTCGCCGAGCCGCTCCTGGCGAAGGCCACGACCAGGATGCTGTTGGCGGTCGCGACGCCGACGCTCATGATGGCGCCCATCAGCGCGGGCACGCTGAGCGTCGTGCCGGTCAGGAACAGGAACACGACGATGCCGGCGAGCGCCGCCGGCAGCGCGGTGATGATGATGAACGGGTCGAGCCAGGACTGGAAGTTCACGACGATCAGCAGGTAGACGAGCACGATGGCGAAGCCGAGCCCCGCGAGCAGGCCGACGTACGCCGTCCGCATGGTCGCGAGCTGCCCGCGCACGGTGAGGAAGCTGCCGCGCGGCAGATGCGGCCGGTTCGCGTCGACGATCCGCTGCGATGTCGCGGCCCACCGCGCCGAGGTCGCGGTCCTGCACGGCACCGTAGATGTCCACGACCCGGCGGATGTTGTAGTGCGACAGCACCGCCATCTCGCTGGCGCGCGTGATCGAGGCGACGTCGGCGAGGATGCCGGGGCGCGTCGCGGTCGGGGCGCTGATCGGGATGTTCTGGATGTCTTGCAAGCGACTGGATCCGGTACTGCGGCGTCTGGGTGGCGAGGTTGTAGCTGACCCCGTTCTGCCAGTTCAGGAAGAAGGTCGGCGTCGTCTGGAAGCTGCCGCTGAGCGAGACGAGCAGGCTGGTGGCGACGTCCCGAGTGGTGAAGCCGCCCTGGGCCGCCTTCGTGCGGTCGACGGCGACGTCGAACTTCGGGTAGTCGAAGCGCTGCTGGATCCGGAGATCGGCGAGCCCGGGCACCTGACGGAGCTCGGTCAGCATCTGGTCGGCGACGCGGCGATTGCCCTGCGATGTCCGCTCCCTCGATCTGCACGTCGATCGGGGCGGGCAGGCCGAAGTTGAGGATCTGCGTCACGATGTCGGCGGGCAGGAAGTAGAAGGTCACGCCGGGAAACTCGGTCGGCAGCGCCTGCCGGAGGGCGCGGACGTAGTCGGCGGTGGGCCGATGGTCGGCCTTCAGCGAGACGAGGATGTCCGCGTCGGCGGCGCCGATGACGCCGGACGAGCTGTGCATCCAGTTGATGGCGCTGTACGGCAGCCCGATGTTGTCGAGGATCACGTCCAGCTCGGCGGCCGGGATCTCGCGCCGGATCGCGGCCTCCACGAGGTCGGTCAGCCGCGCCGTCTCCTCGATCCGGGTGCCGGTCTTGGCCCGCAGGTGAAGGGTGAACTGGCCGCTGTCGGTGTCGGGGAAGAAGTTCTCGCCGAGCCGCGGCAGCAGCAAGAACGCGGCGAGACAGACGGCCAGGAACACCGGGATGAATACGACGCCGGCGGTCGATCGAGCGTCGTGAGCAGCCCGCGATAGCGCGAGCCGGACCCGTTCGAATCCTCGCTCGAACGCCTGCTGCGCGCGGAGCCAGCGGATTCCGCGACGGCGCCGCGCCCTCGACCGGCGGCGGCAGCAGGTACATGCGCGATGCGTGGGCACCAGCGTCCGCGACAGCAGATACGAGGCGAGCATCGCGAAGATCACCGCCTCGGCCAGCGGCACGAAGAGGTAGCGCGCGACCCCGCCCAGGAAGAACATCGGCAGGAACACGATGCAGATGCACAGCGTGGAGACGAGCGCCGGCACCGCGATCTGCTGGCGCGCCGTCGAGGATGGCCTGGATGACCGGCTTGCCCATGTCGAGGTTGCGGTTGATGTTCTCGATCGTCGACGGTGGCGTCGTCGACGAGGATGCCGACGGCGAGCGCGAGTCCGCCGAGCGTCATGATGTTGATGGTCTCGCCGAGCAGGCTGAGCGTGATGACCGACGTCAGGATCGAGAGCGGGATCGACACGGCGATGATCACCGTGCTGCGCCAGCTCCCGAGGAAGAGCAGGATCATCAGTCGCGGTGAGACACGCGGCGATGATCGCCTCGCGGACCACGCCGCTCACCGCCGCCCGCACGAAGATCGACTGGTCGGCCAGCGGCTGGACCTTGAGCTCGGGCGGCAGGGTCGGGATCACGCGCGGCAGCGATCTGCGCGGATGCCGCGCCACGACGTCGAGGCGTGGACGCGTCGCCGGTCTTCGAGAATGGTGACGAGCGTGCCGCGGCTGCCCGTCCCGGCGGACGATGTTCGTCTGGGGCGCGAACCCGTCGCGCACATGGGCGACGTCGCGGAGGTAGATCGTCGAGTTGCCGACCACCTTGACCGGGAGGTCGTTCAGCTCGGCCACCGTCCGCGGGCTCGCGTTCATGGCGACGTCGTACTCGAACTGGCCGATCTTGGCGGTGCCGGACGGCAGCACGATGTTCTGCTGGCCGAGGGCGGTGACGACGTCGGCCGGGGACAGCCCCTTCGACTGGAGCAGCCGCTGATCCAGGTCGACCATGATCTGACGCTGCTTGCCGCCGTACGGATACGGGATGGACGCGCCCGGCACCGTGACGAGCTGGGTCCTCAGGAAGTTGAGGCCGGCATCGTTGAGCTGCGGACTCGGAGCAGGCCGGACAGGGCGAGCTGGAGGATCGGCACCGTCGACGCGCTGTAGTTGATGATCAGCGGCGGCTGGGTGCCCGGGCGGAAGCTGGCGCAGGATGGTCTGCGATATCGCCGTCACCTGCGCGTTCGCCGTGTCGAGGCGGGCGTTCGGCTGCAGGAAGATCTTGACCATCGACTGGCCGTTGACGGTCGTCGATTCGATGTGCTCGATGTTGTCCACCGTCGTGGTGAGGACCCGCTCGAACTGGGTGGTGATCCGCCCTTCCATCTCCTCCGGGTTCAGGCCGGTGAACTGCCAGGCGACCGCGATCACCGGGATGTCGATGCTCGGGAAGATGTCAGTCGGCGTGCGCAGGATGAGGACCGGGCTGGCGAGCAGGATCAGGACGGCGAGGACGACAAAGGTGTACGGACGCTGCAGCGCAAGCCTGACGATCCACATGTCTTAGGGATGCGGCGAGGGAAAGCCGGAGTTGCGGCGCGCGCCGCGTCGCCCGCGAAGTTGACGCTATGGCCCAGGATCGAAGCAGGTCGATAACGCCCCGTCGAAGCAGGCGCATTCGAGCGGTCTACCAGCCGCGTCCTTCACGATCAAGTGAGGGCCCATACCTTCTTTGATGCACCGACCGCGCGCGCTCGAGGTGACGCCGCGCATTTGGTCGCCCGTGTCCTCAGGGAGCGAGCATGCGCTGCCGCGCCGCCTCGCTCATGGCTTCACCCAGTGCCGTCCCGGGAGAAGGGCCGTCCGCCCTCTCGGCATGCTTCGCCGCCATCCAGAACAGGCCGCCGGCGATCGCGACGATGAGCGCCGCCCCGATCCACTGCCCGAGCCGCTGTCGGATCATCGACCAGATCATGGTCCACCCCTAGCTCGGCTCTCGCTGCCCATTGGGACGGCTGCGTGAGGTGCGGGATGCGTGACCTGTCATCCTGCCGGCCGGCTGATCCTCATCTCGCGTAGGACCCCGCGTCGCGGGACATATCGTGGCGTCTCGCCGAAGTAGTCGATGTACCGGTCGATGAGCCGAGGTCGATCCGCCAGCAACGCGCACACAGATACACGATGGAGTCGGAGAGGTGGCACGCGGATTCCTTCATCGTCATGTTGTCGTCTTCCTCGCTGTTCTGACGACAACGCATCGGTACACGCTTCTCGAACCCCACTAAAGTAGGGTAGCCGCCAACGCTCGGGCACCCTAGACTGGGGCGGCTGGGCGACCCAGACCTCTTACTGGCGAACTGGCGAGAACGCATGGCCGAGCGACCGACGCGAGTGGTTTGTGTTGTGGACGACGACGCGTCACGCTGCGCCGGTCCGTCAGGAATCTTCCGTCGTCGGTCGGCTTCCAGGTCGGAGACGTTCGCCTCCGCCGAGGAGTTCCTGAGTCCCCCATCGAGCGACCGCCGGCCGCCTGGTGCTCGATCTGGGCGGATGGCCGGGATGAAGGGCCTCGACCTCCTCAAACACCTGGCCGCCGCGGGCTCGGGTCCCTGTTATCATTCTGACCGCGCACGGCGGCGAAGAGGCGCGCCGGGCATGAAGGACTGACCAGCGCCATGGGGATTCGATGAGCTCGGAGCGGCCGATCGTCTTTGTCGTCGACGATGACCAGGGCTGTCGCGAATCCCTCCGGCGACTGCTCGCGTCCGTGGGACTGTCCGTAGAAGTCTTCCCGAGCGCTCAGGCGTTCCTGGGCAGCCCGAGGCGGCATGCTCCAGGATGTCTCGTGCTCGACGTCCGCCTCCCGGGGCTGAGCGGCCTCGACCTTCAGCAGCGAACTTGCCGACACGGACGTGACGCTGCCCATCATCTTTCTCACCGGGCACGGCGACATTCCCATGACGGTCCGCGCCATGAAGGCCGGCGCCGTCGAGTTTCTTACCAAGCCGTTTCGCGAGCAGGACCTCCTCGACGCCGATTCGCCACGCGATCGATCGTGATCGCGTGGCACGCGCGAGAGGCTGGAGCTCAGCCGAGATTCGTCGCCGGTATGACACGCTGACCCCACGCGAGCGGGATGTGATGGCCGCCGCCGTCGCCGGGCTTCTCAATAAGCAGATCGCCGGCCGAGTTGGGAACGAGCGAGGCCACCGTCAAGGAACAGCGTGGGCACGTGATGAAGAAGATGCAGGCCGGCTCTGTGGCCGATCTGGTCCGGAGCGCCTCGCGCCTCGGAATTACCCCTGCCGGGAGTGGGCCAACCCCGCCAAGGTAGGGTAGACGCTTCCCGCCCGGCAAACTAGCCTAGCCGTAGATCGACTCTGACTCACTGAGGACTGACGAGGACACATGGAGATGAGTCTGCACATGACGCTCGAGCCGAAACCCGCCAGCCGGCGCAGTTCAGGAACGGCGTGCCGATCCGGACCGTGAGCTTGTGGAAGCCCTGAGGCTGCACGAGGCGATCGCGGCGGAGCTCCTCGTGGCCAAATACGGCGACCGCGCGTATCGCCTGGCCAGGGGCATCACGGGAATGCGCAGGATGCAGAAGAAGTCGTGCAGGACGTGATCTGGACCGTGGTCCGCAAGATCGACATGTTCAGGGGTGAGTCGGCCTTCGGCTCCTGGGTCTACCGGATCGTGGCGAACGCGGCCTACCAGAAGATCCGAAGCCGGCAGAGCCGAGGCGCCGAGCTGTCCCTGGATGACGTGCTGCCGCGTTTCGACGAGCAAGGCCGACACGTCGCACCCATGGCCGACTGGTCCGCGCACGTGGAAGACCCCGCTGTCCAGACTGATTTGCGGGTGGCGCTGACCTCGGCGATCGACAAATTGCCCCCTGACTATCGGACCGCGCTGCTGCTGCGCGGACGTCGAGGGCCTCTCGCACCCGCAGATTGCCGAAGCCTTGAGCCTCAGCCTTCCCTACGGTGAAGTCTCGCGTGCACCGAGCCCGGCTGTTTCTCCGCAAGCAGCTGGGCGACGCCATGACGACGCTGGATGCGCCGATCGGCGACTGGAGACGCGTCGTGATGGCGGCGCTCGAGCCAGACGAACAGTCGGAAGTGACCTGATGGCAGAGCGCGACCGGCAGGTGGTCTCAGTCGTGGATGATGACGAATCGCTGCGTCGGTCCCTCGGTAATCTCTTTCGGTCGGTGGGATTCGCGTCGAGGACGTTCGCCTCGGCGGACGAGTTCTTGAGGTCCGCTCAGCGAGCTAACACCAGTTGCCTGGTGCTGGATCTGCGGATGAACGGGATGAGCGGCTCGACCTGCTCCGGCATCTGGCGGCCGGAGAGACCGCGCATTCCTGTCGTCATCCTGACGGCTCACGGCGACGAGGAGACGCGGCGTCGTTCTCTCGAGGCCAGGTGCGATCGCGTTCCTCGACAAGCCTTTTCACGCTCATGCGCTGCTGGAGGCTGTACGGGAGCGCTCCGTTGAACTCCGTGGAACGACGGTGACCTGCCGCCATATAGACTCCGGCGGGTAACTCAGTATACATCCACGAGCATTTGCAGGGGGAGCTTCGCCTCGTGGAGCTCAGTGCTCTGGTATACATGAGCCCCTACCATTTCGCGCGCCTCTTCAAGCGCAGCACCGGTCTGCCCCACATCGGTTCCTGGTTCGGTGCCGGATCGACGAGGCGCGAGCACTCCTGGCGGCTCGAACGGCGTCGATCGCCGAGATTTCGCGGTCGGTGGGATTCCAGAACGTCGAGCCACTTCACGACCACGTTTCGGCGGATCACCGGCGTGACTCCGGAGCGCTTACCGCCGCGCGGCCGGGATCGGACGCATCACCGCTGCGGCTACGGCAGCCGGAACGCGCGATCTAGGCCCGATGGCCGGGCACGGCGAACTGAAAGGTAGCGCCGGGCCCGTCGTTCCCGGTGGCCCACAGTCGTCCGCCGTGCGCCTCGATGATGGAACGGCTGATCGACAGCCCTATTCCCATGCCGCCCGGCTTGCTCGTGAAGAAGGCGCTGAATAGCTGATCCGCTTTGTTCGAGTCGATCCCGACGCCGACGTCCTGCACGGCCACCAGGATCTGATCTCCCTCGTGCAGGCGCGATCGAATCGCCAGCTCACGCGGCCGGTCACCGACCGATGCCATCGCCTCGACGCCGTTCATGACGAGATTGATGAGCACCTGCTGCAGCTGGATCCGATCACCCAGAATCGGAGGTAACCCCGGCGCCGGGTCGACGAGCAGCGACACCTGGTGGCTGAGCACCTCGGTGCGCACAAGCGGAATCACGTCGCGGATGACGTCGTTGATTTCCAGCCGCGCTTTCTGGGGGCGGTCTTCGTCGCCGAGCTGACGGATCCGGTGGATCACATCCGCCGCCCGGTGACCGTCCTTCACGATGCGCGTCGAGCGCTACGCGGACCAGGCCGAGGTCGGGAGGGTCCGCCGCCAACCAGTTGAGGCACGCATTGGCATCGGCCACGACGGCGGCGAGCGGCTGGTTGACCTCGTGGGCGATCGACGCGGCCAGCTCGCCCCAGTGTCGTCACCCGCGTGACGTGCGCGAGCTCGGCCTGCGCTTGCTGCAACGCTTCCGACGCCTGCATGTGCTCCGTGAGGTTGCGACCGATCATGAGGACGGCCTCCACTCGCTGCGAGTCCGGTCGCAGCGGCGAATAGCTCACCGCCATGTATCGCCGGCCGAGCGGATAGACGAACCACGCTGCGAAGTTGACGTCTTCCCCTGCGAAGCATCGGTCCAGATTCGGCCTTGATGGTGTGCTCGAATACGTCCGCGCCCAACAGCTCCGCGATGTGCATCGCGACGATCCGCTGAGGCGGCATTCCCCACAGCTGCCCATAGACCGGATTGACCCGTTGAAACCTGTAGTCTCTTCCGATCACATAGACCGCGTCGGGGCGCTCTCGAACACCTGCCGGGTCAGATATTCCAGCGCGCTTGCGCTCGGTGATGTCGGTCAAGGTCACGAGCACGCTGTCGAATCGAGCGCGCGGTGACGGGAACGCAATCGTGAACAGTACGGTCAGCCTCTCTCCGGTCAGCGTCTGGAGAACGGTCTCGGCCTCGAAGGAGGTCCGGCCCTCGGCGATGGCGATCAGCTCTTCCACGAACACGTCTCGGGTCTCGGGCACGAATACCTTGTGCAGGGACACCAGCGAGCTCAGCCTTGCTCTCAGCCGCGAACAACTCGACGGACACATCGTTGACATCGACGATCTTCACCATCGTGACAGCCCGGTCGACGAACTCAGGATTGGCGGCGAGAAACCCGCGGAAGTCCCGAATGCCCTGGGCTTTCAGCTCATCGATGGCCGCCTTGACCTGAGAGAAATCCTCTTCCCAGATCGACACGCCCGCCGTCTGGAAGATATTCCGATATCGCCTCCGCTCTCGCGGAGCACCCCTCCGCGCGCTTGCGCTCGGTGATATCGAGCATCACCCCGCGCAGCCTGGTCGCCCGGTCGCCCTCGACGACGACCGTCACCAGGTCCCTCAGCCAGACGGTTCGCCCGTCGGCCGCGAGCATGCGGTATTCGAATTCGTGGTCCCTCTTTTCGGCGGTCGCCGCCACGCAAAGTTGACAGCCCACTCGCGGTCGTCGGGATGGATGTGATCCTTCCAGAACGTCGGCTCGCTCAGCCACCGCTCGGCCGGATAGCCGAGGACACGCTGGGCCTGCGCGCTGACGAACAGGAATCGAAACGTCTGCGGGTCCGCCTCCCAGACGATGCCCTCGATCGAGTTGACCAGGTCGAGGAAGCGGTGCTGCGCGGCCGCCGCCTCGGCGGTCGCCGATTGCTCACGGGCCTGCAACTGTCGACGCTCTTCTTCAGCCCGCCGGCGCTCGGTGATGTCGTTGTTCGTCTCCAGGACGGCAACCGGTCTTCTCGCTTCCCCTCGCTGTAGCGCCCACCGGCTCGCGACGATGACCTGCGTCCCATCTCGCGTCGTGTGAACGAGCTCTCCCTCCCACCGGCCAGTTCGGACCAGCTGTTCCGTGATCTCTTCGAGCGGCTCGGGGAATCTCGTGTGCAGGAGCTGGTGGGCGACTTTCCCGAGAGCCTCCTCGTTCGTCCATCCGTACAATGTCCGCGGCTCCGCGATTCCAGTAGGTGATGACGTCGTTCATGTCTCGGACGAAGACGGTGTCGTGCGTGAGATCGAGGAGATTGGCCTGCTCGCGCAGCGCTCTCCTCCGTCCGCATGCGCTCGACGTTCTCGACGTTCAACGACTCGTTGGTTCTCTGAAGCTTGACGAGCGTGTCCTGAGCTCGTCGCGCGCGCGTCGGAGCGATTCCGCCCCCGCCGTTGCGCGGCGCTGAGCGACCCGACGAGGAGAGCCGACAGCGCGAAGACGATGAGGCGCGGCAGCTGAGTGATGTCCACGGCCAGCGAATGGATCGAGGCACGAAGAAATAGTCGAAAGTCAGAAGGGAGAGTGCCGTGGCGACCAGACCGGGTTTGATTCCGCCAAACCACGCGCTGAACATCACCGGCGCAGAGGAACAGCGATGCATGAGGCGCGGATTGCCAGACCGTCTCGATCCACCATGCGACGATCAGCGCGGCCACGACGGACATGACGCGCGAGCCCGTAGCTCAAAGCCGCCGGTGGCTTGGACCGCGAGGAAGGGCTGAGCCTCAGCATCTCTACCCCCGCGACTCTACCTCGGGTCGAAACCGCGGTCGACCCTACCTTGGTAGGGTGCGCCGGCCGTGACGGTTCTGCTGCCTCGCGGGGAGCGAGTCGCGAGCATCTTCCTCTCCTTCCCGTGTCAGCCTTCCGCGTTGGTGGTCAAGGCCACGAAAGCACTCGGACGGCATCCCTCCAACTGTAGCGCAGCGAGCGCTACGTGTACGATCTGGCCTTTACGCGGCGATAATGCGCCTGGGGAGATGACGATGACGACTGGTCCAACGCCCGCGCTCATGAAACAGATCAACGAGGCCTTCAACAGCCGCGATGTTGACCGGATCATGTCGTTCTTCGCAGAGGACTGCACGTTCCTGATGGCACGCGGACCGGAGCCGGAGGGGCGGCGAGTGCACGGCAAGGCGGCGGTCAGGAAGGTGCTCGGCGATCGCTTCCGCGTCATCACCGACATGCGCTGGGACCACGTAGACTCGTTCATCACCGGCAACCGCGCTGTCACGGTGTGGATGGTGACCGGCACCGGCGTCGACGGCGAGAAGCTGAACTACCGCGGCTGCGACCTCTACGAGTTTCGCGGCGACAAGGTACTCAACAAGGACACCTACTGGAAACTGGTGGAGCACCGGGACCGCCTCTGAGCTGACCCATCCTCGGACACAGCACAATAAGCATGCGCCTACATTCAACTCGCGAATCCGGCGGACGCGGACCAGCATCCCAGGAGACGGGAGGAAGCAACCATGAGTCCAAGCCAAACCGGGAATCGCGGCGTGCCCGAGACGATCCACCTGACCGAGCGGAGCTTCGATGAGACGCTGGCCGCGACCCGGGGGCTCGTGATGGTCGACTTCTGGGCCGAGTGGTGCGGTCCATGTCGGGCTATCGCGCCGGTCCTCGAGGAGCTGGCCGAGGCCTCGGACGGTCGGGTGACGCTGATGAAAGTCAACGTCGACGAGAATCACGGGTTGGCGACTCGCTACGCAATCCGTTCCATCCCGACGATCGTGTTCTTCAAGCGAGGGCGCGGTCGTCGACCGGGTTGTCGGGGCGGCGCCCAAGGCCCTGCTGCAAGACATCGTCAACGGGCGAGCCTGAGCCCGCCATGGGCATGGCCGTCGAGATCCCGCGAGACCGTGAATACGGCGTTACCCTGCGCAACGGCGCCTCGGTGCGTGTCCGCGCGATCCGTCCCGACGACGAGCCTCGCCTGATGGCGCTGTGCCGTCGCTTGAGGCCCGCAGACGGTGTCATCAGCGATTCTTCTCCGTCAGGCGGCTCCTTCCTGAGGAAGCGCACGTCTTCGCCAACGTCGACTATCACCGGCAGATGGCCGTCGTCGCCGAAGTCGACGACGGACAGGAGCCGAGCTGGTCGGAGTGGCGCGGTACGGTTTTTCCGACGAAGGGACAGCCGACATCGGTCTCGTTGTGGCAGACGCCTGGCAGGGACTGGGGCTCGGCTCGCTTCTCCTCGACGAGATCCTTCGAGCGGGAGAGCAGCGCGGCATCCACGAGTTCAGCGCCGAGGTGCTGACGGACAATCGCCGCGCGCTCCGTTTGCTCGCCCGGCGCACGGCGATCACGCGGCGGACGGTATCCAGCGGCGTCACCAGCGTCGTCTTCGGTCGCCGTGCGGACTCCGCCCTCGAGGCCACGAGACATGGAACGGAGAAGTCATGATGAGAGCGATGCGTGCGGATTCGTTCACGGGGTACGGAGGGCTGAAGCTCGTCGAGGTGCCAAGACCTCGTCGGGCTGATGGGAGAGTGCTGGTCCGGATCACCGCAGCTGGCGTCACCCCGCTGGACCACACCATCCTGTCGGGCGGGCACCCACGAGCGACGGCGCCTTTGATACTGGGGAACGAGGGCGCCGGTGTCGTGGAGGATCCTGGCGACTCGGTGCTCTCAGCAGGCGCCCGGGTCATGTTCACCGGCCCGTACGGTGTCGCCGAGGACGGCACCTACAGCGAGTGGATCGCGGTGCGCGCGGAAGATCTGTGCGTCGTCCCGGACACCATCGACGATGCAACGGCCGGCGGCATGCCAGTCGCCTATCTGACGGCGCAGATTACGCTCACGCAAGCGGGCTTCGAGCCAGGCAAGACCGTTCTGGCGCCGGCCATCGGCGGCGCGGTGGGTAACGCGGTCACCCAGTTGGCCCGCGCGCAGGGCGCGGCGAAAGCGATTTCGACGACGACCAACCCGACCAAAGCCGAGCAGGCACGGGCCCTCGGTTTCGGCGATGTCATCGATCTCTCGGCGGAGAGTCTCACTGATGGGGTCGCTCGCCTGACGGGAGGCCGCGGAGTCGATGTCGTCATCGACAGCGTGGGTGGTGCTCTGACGGGTCAGGCGCTCGCCACGCTTGCGCTCGATGGCGTTCTGACCTCGCTGGGATACTCGGCAGGGCGCAAGACGACGATCGATGTGACGGACTTGATCTGGAGGCGCGCGAGCATGAGGGGCTTCTCTCTGTTCGCTCAATCGCACGCGACGAAAGCGGCCGCTTGGGCCGCCATCCTGCCGCTGCTGACCTCGGGAAGGGTGAAGCCCGTCGTCGAACGAGCGTACAAGCTGGACGAGCGCCGCCGAAGCGCTCCGCCATCTGATCGAGGACCGTCCCTTCGGCAGAGTGGTGCTGGTGGGGTAGTCGAAGGAGAGCCGACTCCCTTGGTCGGCTCTCCTCCACGTTCGCGCGGATGCCGCTTGGTTCAGGCGTTCATCCCGCCATCAACGGTGAGATTCGCGCCGGTAATGTACGAGGACTCCGGACCGGCGACGAACGCCACCAGCGCGGCGACCTCATCAACATGCCCATAGCGGTCGAGCGCTGTGGCGGCCTTCTGAGGCACCGCCCACTCGCCCGCCGCGGGATTCAAATCCGTGTCGATCGGACCCGGCTGGACGTTGTTGACCGTGATACCCCGGCTCGCGACTTCTCTGGACAACCCCTGACTGAACATCTTCACCGCGCCCTTCGTGGCCGAGTAGGCGACCAGCCCGGGCACCAGGACACGTTCGCCCACGGACGAGCCGATCGTGATGATGCGACCGCCCGGCTGCATGTGCTTGAGCGCTGCCTGCGTCGCGACCAGCGTCCCGCGGACGTTGATGTCGATCACGCGATCCATCTCGTCGAGCGTGGTCTCCTCGAAGGTTTTCGGAATGGCCGTGCCGGCATTGTTCACGAGCACATCAAGTCGGCCGAAGGTCGCGACGGTCCTTTCGACCGCGCCCTTGACAGCTTCGACGTCGGCAGCGTCCGCTTGGATCGCGACAGCCTTTCCGCCACTCGAGTTCAATCGCTTTGACCACGGCGGAAGCCGCGCTGGCCTCCTTCGCGTACGTGATGGCCACGCTCGCTCCATCCGCGGCCAGACGTTTCGCGATCGCTGCGCCAATGCCCCGCGAGCCACCGGTAATGAGTGCCACTTTCTCGTTTAACTTGGACATGGGGATCTCCTCTGCTTTAAGTCTCCAGTTCCGTGCCGAGCGCCTCGTTGAAGCGGTTCGTGAAGTTGGCGGCCGCGATGCTGAGCGTGAGCTGCACGAGGGCTTGCGGTCCCAGCTGCTGCTTGAGCTCCTCCACGAGCCGCGAATCGACCTGGACCTTCTCTGTCATCTCCTCCGCATAGCGGATGACCAATCGCTCGAGATCGGAGAAGAGCGGGTTGGTCGTGTAGTCGGCCAGCGCAGCGAACTTCTCCTTCGGCACTCCGTCCCTCTGCCCGAGGGCCGCGTTGTGCGTCACTCAATAGTTGCAACCATTGATCTGTGAGGCCTTCACGTAGGCGAGCTGGCGCAGCTTGAGGTCGAGCGCGCCCTCGCGCAGCGTCCCGTAAAACGCGACGACGGGCGCCACGGAGCGGGCGTGGTGCGCCATCAGCCTGAAGGTGTTCAGCACGCGGCCCGTCGCTTTCTTCATCTTGTCGTACACCGCCTGGACGTCGGGCGGGACCTGCTCGCGGTCGAGATACGGAAGTCTGGCGGCCATGTTCATCTCCTTTTGATCGCTGTTAGCCCGCGGTCTTGCCGCCGTCGGCGGTGAGGACTTGGCCAGTCACGAATGAGGCCTTGTCGGAAGCAAGGAACACGATGGCGCGAGCGATCTCTTCCGGCTCGCCGATGCGCCCCAGCGGGACTGCCGCCCCCAACGCCGCCTTCCTTTCCGCGGTTCCGGTGAAGCGGGTGAGCATTGCGGTCTCGATCGGGCCGGGCGCCACGGCGTTGACGCGCACGCCGAAGTGCGCGGCCTCGAGCGCCGCGGACTTCGTCATGCCTTCGACGGCGTGCTTGCTGGCAACGTAAACAGATGCGCCGGCCCCTCCTTCGTGACCGTAGGTCGAGGAGATGTTGACGATGCTGCCGCTCCCTTGAGCCTGCATCACGCGCAGCTCATGCTTCATGCTGAGCAGCGTCCCGAGCACGTTGGTGTCGAAGGTGGCGGTATAGGTGTCGGCGTTCTGCTGCGTCACTGGACCGGGCTGGCCTTCGGTGCCGGCGTTGTTGACCGCGACGTCCAGGCGACCGAAGCGCTCAACGGTCCGATCGACCAGGTTCCGCACCTCGTCCTCGTGGCGCACATCCGCACGGAAGAACTCAGCTTCAGTGCCGAGCGCGCGCAGCTCAGTTACCAGTTTCTGGCCGGCTTCCTCGTGCCGACCGGCAACAACGGTGCGGTGACCTTCCCGCGCGAAAGCCCGCGCCGCCGCACGCCCGATTCCAGTTAGCGCGCCGGTGATCAAGACAACCGGGGTACCCATATCGCCGCTCCTTCCGATTTAGTTGGCCCTGAGGGCCGCCGAATGAAGACCGTTGACATGCCTTCCGATGTTGAAGGTTAGGTACTGGTGGCGCGGCTCTCCAATACTTTGTAGGCTGGTGCCATACCTCAGAGGCATGGGACACGCTATGGAGCTACGACACCTCCGCTATTTCGTTGCCGTCGCCGAGGAGGGAAGTCTGACGTTGGCGGCGGAGCGGAGGCTGCACACGGCGCAGCCTTCACTCAGTCGTCAGATCCGGGACCTCGAGTACGAGGTCGGCGCGCAACTGATGATTCGCAGCGCTCACGGCATCGAGCTGACCGCCGCGGGTCGGGCGTTTCTCGACCATGCCCGACTGGCGCTGGCTCAGGTCGATGCGGCTCGCGAAGCGGCACGGCGCGCTGCTCAGCCCGCCAAGTCGTCGTTCGCGCTGGGCTTCCTGACCGGAAAGGAGATCGACTGGCTCCCCGAAGCGATCCGGCTTCTTCGGGACGAACTCCCCAATATCGAGATCACCGTCTCGAGCCAGTATTCTCCCGACCTCGCGGATGCTCTTGTCAGGGGCAAGCTCGACGTGGCGTTCCTCCGACGAGAAGCACGGGCAACCGATCTGATGTTCAAGGCTCGTCGCCACGGAACCGTTCGTCGTCGTGTTGCCCAGCGATCACCGCCTCGCTTCGTATGAGGCGATCAATCCACATGACATGGTGGGCGAGACATTCATCGCCGTGTCGAACACGGCTCCCGTGGGGCGAAAGGTCGTTGACGATTACTTGAGGCGCTCCGGCATTGACATCAAGCCGGATCACGAGGCGGACCATCTGGCCATGGCGATGTCCTTGGTCGCATCAACGCGTGGCGTAGCGCTGCTACCTGCCTACGCACGGAATCTGCTGCCGTCATCCCTGATCAGCCGCCCCTTGCAGGGGATGTACCCACGATTGATCTGGTTGTCGGCTACAGCAAGACGAATACGTCTCCGATCCTGAAGCTATTCCTCTCGAGGATTGACGACTTGATAGCTCGCGTGTCGAAGAAGACCCATTGAAACCAAGGCGTCACATCGAATCAGGAGGCTGCGAGAGTGAGTAATTCAACCGTGGGCGACGCGGCGATTGCCGTAGTTCGACGGAACACCGAGGAAGTACAGGGCAAAGGCAACTGGGGCCTGTTCGAGGAACTATTTGCCGATGATTTCGTCGACCACACGCCGCAGCCCGGCACGACACCCGATAAAGACGGGGTGCGGGTGCTGTACAAGCGCCTGCGTGCCGCGTTCCCCGACTTCCGTCCGAGATCCACTGGCAGGCGGCCGCCGGCGATCTCGTGACCACCTACAAGACCTATCACGGCACCCACCAGGGAGAGTTCCTCGGTATTCCGGCCACACGGGAAGAAGGTCAGTTTCTATACCGTCGACGCCATGCGGGTCGTCGACGGCAAGATCACCGAGCACTGGGGTGTCGCGACGCTGCTCGACCTGATGCAGCAGCTCGGTGTCGTCCCTCCTCTGGGAGGTCAGCGATGAGCGACCCCGATTCGCCCGAAGCACGCGACCCTCAGGTCTGACGATCACGAAACTATTCCGGCTACCTCGTGCCGACGAACGCGGAACATCCCGCGGCTCGGGGCCCGCTTCGGCGGGAGTTCGACGGGGAAGCGGTAGCCCTCCTCGGCGCTAAGGGTCCGACATGGACGCTTGAAAACGTCAAGGTCGTGATCGATGTACGCCGGTTTCAGGCCTTTGCTGAGTACGAGTTCACCGCGCAATCGAGCAAGACCGGACGCACCATCCACGAGCTCTTTTTCGGGCGTTTGGTCGCCGAGAACGGCAAGATCAAGCTTCTTCGCGAATCAGTCAACCTCGTTGAGGTTGCCCTCGGCGTCTTCCGAATGGGCTCGCCGACTACAAGGTTCCGTCGGACCCATCCTCGGACGCAGCACAATAAACATGCATCTACATTCGAAGTCGCGAATCCGACGGACGCGTACCGGCATCCCAGGAGACAGGGGAAGCAACGATGAGTCCGAGCCAAAACGCGAATCGCGGCGCTCGCCGCGTTCGGGCTGATCACCGCCGGGGCTGTCGTGAGCGGCACCTGGTTCGGCCCGATCGCTGGCACACGGCCGCGCGTTCTCGCGCGTGAGGGAGGTCAATGCCAATGATTGGGCGATTCCTCGAAGACTTTGCCGTCGGGCAGACCTTTCGCTCCGGTCGGGTGCGGATCGACAAGGAGCGAATCAAGACATTCGGCGCCGAGTTCGATCCGCAGCCGTTCCATCTCGACGAGGAAGCCGCGCGCGACACGATATTCGGCGGGCTGGTCGCTAGCGGTTGGCACACCGCCGCCATCACAATGCGGCTACTGGTCGAAAGCGACCTCAAACCCGCCGGCGGCATCGTGGGCGCCGGCGCCGACGAGTTCCGCTGGCCACGGCCCAGTGCGGCCTGGAGATGAGTTGCGGACCGAGAGCGAGGTCCTCGAGGTGCGGCCCTCGAGATCACGTCCAGATCAGGGATTGATCAAGGTGCGAACGACGACGCTCAACCAGAACGACGAGGCCGTTCAGGTCATCGTCGCGAATCTCGTGGTACGGCGCCGCCCGGCGCAGGACGGCGGCGAGACCGATGTAAGTGAACTTGTCGACCGGGCTGTCCCTGGTGGTTGATAGGTGGTGGGGCTCAGTTGCGCGTTCCTTCGGACCCGGTCGTGCCGAAGGAGCTGTGGACACTGGTGGGTGCTGCCGAGGCGCATTAAGGACCACGTGTCAGTGCAAGCGAGATCGAGGCGCCGCAGCGTCGGGATCGGCCGAGGGAGCACTCGCCGGCCTTCAAGCCCCCGCTCGACTACTTCGAGCTGCGGCTACCTCGAACGGCGGAGGCTCAGCGGAAAGCCCGGCAAACGGCTCACCGGTGATCGTGTCCTGCTTGACTCGAAGCTCTGCAAGGGGTTGTTTCCTGTAGCGCCAGCTTCAGCAACTCGCCCTCGACCGAGCCGGTGACATCGCCCGAGTAGTCCGGCCGCCCGGCGATGTCGATGGTGCCCTTCACGGCGGTGAATACCTGGGTCAGCGTCAGTGACACGGGCACGAACACTCCACCAGTCCCCGCGCTTCCCGTCCACGTGCCCGCCAGATTGGCAGTCGGCGCGCTCTCCTCGGCCTTCTCTGCCCGCCAGGCGGCGCACCCCGCGGCGAGGACACTGAGTAGAGCCAGAAGCACCATGGTAGGCGTCTTCATCTTGGTTCGTCCTGGTCCCCCGGAAGGGAACCTTGTGGACCCCATGCCGGCGTCTCGGGCGCACTGGGGTATCGCCCGAAGCAGCCGATATGCTCGGTCGATCAGCCGCGGTCGAGCGGCTAGCAACGTAGACACGTACACGATCGATTCGGCGTGATGGCGCGCGGCACGGTTCATTATCATGTTGTCGTCTTCTCCTTGCTGTTCAGACGACGGCGCTTCGGCGCACGTTTCTCGTGTTATCCTGAGCCAGCAAAGAACGCGCAAGCGTCTGCGGCCCGACATAACGTTCAGATAGCTCCATCGACGTCAAACATCACCTGCGCCAGCCCACGAACGCGCGCGGCTGAAGATAAATGGTATTGCTTAGAGGCACCGAACGCCAGTTCCCGCGAGCGGATCGCCCCCGCCCAACAATTTATATTCAGTGATATTTGAGTAGCAGCCCTCCGATTATTACTGCCAAGTATCAGTCTGAGTAAAATATGAGGTGACGCCGCCGCGCTCCATCAGAGATAGATGACGAGCGTCCTGATGGGCTGAGAACGCCGGTTAGTTGCGGCGGCTTTGCCTGTGACCCCGTCAATGCCGAGCGGCACCCGAGCGGCGCCGATCGTGGCCCGAATTATGTCGAGCGCCCCACTCTGATCGACGAAGCACGAGGTCGCCGCCGACGGCTTGCAGCTCGAAACAAGCTCCTCGGGGCGGCGCACGAAGTTGAGCGTCTTGAGGCCGCGGCCTTTGGCAATTGCGATGAGTGACCGATGGAGTTGGCGGCATTCCGCGCGACCCAGCTGCCGGGCCTGAGATCGATGGGCTCGTTCAGCAGCAGAGCCGCCGTCGGCGGATTAATGCCGATACTGGCGAGTTGGCGCGGATCTCGGGCAGTGCGAACAGGCTCGCGGCGGGTGCCACGAGTCGCTCGGGTTAACTGAAGCTGTGGAGGGGCACCAGCACGCGATCGCCGACCTTCAGGTGGTCGACGGCCCTGCCAATGGCCAACACCCGCCCCACCCCCTTCATTTCCCGACGACGCCGGGCAGCGAAGGCCGGAGCGGATATACACCTTGATGAGATACAAGTCATTCATGTTGATCGGTGCATGCTCGACACCGATCGTGGCCGGCGGCCGAGCTGGAGGTTCGGGAAGGTCGGCAAGTTCAAGGACGATTCCCGGCTCCCGAAAGTTCTGATTTTGCACTGCACGCATTCTGCGCCTCCCGTGTTAGTGATGGCCGAATTCGACGAGGTCGCGACCGGCGAGCGGACCCCGGCCTGCTGCAGGCGGCCACCCGTCGCGAGACCGCCGAGATCGATCGCCGTGAAGCCGAAACTCTCGATGAGCTGTTTGATGAATGCGGTCGGTTCGGGATGGTCCCCCGAGACGAAGATCACGCGACGTCCTCCGTTCTTGACCGGCCCTTCATTGAAGCGGGCGGTGACGATCGAATTGAACGCCTTGACGATGCGGGCACCTGGCGCCAGGGCCGCCACGACCTCGCTCGCGCCCTTGCCGCCGAGATCGGCGAGGACGAGCTTCGGACTCGTCTCGACGAAGGGATTCGTCGCATCGATGAGCACCCGGCCGTTCCAGGCGGGTAGGCTCTTCAACGCTGACTCGACGTTTCGCCAAGGCACGGCGAGCAACACGTAGTCGAGGCTCGCGGCTTCCTCGACCGAGGCCGCGGACGCACCACGACCAAGCTCGGCGACTTTGTCGACGAGGGCATCTGGACCACGCCGGCTGCTCAAGACCACTTCATGGCCCCTGGCCAGCGCCTCTCGCCCGAATGCGAGCGCGACAGCGCCGGCGCCGATCGTTCCAAATTTCATGCTCCCTCCTATCGTTTGAGAAATCGATGAGGACGACGCCCGCCCGTCCGGCTCGACCGACTGTTGTCGCGAGCGCCACCTTATCCTTGTCGAGATGTGGGCGCGTTGGGCGAGGCCGCGGCCGAACGAAATGTTCTCGCCCGGCGTCTCGTAGAGCGTGATCAGGAGATCGTCAGGGGAGATCTTCGCGGCCGCGACGACAGCGTCGTTCAAGGCCTTCAACAGGCCCAGTCGCTTCTCCCTTCGGACGGCCCGCGATGAACGTGATCTCAACAGAATCAGGTCATCCGAATAGTTGAGCCCCAGGAACGACCGCGTGTGACGGAACTGCGTCGGCGGCAGGACGTGGATGATCTGGAAGAAATCGTCCGGCGGTATCCCAAGGCGCTGATCAGGCCTTGTTGAACCGCGTTCGAGACCCTGCCGAGGCGAGCCTCATCGTAGCGCCCTTCGAGGACGTGGATTTTGGCGACGGGCATGGTGTCGTCTCCTTCCTTCCTAGCACTTGTGCGACCCCGCCATCCACGAACAACTCGATTCCCGTGACGTAGCTGCTGTCGTCGGAGGCGAGGAACACCACGGCCTTCGCGATCTCGTCGGGTCGACCGAGGCGGCCGAGCGGCACCGTGGCGGCGATCATCTTCGCGCGCTGCTGGCCTGCTCTCGGAGGACGACAGCAGCTCGTTCAGTCCCGGCGTATCGATGGCGCCAGGGCTCACCGCGTTCACCCGAATGCGGCGATCCTTCGAGCTCGGTCGTCCACGTCCGCGCGAACGAGCGCACGGCAGCCTTCGTGGCGCTGTACACGCTGTTGGCCGGAAATCCCTTGCTGCCGACGATCGACGCGTTGAGGATGATCGACGCGCCGTCAGGCATCAGCGGAAGCGCCTTCTGCACGGTGAACAGCAGGCCCTTCACGTTGATGTCGAAGATCGAGTCGTAGAGCTCTTCGGTGATCTTGCCGAGGGGCGCGTACCTCGCGACGCCCGCATTCGCGAACAGGACGTCGAGCCGCCCCTTTCACGCTGGATCTGGCCGAAGAGGCGGTCGAGGTCGGCAGGGTTCGAAACGTCGCCCCGGACACCGGTGACGTTGTGTCCGATCTCCTTGACCGCCGACGCCAGCTCCGGCTCACGGCGTCCAGTGATGAACACGTACGCGCCTTCGTCCGACAAACTGCTTGGCCGCCGCTAGGCCAATCCCGCTGCTGCCGCCGGTCACGAGCGCGATCTTGCCGTCGAGCTTTCCCATGTCGTCGCAGCCTCCCTGTGACCGCATTACGTTCAGTCCCGGACGACGGCGTAGGGCGGCGCAGGACGGGCCAGCGGATCGGCCCGAACCATGCGCCTCCGGCAACCGCCGCCGCGTTGATCAGTCCGAACGCCGCCAGGGCGGCGCTCATGGCGAGGAAGACGTGTGACAGGTTGCCGCTGGACGTGGAGGGCGAACCAACCGCCGATCGTGGCGATCGCCAGACGCGCCAGGTTCGCCAGCAGCGCCCATAGCACTGGCCCTGCGCCCTGCGAGAGTGAGTACAGCGCCATGCCGAGCCCGAAGAAGCCATAGAACGGACCAACGGCGTGGAGATACCGTGACCCGGCGTCGAGCATGGCCGGATCGGTGTCGAAGAGCGCGAGCCACGCACGGGGTGCCGCCGCCGCGGCGAGGCCCAATCGCTCGCGGCGAGCCCGGTGGCGATGGCGGCGCCCGTCCAGGCTGCCCGCAACGCGCGCTCGCGCTGTCCCGCGCCGATATTCGTACCGATCATGGCGACGAGGGGACCGCCCGAGGCCGAACACGAGCGGTACCAGGAGATACTCGAGACGCGCCCCGGTGCCGTAGCCGGCGATCGCCGCGGGCCCCAGACGCCCCACCAGACCGGTGGTGATCGCGATCGTGAGATTCGTCGTGATCGTCACCAGCGCAGCGACGATACCCGACGCGCAGGATGTCGCGGAACAGCGTCCAGCGCAGACGCAGCACGCCTGCGGAGAGGCTGGACGACGCTACGCCGGGACCGAAGGTAGAGCAGCAGAGCGATCGTTCCGACCACGGTAAAAGACCACCACCGCCACTGCACCGCCGGCGACGCCGAGGCGCGGGAACGGGCCCCACCCGAGGATCAGGCAGGGCGACAACGGGATCAACACGAGCGCGCCGACCGACGTGACGCACGGCGGGCACGAGCATGTTGCCAGTGCCGCGAATGACGTTGGCGAGCGAGTTGAACGTCCAGACCATGACGGCCGCCGAAAAGACCACGTTGGAGTAGGTGAGCGCCGCCGCGAGCGGAGGCTCGCGACCGCCCATCGCCGCGTAGAGCGTCGGGCCGCCACCCAGCGACGGCGAGCGGTGAAGCCGAGCCCGAAGACGAAGCGCGATGACCAGAGCGTGGAACGCGAGCGCGTCCGCATCGGCGCGCCGGCCGGCGCCAGAGCGCGCGCGCACCGCGGACGAGATACCGCCGCCCATGGCGCCCGCGGACATCATCTGCATCAGCATCAGCACGGGGAACACCAGCGTCACGCCGGCCAGCGCATCGGTGCCGAGCTTGCCGACGAAGTACGTCTCGATGAGGCCAACCGACGCCTGCATCAGCATCACGAGCACATTCGGCGTGGCGAGTCTCATCAGCGTGCTGAGGATCGGACCCTCGAGCAGCACGCGGGTTCGCGCGTCGACGCGAGTCCTTTCGAGGTCGCTCGTCATGTGGACGGATCTCCTTGCGCACTTGCTTAGCAATTCCCGTAAC